>MDTC01260861.1_pt1 | contig 11811 bp, 10 predicted proteins | sample 811181 | NCBI WGS metagenome assembly MDTC01 (sample SAMN05326644, study PRJNA326480) | marine metagenome | isolation source: seawater | place: Pacific Ocean: North | collected 2011
CCTCAAGTGTCAGGCCGAGGCCCATTTCTGCAATAATGTCCGTTGCATTGGCACCGATGATGTGTGCTCCCAAGAGCTCTCCGTGCTCTTCTCCAAACAGTAGCTTGATGAATCCTTCGGTCTCCGCCGCGGCCTGAGCTTTTCCAAGCGCCTGGTAAGGAAACTTCCCCGCTTTGTAAGCAACCCCTTCCTCCTTGAGCTCGCGCTCGGTTTTACCAACGGAGGCAATCTCCGGATAGCAATACGTGCACCCGGGGAAGGTCCCCACTCGCTTGGGGGTTGCTTCCGGCAGGAAGATCCCGTCAACACACTGGGTTGCTTCATACATCGCGGTGTGCGCCAACCATGGCGGCCCCGCGATATCCCCGATAGCATATACGCCTCCCATGGAGGTTTCATACCTGTCTCCGATCTGGATCCAGCCACGGTCCGTAAACTCCGGAAGCTGGCCACCGGGCAATACCGGCACCACCCCAATCGCGACGAGGCAGACATCGGCCTCGATGACCTCGCTGCCCCGGGAATTTTCTACCGTTACCCTCACAGAGTCTCCAGCGTCCTCGGTAGCTATTACCTTGGTGTCCGTGAGACATTTAATCCCCTGGCGCGAGTAGGACTTCCTGAGAGCGTCTCCTATATCATCATCTTCAACCGGAACGAGCCGGGGCATCATCTCCACCAGCGTTACCTCTGTCCCAAATGCATTATAAATATAAGCGAACTCTACGCCGATCGCACCAGCTCCGATAATTACCATGCGCGAGGGCTGAGAAGGGAGGGTCATGGCCTCGCGGGAGCCAATGACGCTACTACCGTTGAAAGGAAGCCCCGGGAACTCACGAGTCTTTCCGCCAGTTGCAATGATAATGTTGGCCGTCTCCAGAACCTGCGCGCTTCCGTCCTTCGCCTTTACCTCAACGTGGGTGCTATCTACTACCGAGCCATAACCCTTCACGTAGTCCACCTTGTTTTTCTTAAAGAGAAACTCAACACCCCCAGCCAGCCTGTCAGAAACATTTCGAGAGCGACCAATTACGGCGTCCCAGTCGTAGGATAAATTATCGAAGGTAATACCGAACTCCTTTGCCTGATGCTTGAGAGTATGGAAAAGGTGTGCGTTTTTCAGCAATGCCTTGGTGGGAATACATCCCCAGTTCAGGCATGTCCCCCCCGCTCGCTCTACCTCTACACAGGCGACTTTTTTCCCCAACTGCCCGGCCCGGATAGCGGCAACATAGCCGCCCGGTCCGCCACCAATCACAACGAGATCGTAGGACATGTAACAACGTCGAGTTCGAGTGCCACCCCCCAAGGGTGGCCTGACCCGAAGCTGCTCAAGCCCTGCTGAATGTCAAGACCAGGCGGACAAGGAGGTGCCTTGGAGGCCCTTTCCTCCATCCTGTTCCTGCTCGAGCCCCTCAATCCCACCTTCTCCACTGCCCCCTCATGGGAGCCCAGATGAACAAGCCGGGAGAGGGAGGGACAGAATGGCCTTGAAAAAAGGGCAAGATCTTCCGTGATGGGGAGAGCCCTTCAATCCATCACACCAATGGCCCATAACTCTCCGCCAGACGCCTCGAAGTTCCTGATCATCTTCTGGGCCTGCCTCCTTGCGGCCTGCCCAAGTCCACTTCCGGGACAGTCTGTGGAAGAGTGGGGGGTCATGCTTGGCCAGAAGTATGAAGCATTAGGCAGTTTCAGGGCGGAGTATACGGCCATCTCCCCAACTTCAGACGAGCCCCTCCAGGGCCTTATCCTTGAGAATCGCGCGACGGGAGCCTGCCTCGTAAAGTTACAGTCAGATTCTGGTAAAAGCGGAGCCATGTGGTGGGTCCCGCAGAAGGACGGAAAAGAAGGCGGCACTTATGCAAAATTCGGTGATTCCGCATTCAGGGTCAGGGGGCTGACAGAACTGGTGCGCCAGCACCAGAAACTAGTCTCACCCGCCAACCAGAAGAAACATCTTCCGGGTAGCCCGGGTCTGGCCCCTTGCATCCAGCTTGGGACGGACACGATCTCTGCATTTCTTTGCTCAGCTACCCCCGGCCTGTCCCCCGCGTTCTCCGAAGCTCCCCCTTCCCGGGTGGAAGAAATACGGGAGCTAAAGGAGACCATTGAGCTCATCCTTGATGATGGCAGCTGGATTCGTCTGGACCGGGGGACCGGATTGCTCGCGGGGCAGGGATATCCAGAAGACAAGGGTAGGCGCGCCCTCAGACTCGAGAGAGTAGTGCCGCTGAGAGGCGAGGACGCGTTCGCTCAAGAAATTCCCGCAATCGATCCCGACAACCTGCAGGAAGCTTCCGCCGAAGCGCTCCAGCTTGCCGATGTCCTGCACGCCGCTCTTTTCCATCATTTAGTCGGAATGGCACAGACCAACGACGCAACTCGCCCGGCAAAGCTTCTTGCCGAAGAATCCTCTACTTTCAGGGCATATTGGCTTGCCGCGTGGGGGCATCTTGCGCCACCGGGAATTCCCGACAACGTGGTGAAGATGCTTCAGGACCTCAAAGGCCAGAAGCAGCAATACCTCCGCGACTGGGCCGCGGCAAAAGAAGCGGACCCCGAGGCCATGAAGGGAGTCTCGTTCATTCAGTATTTTCGAGCCAGGCGGATGAAGCTGCGAGAGGACCTCCGGTTGAAAATCGACGCGGAGGCCAAGCAGCGCCCAGTGCTCGCTCATCTCCAGCTCCTCCTTGATGGGGAAATCTCCAAACTGACGCCCGGGCAAGTTGCCCGAGGACGAGAACTAGCAAAATTGATCGTGGACAATCAACGAGATGCGATGGTCAGCGCGCTTCTTCCCAAAATCCCGGAGGAGGTCCTGAAGTCTCTCTGATTCATTACTCCAGCATGAATTGCAGATGACTGGCTGTCAGGCTTCCCATCGTATCACATGCATCAAACGCTGAGGTACCGTATCTCTGGCACAGAGCTGCCCTCAGGCTCGCAAGCTGATCATGAGGAGCAATTGTGTCCTTGCTCATCATCTTAAGCACTCCCTTGAGTCGAACACGGGAGGCCCGGTAGCGACGGGCCATTTGGCTTCGCTCTTCACTCCGGTATTGAAGAATTGTAGTGGGGTTGAGGTGCTCCCGAACTAGTTTGTCCACGGGCATATTATCCGGGAAACAGTGGGAGCGATACACTTCCAGCATCCCTTCATAGCTCTGCTGGTCAAAGTCAATTGGTCTCACCCGATACTGGACCTCCTCAAAGTCAGGCGTGATATCAACCACGTAATTCACGCTACGCATGTCCCCGAGCAAGCGCAGAAAACAACGCTCTCCAAACTTTACGAACTCTTTGGCAACCCTAACCTTATTGAGCTCTGGGGACTTCAGGTATTCCTTGATGAAGATGTTTCCCGGAACTCCTGCAATGTGTTCTTCAATCAGGGTGTTTCCATTGACCAGGTAATTTATCCGATTCGGAGAAAGGATGTGTTCGAGCTCTAGCCCGTAGATCCGGTTGGCATCCGCAATCTTGACATAATAATAATCCGAATTGCCATTGAACTGATTAGTAATTCGGATCCGGAAAGGGCGGGAATTGCCAAACTCCCCAAAGTCAATGCGCTCCACGCTCAGGTGCTCTGCCAGCGAAAGATCACCCCCAATCTTCAGAACCGCATAGATCTCTGTAAGCTTGGTGCGCAGGTCCTGCATTGCCTCCTGAGGATAGGACACAGTGAGCCAGAGTGTTTCGTCTCCATCTGGATCTTCGTAGGGCACCGCCTCAGAAAATCGTAGCAGATCGTCGTAGACCAGAGGGATTTCCCAACGGCGCCCGAAGTGCTGAAGATACTGAAGAAGGAAGCCCGACACTGGATAGTGCTGCTTGCGCTTCTGGATAAGGGAAGACATGGAGTTAGCTCGGAGCGTCCGCCGGGAGAGCAAAATATAAGTAGGCTCGTTAGCCCGTCTCGAACCTCGCTATCAAGTGGAGTGTATCGATTCCTCTCTTGGTGAATTCTTCCCAGTAGCTTTTTTCTATCGGCTTGGTGTGCTCTTTACGCTTTTGCTCGTCCAGAGAGTTCCATGCCGGCAGTCCTATCTTGCGTATGACGTCTCGCTCAGCAAGCCGGAGGGTTAGCTCCTCCCAGAAGATTTCATTGCGCATCTCATCGATGGCTTCCTGAACAAAGGAGCGGGTCAGATAGTCAGTGGTGACCCGATACCGCTGATGGGCCTCATCAAATTCAATAATATCGCCAAACCCTAGATGTGTTGCCTTCTCAAGAATTGTATTCTCCAGCTCTTCAAACTTGGCAAAATCTTCCTTGGCGCCGGGCTTCCGATTAAGAGATCCAACCTCAGCCGCAAGGCTGATCATATCAATGAGGACGCTAAGTTCCTCTTCTGTAAAGCGAAGATGCATTAACCTTCCCGGGACGCGGGGCGGTCCATCCCATCATTCAGGCCGCAAGCCCGCAACGTTGAATTCCCCTCGACCGGTCGAGGAGCAGCTGATTAGATTTCTCCCGATGAGGCAATTGCTCATCATGCTAACGCTTCTTTCCCTTCCCGGTTGTTTTATCTTTAACAAGCGCTCTCCCAGTCCGTACCCGGAGGTAACCTTTGAGCTCATCCATGACAGGGCTGGCGGCCTGCAGCCACAGGACCACGTCGCCCTCGCTAAGTGGGACGACAAATACTACTACTTCCAGTGGCGGCGAATCCTTGAGCCTGCCACCATGAAATTAAGTGAAGGAGCTGGAAAAGTTCCTGTTCGGGAATTTGACCGGAAGAATGGTAGCGCCCTGGAGCGCAGGTATGGAATCCTTGGGAAAGAGGACCTTAACGGTCAACTTTACAACGCCGGGGCCTACTAGATCTGGTCCCCGGCAGGCAGCGTCCTCGCCGTAATCACTTCCTCCAGTTCCCACCCCTCTGCCGAAGCCGCATCCCCCCAGGTGCCCAATTGCTGCGCGGCGACCACTGCGGTCGCCGGCTCCATCGCCACAGCTTTTCCAGTCAGCTTCTCCACGAGGTGCTCCCAACCCGGATTATGGCCCAGCAGCAGAGCACAGCTCACGGTCTCCGGCAAGATCAGCATTTCTTCCTCTGCTGCGGACTGACCGAATTGGTAAAAGGAGGAGAGGAACCGAACCTCAACCTTCGTCACAAAGCCTTCACTCAACCCATCGAATGTTTCTCGGGTCCGCTGCGCATCGCTGCTCAACACAATTTGGGGAAGCCACCCTTTCTGGACGAGAGCCGCTCCGACCCGGGGGCCTTGTTCGCGGCCCGTGGCGCCAAGGGGCCTTTCATGATCAGGAGCTTCCACTCCTTCCCAAGGGCTCTCCGCGTGGCGCATGAGGATCAGGCGACGGAATTTCATCCCTACTCAGCCTGCTCGATCTGATAAAATTCCTGAGGTGATCCCAGCGGGCTGATCGTATGTGTGCCCCGGTCACCTGCGGCCCGCTCAAAGGAGGTTTCGTCGCTAAAATTTTCCAAGTCGTTTGTTCTTAGCACCTTGTAAAAAAGGCCTCGCCGCTGCGTCCAGTCCAGTCGGACCTCGTCCTCTGCAAGGCGGGCCACGGTCAAACTCGGTCGCTCCTGCAGGATACTTCCATCAAAATACTTGATCCCAAGCTCCCATGCCGCAATCCCGCACTTGGATCCGACCGTGCGGCCCGGGCCGTCGTCTGCCGGCACATGAATACCTCCATAAAGGCGGGAGAGACCAGCCTGATCAGCGGCATCATAATAGGTGGCCCATTGCAATTGAACTGGAGCCGTGGGGCCCGCTTCAAATTCCAACTCGTCGACTTCATGAACGGCAAGGCCACCGGGAAAAAACTCACTTCCCGTAAGGCGCGTAAGCACCTCTGCAGCCGCGCGGCTGAAAGTGCTATGTCCTGAAAGATAAGCCGCGAACGCAGGAGTGACAAAGGTGTCCCGCTGATAAGGGAGCCAGTCTTCTGCAAGAATCCATCCTACTCCTCCAATCTGGGTTGCCGTGTTGGCCGGCTCCCCCTGCCAGGAATAAATAGCGATTTTCCCGATCGCGCTTGACCCAAGGTTAGCGTGCCTTCCCGCGCCATTGGCAGTGGTTCGGGACACCACTTCCACGAGTCCGGCCTCAAGGGGAATGCCCTCCTCGCTATAAAACGGCAACCCCGGATGGCTGGACTGCCCCTGACCTCCCATGTAGCGGATGGCGCTGATCGGGCGAACGTAGTCGTACTCCCGCTTGCAGGCCCACGCAGCGACAGCCGCATCATGCAACGATGCATTGAGAAGAAAATACATCTTGGTCTCCCACTCCAGCTCATTGAGCTCAGGACCGGAGCCCGCGAAGCGCCTCTCGAAGGAGGGGTGATCCATCATCTCGTTTGCGATAACATTCCAGTGCCCCGGAGGAGTTTCTGACTCAGGGCCATCTGCCCAGTATTCCGCAACGACCCTGCCAAAGTCAGCCTCATTGATGAGATTTGGGGCATAGCTGGCCCCTGTGGTCGGGTTGAGGAGGTGCCCGCTTCCATCATTCGTTCCTAGTAGATTGTTCCCAACCGCGCCGGGTGAAAAGTCTCTGACTAGAGCGACAGCAGGATCCAGACGGCTACTGAAACGAATAACCTCGAGGTTTCCTGCCTTGAATTCCTCCTCTCCATCGCCCTCCAGCTGGGGAGGAGAACCGGGATCGAAATACAGAACCTCCCCTGGCTGCCGGCTCAAGGCAAAGGGCCATACATCCCGCCAATGCGAACCTAGAAACGACTGGGTGTTGAACGCGAGCGGTTGTCCGGTCTGAGAGAACGCCTCGACAAATTCAAGTGGTTGCCACCGATTAGGATCGTTCAAGGTGGTGCCTGAGAACGCAAGAACAAGGGGGTCGTTGACAGGAGTATAACTGCTGTCGGTATACCCGCCGGCCTCGTTGGAATTGTCGTTGGTTGTCCAGTCGATGATGGTTTCGCCTGCCCGGTTACCCACCGCGGAAGGGCTATTCCCCACCGTGCTCAGGTCATTCGGATTGTATCCAAGGGAAATCATGAGGTCGCGAAGCTCAGTTTGAATCTGGAGGGCATTAGCTAAGGGCGTATTCGGATGGCGGAAGGCTATGTAGCGGTGTCTCAAAACCCGGTAAGCGGCATGACTGATTGCCTCCCGACGAGCAGCTTCCACATCTCCGGTTGAGGGTGCATTCTCGCGAAAAAGGTAGCCGGTCGCTTCTGGATCGTAAGCCGCCCACGCGTCGTACATTGCCACTGAAACATGAAACAAATTGCGAGCATGGACCGGAGGATCGGGAAACGAAAGGCGCACCGCAGCCAGATTCTGTTCGTTCCAGGTCCGGGCGACGGAATCTGCCGAAGACGGCATGACCGTTAAGAGAAGGGCGGCGGCCAGACTGACGCCCCAGCGGAGGTGGTTTTTCATTAAGAGAAGGGTGCTAAGATAGGAATTATCCCTTTATTAAACTACCTAGGGGACCTCCTGCCGTCAAGCCCCCACGGCCAAGCAACTCTCCCACTTTACCCAGATCCTGGGTAGTGAGCTTCCCCAGTCGAGTTATTGTGAAAACTTCTGCCTCTTCCCATCTCCGTCCTTGCCATCAGCTGCGAATGCCGCTCCAAATCACCGCCCCATGACCGCTGCGGAAATTCGCCAGAGCTTCCTGAGCTTCTTCGAAGAGAAGGAGCACTCCGTGGTGCCTTCCGCCTCGCTTCTTCCTCAGTCCCCCGGGTTGCTCTTCACCAATGCGGGAATGAATCAGTTCGTCCCCTACTTTCTCGGCACCGAAAAAGCCCCCTACGCTCCTCCACGCGCTGTAGACACCCAGAAATGCATCAGGGCGGGTGGTAAGCACAACGATTTGGAGGATGTCGGGCAGGACTCTTACCACCACACCTTTTTCGAGATGCTGGGGAACTGGTCCTTCGGCAATTATTTCAAGAGAGATGCCATCACCTGGGCCTGGGAGCTCATGGTGGAGCGGTGGGGCTTTCCTCCCGAGCGCCTTTACGCCACCGTCTATCGGCCCGGACCGGGCGATCCCGCCGACTTTGATCAGGAGGCCTACGACTACTGGAAGGCCTTATTCGAAAAGGCAGGCTGCGACCCCGGCGTCCATATCGTAGATGGAAACAAGGCTGATAACTTCTGGATGATGGGGGAGACTGGGCCCTGCGGTCCATGCTCGGAACTGCATGTGGACCTTACCCCGGAGGGAGACACCGGGGGCCTCCTAGTAAACAAGGACAGCGATCAGTGCATCGAGATCTGGAACCTCGTCTTCATTCAATTCAATGCCGAGGCCGATGGGAGCTTCCGGGACCTTCCCTCCACGCATGTGGATACCGGCATGGGCTTCGAGCGTGCCTGCTCGATCATCCAGAACACGAAAGGCTTCACGGATTTCTCGCAGAAGGCCTCCAATTACAATACCGATGTTTTTCGCCCGATCTTCGACACTCTTGAGGAGCTCAGCGGGAAAACCTATCAGGACGTTTACCCCGGACCTGACCAAGAAGCGCCGGAAGAGGTCGTCAAGACCGCGGTGGCCTTCCGGGTCATCGCTGACCATCTTCGCACCCTCAGCTTCTCCATCGCAGATGGAATTCTTCCGGGTAATACCGGGCGCAACTACGTCCTTCGGCGCATCCTCCGACGCGCGGTGCGATACGGCCGATCTCTTGGCTTTACCGGAGATAAATTTGTTCTGACCGCCCTTGTTAATTCTCTCGTAACCCAGATGAAAGAGGCCTTTCCAGAGCTCAAGGCTCGGGAATCTGTCATAGTGGAAACCCTGCAGCGTGAGGAGCGCAGCTTCAACGAGACCCTCGACCGCGGCCTGAACCTTTTCGAAGAGGAAGCTAGCAAGCTTACCGGTACGGCCTTCCCGGCAGAGGCAGCCTTCAAGCTGTATGACACCTTTGGATTTCCGGTAGACCTCACCCAGCTCCTCTGCCGCGAGCGGGGAATCCCTCTGGAAATGTCACGGTTCGAGGAACTCATGGAGCAGGCCAGGCAAATCGCCCGTAAGGCCCAGAAATCGGAAATTGTTTCCGCACTCGACATTTCCACCCAAGTTTCCACCGAGTTCATCGGCTTTGAGCAGGACAGCTGCGAAGCGACTATCCTGGAGGTCCACATCGAGGGCGACCTTTGCTGGCTCCTGACTGATCGCTCTCCCTTCTATGCAGAAATGGGAGGACAGGTTGGAGACACCGGAGCGCTCATGACCGGAAACGCTGAAATCCCGGTGGTCGCGCTCCAGCAGATTGGCTCAGCCCGGGCCCATGGCGTTCACGCGGAGCAAGCCACCACCCTGAAAGCTGGCGACAAGGTCACCCTTTCCATTCACGGCGCGAGGCGTCGTCCAATCGAAGCCCACCATACCGCCACCCACCTTCTGCACTGGGCCCTGCATGAGATTGTTTCTCCAGAGGCAACCCAGCAGGGGTCGCTGGTGGCCGAGGATCGCCTGCGTTTTGACTTCACTTCCAGCGCCGTAAGCGCGGAACAAGTCGCGGCCCTTGAAGAGCAAGTTAATGCCCGCATCGAGGCCAGCGAGGCGGTCAGTTGGCAAGAAGTTCCCTTCGAGAAAGTTCAGGGGCGTGAGGACATCATGCAGTTCTTTGGGGACAAATACGGAAACAAAGTACGGGTAGTTCAGATCGGGGGCGAAACCCAGGCGCTTAACGGCTACTCGATGGAGCTGTGTGGGGGCGCTCACGTCCGTAACACCGCGGAAATCGGGCTCTTCAAAATTCGCCGTGAGGAAGCCATCGCTGCCGGAACTCGTCGAATCGAAGCAGTCTGCGGGGCCGCCGCCGAGGCCTACCTCGTTGAGCTTGAAGAACAGGAAGCCGAAGAGAAGCGAGCTGCCCTGGCCAAGCTAAGCGCTGCCAACGAAGGCCTCTCGGCCCTCGGCGCCGAGCAGCTCAAGCCCGTCGACGACGCCGATGCCGCGGTCATCAAGTCCACTGCGGTTGAGGCCGAAAAAGCCCTCAAGAAAGCTCAGGCTGCGAATGCTGCACAACAGGCTGACACTTTCCTCGCGGCCCTTTTGGAGGGCGATACCCATCCCCCCGCAATCGTCGAATCTCTGGAGGGCCCCCCTGCCCTTCTCCAGGAGCTGCTTAATGGCCTGAAAAAGGCAGGGTTCATCGGCTCTGCGGTCCTAGTAGTCGATGATGGGGAAAAACTTCACCTTGGGGCTCTCTGCGGGTCTGAAGGACAGAGCGCTGGAAACCAGGCCGGGAACCTGATCAAAACCCTCGCCCCCTTGGTCGGTGGCAAGGGTGGAGGCAAGCCCGACATGGCCCGCGGCGCAGGGCCGGACCGCTCTGGGAAAAATAATCTGCTTGCCGCCGCCCGCGCGGAATTCCAATAGGCCACTTCATAAAGAAGCTTTATTGCGACGAGCCTTCTTGCGCGCCGTCTCCGCCGGCTTTCAGAGACCTGATGATGAGTTCCGCCTTGGCGCGCTGGCGCCTAGCAAGGCTGCCCATCAGGAAGCCGAAAGAAAAAACGAGGACGCCAAGGGGGATAAAGTCGAGGGAGAGGGGGATGGCGAGCAAGAGGGCTCCTCCAGAGAACATCACCCAGTCCGTTACTCCTTTCTGTCGAGGCGCCAGCCCCCCGATTACTAATGCGATCGGTCCTGTCAAGGCGAGGGCCCACAGGGCTGCGATTCCAAGAGTCGTAGCGACCCCTTTCCTCTCTGGTCTTTCGGTAATTTCTTCGCTCATGGGGCCGCGCCCATCTGGCCGTCGCCACACCAAGCGCGATCGCAGGAACACGAGCGCGAAGAGTTACCAGCCTGAAGCCCCACCAAAATAAAGGAGAATGCCGAGCTCCCCGAGAGTATAGATATGAAAAACCAACAGGTGTGCGCCCATCGGAAACGCAAGTCCCATGCTCGCTCCAAAGGCCATAAGGTGGTGCGAGGTCCTGTCGCGTGGAGCCAGCCAAGCCCCCCCGGCCACCAACCCGCTGGCAACAAACATCACGACAATGATCAACTGGTCAGACAACATGGCGTAGCTTTAGATGTCTCAAAAACCCAGTAGTGAAACAAGCCGCGTAGCGCGCGCGCAGCTACCACAAAGAGACGATGCGTCAAAGGCCTTGAAAATCGAACGCGACTTGAAAGGATAGTGTCATGAGTGAGGAACCTGAAAAAGCAGCTTGGCGAGGTGGCCCTTCCCAGCTCGTAAATCTTCCTGCCTTCGTCGCCAGCGCGATGATAGCCATGATTTTCTTTGTAGTGGGTCCGAAGTTTCCGGAGATCCAGAACTATATCATGCTCGGAGCTATCATCCCGGCTCTCTGGGCTTCTTGGAAATGGCTGACCGTGCGATGCCACCGTTTCGAGGTTAGCACCGAACGCCTCAAAATGTTTCAAGGCGTGCTCAACCGCTCCGTGGATGAAATCGAGCTTTACCGCGTGAAGGACACTCAGATCCAGCAGCCCATCCTCTACCGGCTCTTCGGACTCGGACATGTCATTCTGGAGACCTCGGACCGCAGCCACCCAAAAGCCACTCTCAACGCCATCAAAGCCCCGAGGGAAGTCGGCGAGATCCTGCGCCGGGAGGTTGAGTCCCTCCGCGACAAAAAGCGTGTGCGCGAGGTGGACTTTGATGAGTCGGGAGATAGCGAGTTCGGAGACGAGTTGAGCTAGGAAAGGCCCGGCAAACTGCGGGAATTCTGTCGGAAGGACTTGCACTGGTCTCCAGAACAGGCATCCTCCCGCCGCCGAACTTTATAGTGCGGGGTTAGCTCAGTTGGTAGAGCAACTCGTTTACACCGAGTGGGTCGGCGGTTCGAGTCCGTCACTCCGCACCATCCG
>MDTC01037099.1_pt1 | contig 11810 bp, 8 predicted proteins | sample 811181 | NCBI WGS metagenome assembly MDTC01 (sample SAMN05326644, study PRJNA326480) | marine metagenome | isolation source: seawater | place: Pacific Ocean: North | collected 2011
AAGAAGAAGAAGGAAGATGATTGCGACGAGATTAACTGTCGTCTTGTCTTCTTTCTTCACTCAGTTCTTCTTCTCGGAAATTGCGAGTCGAGTCAAAAAGGACAAAAAAAGAGATGGTGCGTGAAAATTTTTATATGATAAAAGGTTCGACTTTCGTCAGGTCATTACAAACAAATAATGTTTAAGCGCTAAACTCTATCGCCGAAAGCGAGGAAAAACCACACCGCGAGGAGCTAATCTCTCTCTTTACATGCGTCGTGTACTTTTATTGCACTCTTTTTTCTTCTCTCTTTCGATCGGGCGACCGCTTTTGAACGACAACTCGTTTGCGCCGACGCGGCTATAAAACAAAAGGCCGAGGTTGTTTTTAAGTAGCTACAATTTCTCTCTCTCTCTCTCTTTCTTAGATCATCTTGTGATCAACCTTCACTCTACCAGCGATGCGATCTAAATCTCTCATACCCGAAGCCGTGATGACTCTGCCTCCTTTACCGTCTTTTTCAACCACGCCTAAACTTTCGAGTTGGTGCAATACCGCTCTCGCCACCGAACCCGAACCAATCGCGCGGTGGTGCTTGTTGTGTCCGTTGTTCTTGGAACCAGAGTACGACTTTCTCAACGCTCCAACGCCCATTCTGCCGTGAACGTAAATCTTTCTCGCCGTAGAGGCACATCTGATGTAAAACCAATCCGGGTCGTACGGGGCGTGCTCTTTGAAGGTGGCGGTTTTGACGATATCAACCCATTGCGGGACTTCCATCTGTTCGAGAAAAAAAGAAGTAAATCGGTGAGTATTGCGCGAAACAAATAACTAAACGCGCGATTCGATCGAGAATGAACGCATTCCACGGTCGCGTGCAGAGAGGTTTGAACGCGCGCGTTCGCGATGAGAGACCATTTTGTCCGCCTTTCGAAGAAGGGCTTCCCTCAATCGAAAATCAGAGATTCTCATGCGCGCTCAAACACGCGCTCGCGAACGCATAAAGCGAACAAACTGATCGTCGTAGCATCCATACGCAATGAATGCATGCGAATGACCCGCGAACACATCTAAAAGCGCTCAGGGAACCGCGCGATACGGGTTACAAATCTGCGATTCTCTCTTTGTTTTCCCTTCGTTAACCCGCTTTGACAGGAAAAGGAAAGGAAAGGCAGACCAACTCAAAGAGTGACACGAAACGCTAGGAGAGAGCGTTTCAACGACGACGTACCTTGCCCGAAGATCGAAAGTATTGCGCTAAGGAGATGACGAACTCATTCGCCGGAGTATCTTTCACAGTTCTCGGTGCGTTCACCATGATGTTGGAGAGATAAATCGGGGTAGTGTAATAATGACGAGAGCTGTGAGACGTTTTTGAAAACAAAGAGAGAAATTTTTCAACGAAAAGGGGAGAGCTTTTTGGTCAACACAAAAAGAACGAACAGAAAAAAATACGACGAGCACACCTTTACCTCCTCTCTTTAGAAATCTTATAAAACTTGAAGAAGAGCGAGGTTTTAGCGATGAAGGCGACGACGACCACCAAGAAGAAACTCTCGAACAACAACAGCAACAAGAACAAGACGAAGACGAAGAGTAAGACAAAGACTCGTGACGAAATAAAGCCCGAGGAAGGAGGCGCTTCTATTCCCGAAAATATTTGCTCTCTTTTTCTCACCCAAGGCACTTTGGATATAATAGTGAAACAGAACGTATTGACCGACGGAAAAGACAAAGACAAAGACGAAGAAGGAAAAGCAGACGCAGACGCAGACGAGGAGGAAAGCGAAGAGAAACCTTTTAAGTTATTAGAGGTGAAGAAATGCGAGGTACTCAAAGACGTTCGATTCCGCGGCGCGATCTCGGATTTTTGTTGTTTGAAAGAACAGCTGATAAAAGAGGAGAAGAAAAACGAGACGGTTTTCAACGAGTAAACGTTTGTGTTGCGAAGAAATGAGGAGGATAAGTACGGGGACGGGAACAATTTCGAACTCGCATTGACCTCAGAACTCGGCGAGATGTGGAAGAAAGAAGCTGAGGAGGAAAAAGCCGAGGAAGAAGCGAAGGCGAAGAAGACGTATATGTTCGAGTACGAGCCAAAACTTTGGGTAGATCTCGGGTCGGCGCTGGAGATGGAGATGGAGAAGGAGAGAGAAAATGAAGAAAATAGCGATGATGATAACAACTCAGATCAAGATATAGACGATGACGATAACGGGAGCGACACCTTTTTTATTGCGCACGATTTTGGTATCCAAAGTACGGCAGAGTTGGAAACGAAAAGTGTTCAAGTTTCGCCACCCGCTCGAGCAGAACACTCTTCGCAATACGAGTTCAGAACGTACAAATCCGACGGGGTGGACTTAGAACGCGTACTAAACTCTAAAAAGCTCGAGTTATTCTTGAAATCGTGCGAACCTTACGTGGAAGAATGTTTGAAGGAAAACGAATCGTTTGACATCCTTCAGACCGAAATCGAATCTTTGATTGTCTAATCTTATTCAGTAGTAGTTATATTAATTACTCTAAGTTATTTATTATTGCTTTATATCTGCGCGCTTCCTTTTCCTTCGTCCTCTTCTTACTCCATCGCATCAGCGCCGCCACTTTTACCCTCGCTTTCTTTCTCTTTCACTTGCTCTTGAATAGCCTTTAAGAACGTGCGCAAGTCTGCAATCGGCGAGTTTGTCTCCGCTTTCAATCCAAACTGACCCAAATCCATCTGTCCAGTTTGCAACGCCTCCGAAAATCGTTCCAATTGCGATCTAAACTGCGGCGTTTGAATCAACTCTTCTAAGTCAGCCGTTTCTCTGTGCTCTTCCGGCAAATGCACCAACAAACGGTCGCGCACTTCCTTGTTTCTCAATATTGGGCCAACAATCTCCGGCTTTAAAACATCTCTTAAACTGCCACCATTCTGTTGCTGTTGTTGTTGTTGTTGGAGCGGAGTCATCTCTCCAAAAGCTGGAACTCGAATTCCAGACATAGTGGCAGCCATCGCGGCGGCCATTTCAGACGCAGTTGCGCTCGTTCCTACCCCGCCTGGAAGAGTAGTCGCGTCTTTCTCCTTTTGCGGCGCTTTCGGCGCCGTGTTCGAAGCTCCCACGAATGGCGTCTCCATATCCATCTCTGCGTCATTCTTCTCATCACCTTCTTTCTGTTGTCCTGTTTGTTGTTCTTGTTCTCCGTTTTCTTGCTGTTCGCTTACGGGAGTATCTGGCGGCATTTGCGACGCCGCGATGGCATCTCGCAACTGTTGTTCAAAGTCTGGCTCATCCATCGGTTGATGACCTCCTCCTCCCATTCCTCCACCGTGCGTCGGTTCCGTTTGGTTCAACATCTCGTTCAGTTTCTGCAACAACTCTTTCTTCACATCCTCTTCCCCTTTCTCTTGGAACCAAAAGTACATATCTCTCGACGAGTCCTCGATGAACTTCAACGCGAAACAGTTTGGTTGTTTCATCATTTTGCTCAAACACTCTTGCGGAAATATGATGATATCCTCGCTCGGTTCAAAAGGCGTCGACGGGTTTCTCTCCCCGTATTGTAATCGAGTTAAAGAATCGATCCCTCGAACGACGCGTAACTTCCCTTTCGTCGGGTCTGGTTTCATTTTGTTTTCAACTTTATGTAATCGTCCGCATCGAATGACGCACAAGACTTCTTCCCCGTCCACGTCCATCCCGGTCTCTTCCGCGGACTGTTGGCCTCCCGCGTTGCCGAAGAAATTTGGCAACGCTTCCATGACGAATAGCGTACAAATGCGTTTGTCTTCTTTTTCTTTGTGTGCGAGTTGTGCGACGACTGACGACGAGACTTAGACGTCGTTTCGTGAGCGGTAAATTGTTTTGAAAAGATCTCTCTTTCTTTTGTTTTCTGGACTTTTTTTTTCGACCGTGTGAAAAGAAGTGAAGACCAGTCAGTTCTCGCTATTTGCGCGAAGGTATACACAACAAACAGTTGCTCATCACTGTTTCCAGAAGGAGATGTTTCAAAATTTACGTATAGTTATCTGTAAAACATACAACTGTGCTAAAAGGACTAAGTTCTCTCTCTACTATTATATGAAGCTATATAAACACCAGTGCGCTTTCGCCACCCGCCACCAAGAAGGAAGGAGCGCGACGAGAAGAGTATCTACAACCTGGTATCCATCATGAATGACGCAGGCAATAGAAACTCTCACGGCGACCGATTAGTTCACTTTATTGTGCTTCTTGCAGAACTTTTGGTTGCGGAGAAACTTCGGGTCCATGCCTTTCAAGGATTTCTTCGCGTGCTTCTTTGGCTTTTTGATGCCTAAAGTATTTTGAAAGGAGAGAAGAAGAAGAGAGACGAAAGTTAGTGGTGTCTTGGAGAAAGAAAAGGGTTAAAAAATGCAATAGAAAACGCGATGAAAGACACCCATGGAATGACGCAACGTCCAATATAAAAACGCATTCACGCCCTACAGAACACGAATCATCCATCCGAGGCGAAATACTTTTCGTTTCCACTTCGAAAGCGCGTCTCTCAACCCGAAATCGCGGTTTCATTTAAGCGCTTAAATCTCCCTCTCAAGGCAAAAATTCCGGTTCCGCGCGTGTAAAATCGACCACCAAAAAGACGCGACAATACGACGCGAAAAAGATTTCCACATTTTTAATCACGCACCGTTTCTGTGCGCTTTATACGACTGATTGTGCGCCGTGTGGTTCGTGGACTTGGCCATCTTGACTTTTCTATTCTCTCTCTAAACGGTGATTCTAAAGTGCCGATTTTCCTTTTTCTCTCTGTTCCTTTCTCCAAGGAGGAGGAGTGTCGAAAGCAAAAAATTAGGGTACAGACAGCTCAACACACAGGAGCAAAAAAAGCAGCCGCACGACAAGAAAAGACGGCAGAGAAAAACACAGATATGAAAGCGTTCACCATCAAAGGCGTCGACGCCGCCAACAAGAACAACAAAAACAGAGGAAGAAAAGACGACGATGGAGGAGAAAAGAAGAAAAAGAAGCGCGACCGCCGCGCGAATATATTCTCTCGTGTAAACTTCCTCGCGGTCATCGACCCGACGAAATTGAACGAACAACTCCGTCAAATTCAGGAGAAAATTCCAAAGCAATTCGTGGACGAAGAGACCGGGAAATTCAAGTTGCCCGATTTTAAAGCGGCTTTAGAGGAACTCAGAGAAGAGAGGCAGCACATGGAGTATCATCCCGATCGGAAGAGATTATCCTCGGTGGCGGATTTTTTCAAATACACGGAAGAGGAAGGACTCAAATTCTTCGAAGAAGAAATAGACGTGACGCAAACTGGAAAAGTGACCTTGGACGATTTGAAGTTTGTCATGCGGAGAAGGAAACTACCCAACTGGTACGCCAAGAAGTTCTTCGACCGAGCGAAACCGAATTACTTCGCGAGGTCTTTGTCGTGGGAAGATTTCAAAGCGGTCATGAACGAACGCGAATCGAAAATGTTAAAAGCGTACAATTCGTTATCGGTTGGGAGATCGGGGATGCTGCGAGAAAACGACGTGAAACTATCCTTGGCAAAACTTGGGTTACCGGCGACGGATGAAAACGCGAAGGCTATGCTGCGACACATGGCGCTTAGCGGGAACCAGAAATTCATTTCCTACGGGCAGTTTAGAAATTTTATGATGTTATTGCCTCAAGATGTGGTGGCTATGGATTCCGATCCATCCAAGGTGTGGTTTGAAGCGGCAACGATGGTAGAGTTTGCAAAACCTCAAGGTTCAGGAGGGACGTTTTCGATGGCGCTGAAAGCCGCATTGGCCGGAGGGTGCGCCTCGGCTATGTCCACATCCACGTTACATCCGATAGATACGCTTAAAACGAGACTCCAAGCTACAGTTGGAAAAGGCCCAGGGATGATTGGAATATTGAAATCAGTTCCGAGAAATCCAGCCGGGGTGAGAACGTTGTATCAAGGCATCTTACCGTCCGTCACCGGGAATTTTTTTGGCCACGGCATGCGCGCGGCGACGTACGAGATGGCGAGATTAGTTTTAGGCCCATTGACGCTATTACCGTTCGTTTCTGAGATTACTGTACAAGGCATGTCTGCAGGTGTGGGAACATTAGTAGGCACGTGCGTGAGAATCCCGTGCGAAGTGTTGAAACAAAAGCTTCAAACCCAACAATACACGAACGTTTTAGCTGCGGTGAAAGGCGTGACGACGAATGGGCCGAGACCACTATTTGCCGGTACTGCGGCAACGCTCACGAGAGAAATTCCGTTTTATATGATTGGTATGACCGCATACGAGCAGTTCAAAGTTCTCGCTCGCTCGATCAAAGGAAAGGAGCTCTCTTCGCACGAGTTTATCGCCATTGGCGGCGCTGCCGGGGCAGTTGGTTCCTTGTGCACGACGCCATTTGACGTGTTGAAAACTCGAGCGATGACTGGGCGAAGTCCCGTAGGCGAGGCGATGTTAGTCACCATCAGAAACATTCTCGCAACTGAAGGTCCAAAAGCTTTGTTTAAGGGCGCGCTATTTAGAATTGCGTGGATTGCGCCGTTAGGTGCGATGAATTTTGCTGGATATGAGCTAGCAAAGCGTGCCATGGGTGGCGAAGAAGAATCATCGCCTCCGTCGACGAAAAGTAGCAGCAGCAGCGCCGCGAAAAGTGATGAGGACTTTGTGGTTTTGTCTAATGAAGACAAAAGAACTATCGATAGAGACCTCGCGCGCGAAGACGACGCGTATCCTCCAAGGCAAGGAGCAGTAAATCCTTACGTCGAGGAGCAACAACATCAAAGCAACAACTACCCGAGCGAGGATGATTTCGGCGACTTTTTTGATGACGAAAACGACGATAGTCATCGAAAGAACAAATAAAACATAGCTTCTTAGCCTCCAGCGTTATTTATCTTTGCTACTAATACTACGCGTATCTGTATTCCTACAACAATCTAAATATCATCTAAGTCTATAACGTCTGGATCTTTGACGACTGGAGGGGGAGGCGGAGGAGGCGGTGGAGGGTATTGAGTGCCCATTGGAGGCATTCCTTGCGTTCCCGGCAAAGTAAACGGCCCCGCGCCTGGAACTCGATATCTCGTCGCCGAAGAAGAAGAATACGGTTTGTTTCCAAAATGATCTCCTCCCGTGTCTAACTTAAAATCTAGCTCTAACATCTCCAACATCTGAACCGTTTGCGGGTTCCTTTCGACTTTTTCCGGAGGTGGTTGTCTCGCCTTCACGCTCGCATCGTGCGGTGAAACCGTCTCCACAAATTCAGGCATCCTGATTCCTTCCATTTTGTTCCTCACAAACTCAATCGAATTGGTTAAATCAACCGATTCCGGCACTCCATAATCGGGAAGTTTCGCCGGCGCCTTTGTGAAGGATTGAAAAGCATGGTTCGCTTTTGTAATCGCCAACCATTCCATATCTAATTGAAACCCTCCATCCGAACTCTTCTCCGGTAAATCGATCACCTGTAAGAATTGTCTATTTGGTGCGTGTGGTATGCATTTATCCAAGGCTAAAAAGTGCGTCGATGCTCCGTTCTCGTGACTTATCATCGCTTCAAATTTTACGTGCAAATGCGCCGAAAACGAATACGTCGGTTTCAACTGTTTCAAAATCTCCATCGCAGGAACCGATCCTAACTGATTCTTCTGTATATCTTCCTTCAAAAACTTCTTCTTCCTTAACAAATCTTGAATGTCACCAAACTTTTCAATCCCTCTCGGCCAATCGTGAGACAAAAACACATCCACCGGTTCCCGAATCTGTTTCAACTTGAACGCGTCAAACTCTCGCACGTGATACGCCGTTTTTACTTGCTTATCCTGCGTATAAGGCGGTCGTTCGAAGTGTCCTTTCCTGTAATCGTACTGTTTATATATTCCAGACAAACCAGCTATGCGTAAATCGCCAAACTTAATGCATCCAGAGTGTCCTAAATAGTAAATATTTGGCGCTCCGAAACCGCCGTAATAGAGTTCCCACAAGTAATTAGACGCCTCGTGATTGCCTCCGATGAACAGAGTCGGGTACGGCGCTTTCAACTCTCCGCTGTAATACTTGTAAAAAGTCCCCATCTCGCGATATTTAATCGGCACCGACATGCACTCCAAGTCGCGCTTGTTCCGTATGGCTTGAAAATCACCGCAACATATCAACAAGTCGATTTTGATGCCTTCTTTCTTCTCAATTTTCTCCATGGCTGCGTAAATGGTTTCCAGTTCGCCGTGGCAACACCCCTCGACCGCAATCTTCATGTTTGCTCCGCGTTATATCTCGCACAACAATTTGAGAGTGAACGCTGTTTCTTCGATTTGATTTAAACAAGTAAGTGATCTCTCTTATTATTTGTATTCTATAAATGTAACGAACTTCTTTATGCACGTGAAAAAGTGAAAACGAAAAGAGACGGGGGTGTATATTCATTCATTCTTCTTCTTCTAATAATAAGTAGTTACAATTTCTCTCTCTCTCTCTCTCTTTCTAAGTGAACTTGTTTTGAATCAATCTGTGAACGTGACAGAGAAACTCTACGTAAGACATTCCCGCAACGCTTCTATCTTCGATTAAGCGGTTATAAAACAACGTCTCCATGGCGTCGTTTCGCTTCAAGATGCGCATGCGCAAATATCCAGATCGAGCTTTACGCATGGAGTTGATGAAGGCGTTCATGCGTTTATTTCTTTCGTTTGGTAAGTTTGGCGGAAGCATGGATTGTCGAGCGTCGAGTTGGTCTACGGTGTCTACACCAAAGACTTCTTTTAACCGGTCTTGCGGGTAGTTTCGTCCGACCCAAACGAGCATCTCGCCGCCGTCTTCGAGAAGGTATAAGCCATCGCCGTCGAGTTTTTCAGCGGAGAGCCATTGACACGGTGGAAATGGCGGAAAGGAATCGGTAATACTCGCCGCCTGGTCACCATCGTCGTGCCTCTGCTTTTGGTTCGCTTGGAATCCATCGTCCTCTAAGATGAAGTGCAACGGAAACAGTCGCGGATATACCGAAGGCGTCGTTTCAGACGGATCGCTCTTTAGCATCCTAAAAAGCCAGTTCGCGCGATCGTCCGCCGAAGCTTCTGATCGCAAGCCGTTCGATTTGTACATGCCAATTGTGTACAGCGGTAAAGTCTTCAACGCTTCAGGTAAAATGAGTTGCCCGGAGGCGTTGTTGGAGGCGCAGTATTTACGATAAGCGTAAAGGGAAGACACGCATTGCGCCAAAGCGGCATCTTTTGCGGCTGCAATCGTGTGTTTCCCACCCAAAAGTGTATTCGCAGCTTTCCGAACCATGAAGCAAGTTTGCGCATCTAAGTCTGCGTTTCTAAATAACGTGCCGAGAACAGATGTCACCGGTAACGCGAGCGTATGGACACGAATTCTGCGCTCTCCAGTCATCGTCGTATACAACAAGGCGCACTGTACGTACGCTTCCGCTCCGTCTACTAACTTGTCTTCGTATCTTAAGTTGACCATGATTGATTTCTCCCCATCCAAAACTGGCAAATCAACATCCGTCGGCGTGCGTTTGCAGAAATATCCGCCGTATTCGGCGACGCCTAAACCTTGAGAAGCTCTCACCCGCATCACCGCTTCCATGCCTTGTGGTCGCAAAAAGTTCCATCGCACATCGTTCAGCAACTGCGCAAAATCTAACTGCACGTTAAAGTTCGGGTATCTATACAATGTGCCACCAGTTGTTCTCGTCAAAACGCCTAAAGTTGCCAAATCTACAGGTTGCGAACCGCACACGAAAATGTCGATGCCGATTTGATATTCTGCAGCTTCCGTTGCGCAATCTTGATAGCATTTCTCCGCCGGTTTCATAATTTTCAGAGGTTCTTTTTCTACATTTCCAGAGTGCGTACGCACTTCCAGTTTTCCCCATCCCCCCGAACACATCGATCCGAGAAAGAGCATAACTTTCCCTCCCTTATACTTCAAAGCGTCGATGGCAGATTTGATAGCCGCGCCGCTCGCTACCGCCGATGGACGCGAATTCGCAAACATCTCTGGAATTTGTTTCAATAAAGTCTTAAGTGTTTCTTTGTTCTTGTTCAAATTCACGAGTAGATCTTTCGGCAGAGGCGCATAGGGATCGTCCACGTCTGGAACGATGAGCATTTTCGGCGTTTTTGTCGCGCCGTTTGACGTCGTCGGCTTTTCATTCTCCTGATTTTCGTTGCTTGCGTTGTTGTTCTCATCGTCTCCGCGAATGGCGTAAAAGTGCACGGTGCCATCGAACGTCGCAATCCCCACGCTCGCGGTGTCGCCGCCTTGAATGTTATCCAAAGTTCTAGAGATGACTTCACACGCCGATACCGTCACGCCGCTTTGGACCGCCGACGGACTCGCATCGATAACAAAGAAGTAGCTTGGTCGCATTGGCGCTCGAACCATGTACTCTTCTGGAGCCATATATTCTACGCTTCCACGGCATAACTCTGGACGTTGCATCCAATCTTGCCTTTTCCCGTCAGATCCTAAAGCGCACGCGTATTCGCGAGGACACTCACTCACGTGAGCGCAAAAATTGCACGCAAATCGGAAATGATCCACCCATCGCATTCCTGGGTTCACGTACGCTTTACATCGCAAACATCTCACCGGACCCATTCCTCCGTTATCTACGATCGGAACTTGCACCTCGTCGTTTTTTAAAGTCGCCAAAGGATTGACAAACACCGCCAACGGCATCCCGGACGTTTGTAACAAATCAGATTGATTCGGAATCGTGCTCGTGGTCGATCGAATGAACCTTGGATTCGCGTTCCCAACATCTCTCGCCATAAAATTCGAAGTCGCTCCTGGTGGGTGCATCGGAGCACCCGTTTGTGGGTTTCTAGTATCAAAAATAGTTCGATCCGCGTGCGAGTCGTGCCGCGGTCTCGGAATCTGCGAAGGATCGATTTTAGAAGCCGCAGACTGTGGTGTTGGCTGCGGACCGTATTGCTGAAACCCTTGATTTAAGCTGTGCGGTGCTTGTGGAGGATTATACCCGCTACTCGGCATCCCTTGCTGATAATGTTGCTGCTGTTGTTGCGGTTGTCCTCCTCCGTACTGCGGTTGTTGTTGTTGCGGAGCGCTGCTCGTTGTCCCGGGATACTGCGGATACGTCCTCGCACCAACACCACCAACATTCTCTTGCTGTTGCGGTGTTTGTTGATACCCTTGTTGCGTCGTTGTTTGCGGCGTTGGGTTTGGGTATCTGCTGCTTCCTTGCGATATACCTCCTCCCATCGCCGCTGGAGGAGCGGATTGAAAATTCTGTTGTTGTTGTTGTTGTTGTAAAGGTGGTTGACCACCCATCCCCGACGGAGGATATTGCGGCTGCCCGGGCGGCTGCTGAGGATACGACGAGAAAGACGAAGCCGGCGGTTGCTGCTGCTGCTGCTGCGCTCCTCCTCGAAACCCAGTATTCGTCGAAGTCGACGACGATGTTGGTGGAGGAGGCGTCCCACCGAAATGGACTCTCGGAGGTGCCTGCGGATGCGCGTGTAAAGGAGAATTATTATTTTGCAAATTCATCCCCGTCGGAGGCGCAGAAGAGGGATACCCGGCTGTTGCGGATGATCCCGGTGGAGGCGCAGGAGCCGGAGCGTTATATTGTTGTTGCTGATACCCTCCGTTGTGCATCGGTGGTCCCGGTTGGTGATACTGATGAGACGAAGGATTAGGTGGATTCATACTTACTAATTCGGATCTCTTCTTTTTCTTTTTGTGTCCGTTTACTTTTTGTAAGGCGACTTCCTTTCAAAACACCAAAAAAGAGAGGCGAGTTTTCCCCCCCTCTTCATCTACTTTTTTGTCTCTCTTTCTTGTCTGTCATCCCACATTTCATCACACACACACACACACACA
>MDTC01229464.1_pt1 | contig 11808 bp, 11 predicted proteins | sample 811181 | NCBI WGS metagenome assembly MDTC01 (sample SAMN05326644, study PRJNA326480) | marine metagenome | isolation source: seawater | place: Pacific Ocean: North | collected 2011
AATGATGTAAATTTAATGCATCATTTAAATAGATGCAGGTTAATATTGCAAAAACATAAGCTTGAAGAAAAGCAACTAGAATTTCTAAGCCTGTTAATGCTACTGAAAAACTAAGTGGTAACCAACCACCTAGAAGACCTAAGCTAATTACAAAACCTCCAAATACTTTTAACATTGTGTGTCCAGCCATCATATTAGCAAATAATCTAACTGACAAACTTACAGGTCTACTTAGATACGAAATAATTTCAATTATTGTGATTAATGGTAAAAGTAATACGGGCACTCCACTTGGTACAAAAATTTTAAGATATTTAAAACCATGTTTTACAAAACCAATTATTGTAACAGCAATGAAAATAAAAAGTGCTAAAATTAATGTAATAATAATATGGCTTGTTACAGTAAAAGAATATGGAATCATCCCCACCATGTTACAAAAAAGAACAAAGGCAAATAAACTAAATATAAAAGGAAAATAAGGTTTGGCTTTAGAACCGGCAGTATCACTAATCATTTTGGCTATAAAGTTATAAAACATTTCGGCAACAAGCTGAGGTTTGTTAGGAATTAGCTTTCTTTCTTTGGTTCCTAGAAATAAAAAGATGAATATGCAAGCAGCACTAATAAACATAAATAAACTTGAATTAGTAAAAGACAGATCCACTCCAGCAATTTTTATTTCAGGTCCAATACCATGGACGTTGAATTGATGCATAGGGTTTGAAGCCATATATATTCCTCAGTTTAATTTTCTTTTTGCATATTTTTAGCCGTTCTTATCACATTTAGTATTCCAGCTGCCGAACCTATAAAAAAGAAAATTATTATTAACCAAGGTTTAGTACCAAACCAATTATCTAAAATAAACCCAATTATTGTCCCAACACCTACTGACGCAACAAGTTCAGTACCAAGTTTAAAAGCATTGCCCATAAATGAGCCTTTTTTTTCATCTTTAAAAGAAGAATTTTTTTTTAGTTTAGATTTTGCAATTTTTAGGCGAGTTTTGAAATCATTTAAGTCTGCCATTTAAAATTAAGCCACTAACCCCTCAGCTTTTTGTAAATCTACAGCCACTAATTGACTAACACCTTTTTCAGGCATTGTAATTCCATAAAGTCTATGCATACGAGACATTGTTAGAGCATGATGAGAAATTATTATAAATTTCGTTTTAGTTATTTTAACTAATTCATCCAAAAGCGAACAAAATCTAGTTACATTTGCATCATCTAATGGTGCGTCAACTTCATCTAATACGCAGATAGGCGATGGGTTAACTAAAAATACAGCAAAAATTAGAGACAGAGCTGTGAGCGCTTGTTCACCGCCCGAAAGTAAAGTTATGGATTGTAGCCTTTTACCTGGAGGCGATACCAACATTTCTAATCCTGCTTCCAAAGGATCGTCTGAGTCAACCAACTCTAATTTTGCACTACCACCGCTAAAAAGTTTTGTATAAACTTCATTAAATTTTCTATTAACTTTTGTAAATGCATCAAGAAGTTTCTCTCTTCCTCTTTGATTGAGTTCATCTATACTTGTTTTTAATTTTACAATTGCAGAAAAAAGATCAGCTCGATCATCTTCCATTTTTTTAATTTCATCTTTAAATTTTTTTGTTTCCTCATCTGCTCTCAAGTTCACTGAACCTAAAGCCTCTCTTCGTTTTTTAATTTTTTCTAATTTTTCTTCCTGTTTCTCAATTGATGGAAATTTATCAGATTCAATATTATTTAAATCTGATATTGAAATTAAAATATTTTGATTTTCTAATTTAAGATCGCTTTTAACAGAATATATTAAATCTTTCTTTCTTTTTTCTATACCTTCAAGTGTAGCTTCATTTCTTGCTTTATTTTCTCTTAAAACAGTGAGTTTTTCTTGAATATTTTTTAAATTCTTATTTATTAAATTGTATTTTTTTTCTGCTTCATTTAATTCGGATTCTAATTCTTCACTTATTTTTTTTGTATTTTCTAAGTTTTGTATATTTTGACCTTTAATAGTTGCTATTCTTTCAGGATCTTTTTCATTTTCTTCAATTTCTATTTTAATTTTATTTTTTCTTTCATTAAGTTCTATAATCATTTTTTCTGAGTTAGTTTTTAAATTTTTCCAATTTTCAAGCTCTACATCAATGTTTTTTATTCTTTCTTTTCTTTTTATAGAGTCATTTTTTATAGTTTCATTCTTTCCATAAGATTTTGCATATTCTTCTTGAGAGGAAGTAATTTTTTTTACCAATAGTTTTAATTTTTCAAAAAGATCTTTTGTTAATTGTTTTTTTGAGTCAATATAACCTTCTATCTCATCTATCAATTTATCCAGTTGATCTTGTAAAGATTCCAATTCATTTTTTGACCTGCTAAAAGATTGTTCTGACTTAGATTCGATTTCAAAAAGTTCTTTTTCAGTTTTTAATAATTCATTTTTTTCTTCTAATATTCTTTTTTCATTTAAAGAAGCGTCAAGAGATATACTTTTCTCTCTCTGAAGGTCAGAATCTAAAGTTTCCATTGTTTTACGTAGTTTAATCTGAACGTTCTTTGCTCTAGATTCTTCTTCCTTTAAATTAGTCATATCCAAGTTAAGTTTTTGAAGCTTGGCTAGACTTTCCATTTTTTTGTCTCTTAATGGTGATAACCTATTATTTTCTTCTTCCAGCAAAGTATTATTATGATTTAAATCTATTTTAACAGCACTTATTTCGTCATCTTGTTCACCAGATTTTTCAACAATCTGAGATTTATCTTTTTCTATTTCAGTTAATCTTAAATAGTACAAACCTGCTTCTATGCTCTTAACTTCTTTAGAAATTTCTTTATATTTTGTTGCTTCTTCAGCTTGTTTTCTTAAATTTTCAAGTTGTTTTTCTTGTTGTTTTCTTAGTTCGTCAGCTCTTTTTAAATTATTTTCAGCTGCATTCAGTCTTGTTTCAGCTTCTTGTCTTCTTGCATGTATACCAGATATACCAGCGGCTTCTTCTAAAACAGACCTTCTTTCAGCAGGTTTTGAAGTAACCAACATGCCTATTTTGCCCTGACTAATTAAAGACGGTGAATGAGCTCCAGTAGAAAGGTCGGCAAAAAAAGTTTGTGCATCTTTTGCTCTAATTTCTTTGTTGTTCATGTAGTATTTCGAACCTTTGTCTCGTTCTATTTTTCTTGAAATAATAATTTCATCTAGATCGTTATATTGTAATGGACCGTCTTTATCTTTATTTTCAATTAAGATTGATACCTCCGAGATATTTTTTGCTGGTCTATTAGAAGTTCCTGAAAATATAACATCTTCCATTCCAGAACCTCTCATACTTTTTGCTGAAGTTTCTCCCATACACCACCTTAAAGATTCAACAACATTTGATTTTCCGCATCCGTTAGGACCTACTATTCCTGTTAAACCATCTTCGATTAAGAAAGTAGTCTTATCAAAAAAAGACTTAAATCCAGTAATTTCTAATTTTTTAAACTTCATAATTAAACCAATTTATCTAATTCTTTTTTAAAAAATTTATATTCGTGATCTCCTTTATATTTTTTTTTATTAATATAAATTGTTGGTGTAGAACTAATTTCATAATTTTTTTGTGCATTAATTCTTTCATTTAAAATTTCATCTTGAACTTTTTCATCTGACAAACAATTATCCATATTTTTGTTATTAAGCCCAAACTCTCTACCTATTTCTTTTATAGAATTATTAATAACATTTATATCAGATCCTACAGCCCATTTTTTTTGTTTTTTGTATATTGCACTCAGGAATTCAAATCTTTTTTCTTTGTCAGCAACGCATCTTAGAATTTTTTCGGCATTTAAAGCTGCTAAATCTAAAGGAAAACTGTGATGTTCAAATTTTACCTTATTTGTATCAATATAGTCTTTTTTTAATTCTTTAAAAATTTTTTCATGAAAATTAGCACAATGTGGACATGTCAATGAAGAAAATACTTTAATCGTAACTTTTGCGTTTTCATTTCCTATTTTTAAGTTATTGCCATTATCTGCTGACAGATTTAAAAAGTTCACAAAAGTAAGTATTATAGATATAAAAATTATTTTAATTGTCTTTATCATTAAAAGCCCTAATTAATTTATCCAATGAATTTTTTAAATCATTATTTTGAATATTTTTTATTTTACTATTAAAATTAGACATAATCTTGTTTGAAAAATTATTTTCTTTTTTTAATTCTTTTTTTTCACGAACAATGTCTAACTTGATTTCTCTAATATACTGGTATCCAAAAAAACTATTAATTTTATCCATAATTTCTTGTTTGTTGTATTCTATTTTAAGTTCGTTGCCATGAATAACTTTTAAAACAAGAATACCATTATCTATACTTTTTCCGGTTTTTACCGTACCCGGATAGCAAGATGTCGCAATCTCTTTTCCTACCATTTTCGTCCAATTATCAACAATGTTTGAGAAGTTATATCCACCTTTTTTCAAGATTTTTTTTAAACCATACGGTAAAGAGCTAGACAAAGGCCTAAGTCCTTGTATGAAATTACGGCTTTTATTACTATTATCCTTTTTATGCATATTAGTTCTAATTTATCAAAAAAAATTCTAGCTTGGTATGATAATAATAAAAGATCACTACCTTGGCGTGTTGGCAAAAATTCAAGCAAAAGGCTTTATTACAGACTTTTAAGTGAATTTATGTTGCAGCAAACACAAGTTAAAACTGTAATTCCTTATTTTAAAAAATTTATAACTGTATTTCCAAATTTAAAGTCTTTATCAAAATCTTCTGAAATTAAAATTTTAAAATTATGGGAAGGACTCGGTTATTATAGAAGAGCAAAAAATTTATTAATTACTTCAAAAATACTAGTTAAGAAAAATAATTTAAAGTTACCAAAAAAAATACATGATATAAAAAAATTACCTGGAATAGGCGATTACACAGCAAATGCACTTTTAGCTCTAGTTCATGATATGCCAACTATTGCAATAGATGGCAATGTAAAAAGAGTATTTTCTAGGATATTAAACAAAAATGAAAATAAAATTAATTTTGAAAAATTAGTTTTAATTAATAAAAAAAGACTATTCATTACGAAAAGAAATTCAGATTTTGTTGAAGCAATGATGGAATTTGGCGCTTTAATTTGCAAACCTAGAGAACCAGAATGTTTTAAGTGTGATATAAAAAATATTTGTAAATATTTTAAGACAAAAAAAAAATTTAATTCATATAATAAATTAAAGATAATCGAAAAAAGCTATGATGTATTTTGCTATTTAAAAAAAAACAAAAAAGAAATAGCTCTAACTAAAAAAAACACTCTAGGATTTTTGGATAAATTTAATTTACCTATAATAAAAGAAACATCTATTAGAAACAAAAATAAAGATTGGAGTTTTTTGTGTAATTATAAAAATTCTATATCTAACAAAAGACTAAATATTAATTTATACTATAAATTTTCAAACAAGATACCGTCTAGCTTTAATTGGTATTCGCTTAATAAAAATAAAGAATTTATTCCAACTTTTACAAAAAAAATATTTAAACAAGTATCAAATTTATATTAATGAAAAAAAAAATTGCAATTATTGGATCAGGCATAGCAGGACTTACTTTGGCAAATCTTTTACAGAATAATTCTAATTTTGAAATTATTGTTTATGAAAAAGAAGAAAAATTAAATCTAGAAGAAGGTTTTGGTATTCAATTGTCAGTTAATTGCGTTTCTGTTTTGAACAAAATAGGTTTTAATCAACTAAATAAAAATCAGAAATATAAACCATTAAAATTAGATTTTTATTCAGTCAGAAATAATAAAATTTGTGATTTAGACTTGACCCGATTTAATTCTAAAAATGATCAATACACAACTTTAAAAAGATCAACTTTAATTAAATTTTTAAAAGAAAAATTATTTTCTAATACAGTAATATTTGGCAAAAAAATTAACGACGTTAAACAATTCAACAATAAATTAAAAATTAATTTTACCGATAATTCTTCAGACGAAGTAGATTATTTAGTAGTTTCCGATGGTGTTTTTTCAAATACGAAATCGATTATAGAAAAAAATAGATTTAAACCAAAATATTACGGCGCTATAGCAATACGAACTCAGGTGAAATCTAAAGATGTCAATGTTTTTGATATTAACAATATTTCTTTGATTATGAGTTCCAATGCTCACCTAGTTTTGTATCCATTAGACGATCAAAAAAATCTTAATTTAGTATGTATAATTAGAAAAAAAATAAAGAACAACCATTCTATAGAAGAAATTTTAACTAATACGATTTTAAAAAAAAATAAAAATTTAGTTCATTTATTTAAAGGAGATTTAAAATCATGGCCTATATATATTTCTGGCAAACCCATTAAATCTATTTATAAAAATGTTTTATATATTGGAGATGCATTTTATACTTTTCCACCGACTCTAGCTCAAGGAGCATCACAGGCAATTGAATCTGCGAATGAAATTTTTGAGCTAATTAAAAATAACAATACAGAAATACAAGACGAGTATTTTAAAGATAGAGTGGAAAGAATAAATTTAATTAATAAAAGATCAAAATTAAATTATTTTTCTTTTCATTTATCAAATCCATTTTTTTCTGCAATTAGAGACGTAGTATTAAAAAGATTAGTAAAAAATGAAAAATTTTTAGAGAGTTATTTAGGGAAGATTTACAAGAAATAATAAACGTACTAATTGCTTGGTCTTAATCTTTTTCTTAATTCATCAATAGATTTTAATGAGCTTCCTGATTGGTAATACCAATAAGTCCATCCATTACAACTTTCTGCGCCAACTATTTTTGCTGCAACCTTATGAATTGAACCTTCTGTATGTTGGTATTTAATGCTTCCATCAGCCATTATTTTAGCATTAACTTTTTTCTTTTGATCAAAAATACTAGTACCTGGTTTAATTATTCCTAATTCAACCAAAGATCCAAAAGGTATTCTTGGTTTAGATTTATTATTTTTTAAAGTATCTAAGTAACTTTCCTCAATAATTTTAGTCTCATTAATTCTTTCATTTGCTGCTTTAAAATATTTCTTATCTTGTTCTATTCCAAAGTATTTTCTGCCTAATTTTTTAGCCACAACTGCAGTTGTGCCTGTACCTAAAAATGGATCAAAAATTGAATCACCCTTATTGGTAGTTGCTAGTATAATTCTATGTAAAAGTGCCTCAGGTTTTTGAGTAGAGTGAACTTTTTTTCCATTTTCTTTTAATCTTTCTTTTCCGCTGCAAATAGGAAACATCCAATCCGAACGCATTTGTAAATCATCATTTAAGCATTTTAGAGACTGATAGTTAAAAGTATATTTTGATTTTTTGTTTTTAGATGCCCATATTAAAGTTTCATGTGCATTCGTAAATCTAGTTCCTTTAAAGTTTGGCATTGGATTATTTTTTTTCCAAATTACATCATTCAATAACCAATAGTTTAAATTCTGTAAGTGAAAACCTAAACGAAAAATATTATGATATGTTCCAATTACCCAAATACTCCCATTGTCTTTCAAAATTCTTTTACATTCAGTTAACCATGCTTTACAGAAATTATCGTAGTGTTGAAAACTGTTAAATTGGTCCCATTTATCATTTACACCCTTAACTTTGCTATCGTCAGGTCTTTTTAAAACTTCACCAATTTGCATATTGTACGGAGGGTCGGCAAAAACTAAATCAAAACTTTTATTTGGAATTTTTTTTAATATTTCTAACGAGTTTCCATTAACAATTTTATTTAATAGTTCTGACATTTTGAGATTCAACTCTAAATTGAATCAAGCGTCAACGGATTTTACGTGAAAAAAAGGAGTTCTTGTGTTTCAGAATTTTATTTTGTCAACATATTGTGTATTGGCCTGAAACTTTTTCTATGATGAATAGTAATTCCAAATTTTTTTAAACCATTAAGATGGTCTTTAGTTCCATAACCAAAATTTCTTTCCCAGGCATAATTTTTAAATTTCTCTGATAATTTTATCATAAGAAGATCTCTATAAGTTTTAGCAACTATTGATGCGGCGCTAATACACTTAATTTTTTCATCTCCATTAATAATTGTTTTATAATTTTTAATACCTTCAGGGGCAAAATTCCCATCTATTAAAATTAGATGAGGTTTTTTTGATAATTTTTCTATCGCTCTTTTCATTGATAGTAGAGAAGCCTTCAATATATTAAATTCGAATATTTCATCAACCGAAGCAGTACCAATTGCATAATAAGAATTTTTTTTAATATAATTTGCTATTTTTAATCTATTAGAAAAGTTAATTTTTTTAGAATCTTTTATATCTTCTAAATCAATATTATTTTTCAATATAACAGCTGCAGAAACAACTGGACCTGCCAGGCAACCTCGCCCAACTTCATCGACTCCAGCAACTATTTTATTATTTTTCAATTTTAATTTTTAATTCTTTAATTTTTTGTCTTATCATTTTTAGATCAATCCATGCCATTTTTTTTTGATCAGGCTGTCTCATTAAGAAGGCAGGATGAAAAGATGCAATAACTAAAACAGAACATTTTCCAATTTTTTTTTTTACCCATTTACCCCTAGCTTTAGATATAACCTCTTGATTTCCTATTATTGTATTTAATGCAGTACTTCCTAATAGAACTAATATTTTTGGATTTATTATTTCTATATGTTTGGTCAAGTAGGGCAGGTATTTTCCTATTTCTTCATCAGTTGGCTTTCTATTTTCTGGAGGTCTATAATTGACAACGTTAGTTATATAAACATTTTTTCTATCCAGGTTAATAGAAAGTAACATTTTGTCCAGGAGTTGTCCTGCTCTACCCACAAAAGGAAGGCCTTCTTTATCTTCATTAGCCCCAGGACCTTCACCAACAATCATTATTTTGGCATTAATATTTCCATCAGAAAAAACTAAGTTTGTTGCATTTTTTTTTAATTTACAGTTTTTTATATTATTTATAGAATTTTCAAGATTTTTAAGTTTTTCACCCTTGCTTCCTTTATCTATTAAATTATTATTTTTATATCTATTTATTGAGCGTTTATCGTATATTAAATTATAATTGATTAGACTATAATATTTAATAAGCTTTGCTAACTTGGTATTACTTTTTTTAGTCATTTAAAATTACTTTATGAAAAAGATTAAAATTTATTTTAAACTTATATTATACATATTTTTTTTCTTTAGTATATCTAATGTAATTTATGGAAAAAATTTCAATAAATATTATAATTCAGATAAAATTTCTAAGTATTTTTCCGGTGTAGTACATTTAAATCATAACGAATACGAAGATTCATACAATAATTTGAAAGAATTAGTAGGATTGGAAGATAATCATTTTAACTATGCTTTACTTTATCAAAATTCTTTAATTAATTTAGAAAAATTTGATGAAGCTTATAAATATTCAAAAAAAATAGAAAAAAAGAAACTAAATAATTTTGAAAGTGATTTAATTATAGGCGTTTATTATTTAAATAATAACAAACACGAAAGGGCACTTGAATATTTTCAAAAACTAAATTCTAAATATCAAGACGGAACATTTCAAAATTTATTATCTGTTTCTTTAAATAATTGGGTTTCTTTTTTAAATATTAACAAAAATGATGCTCTTCGTTTAAATGAAAAAATTTCTCGAAGATTTACAAATATAAAAAAAATTCAAAAAACTTTAATTCATTGTTTTTATGATTCTGAAAAAACAATTGAAAATTTTGAAGAACTTACAAATGATAAAAATACTAATTTTTTAAGATATAATTTTTTTTATGCAAACTATTTGCGTAAGATAGGAAAAATAGACAAAGCAGCAGTAGTAGTTGAATCGTCTATAAAATCAAGTCCAAGAAATTTAATTTTAAATCAATTGAAAATAGATTTAAAATCTAAAAAAATTAATAATCCTTACAACAATTTTGATTGTAAAAATTTACCACATGTTGCTGCTGAAATTTTTTATATTATTTCAAACGCCTTATCTTCTCAGTCAGCATATGAACTATCAAATTTTTATTTAAACATAGCAAAATATTTAAATCCAAAATTTATTTCATTTGAGATGCTTCACGCTGAAAATTTTTATATGATTGATAAATTAGATAGAGCAAAAAAGATTTATAATAAATCTCTTAATAAAGGATCAATTTATAATTGGCATGCGTCAAAACAAATTGCTAATATTTTATTAGAACAAAATAAAAAAAATAAATCCATAAAATTTTTAAAAAAAGCATACAACAAAATTTCTTCTCCCAGTATTTATGAAACTTATGATTACGCAAAATTTTTAAAAAACAATGAAGAGTTTGAAGAGTCTATAAAATATTATACAGAAGTTTTAAATCTTATAGATAAGAAAAATTATCTTTATCCAAAAGCAACCGATGGCAGAGGAATAGCTTATGAACGGATAGGCGAATGGGAAAAAGCTGAAAAAGATCTTTTAAACTCTCTAAGTGCATCTCCAGATCAAGCGTATGTTATTAATTATTTAGCTTATTCATGGATTGAAAAAGGAATTTACATAGAAAAATCTTTAGAAATGTTAAAAAAAGCAAATCAACTTAAAAAAAACGATGGTTATATTATCGACTCACTTGGCTGGGCGTTGTTCAAACTGAAAAGATACGAAGAAGCAAAAAAATATTTACAATTAGCGGTGAGAATAATGCCGTCAGACCCAATAGTTAACGATCACTATGGCGATTCATTGTGGATGAACTATCAAAATATTCAAGCAAGATATTATTGGAATTATGTTTTGAATTTGGAAAAAACTGATGAGAAGCTCAAGGAATCTTTAAAGCAAAAAATAATTTTTGGACTAGAGACCAAACTTTAAAATAAAATGATAAAATCCTATTGTAAAATTAATTTATCTCTCCGAGTTATTAAAAAATTGAGAAACGGACTGCATGATATTCAGTCAAATACTTTATTACTAGACTTGCACGATTCTATTAAGATTAACAGAATTAATAAAAAGAAAGATGTTGTTGTTTTTAAAGGTATGTTTAAAAAATCAGTAAACAATTTAAAAAATTCTGTATCTAGCACCTTGTCTATTTTGAGAGCTAATCAATTTCTTAAAAAAGAAAAAAAATATAAAATAATTGTAAACAAAAAAATACCGGTATTTTCAGGTTTAGGCGGAGGAACCAGCAATGCTGCTTTTTTAATTAAGTATTTTTTGAAATCTAAAATAGATAATAAGGTTATAAAAATTTTTGAAGAAAAAATTGGTTCAGATTTAAGATTTTTTTTTAATAAGCAGGTTTATCAGAAAAATTTAAGGAAATTAATAAAATATAAGAAGAATTTTAATTTTTATTTTGTTTTAGTTTATCCAAACATAAAATGTTCGACAAAAAAAATATATTCAAAAGTAAAAAAATATAGTTCTCCTTCAAAGATCAATACTTCAAAAATTTTATCGAAAAATAATTTTATTTATTTAATGAAAAAAGAAGAGAATGATCTTCAAAAAATTGCCACACAAAAGTTCAATGTATTAGAAAAAGTTTTAAATTTTATATCAATACAAAAAGATTGTTATTTTTCCAGAATAACAGGTTCAGGATCTGTTTGTTTTGGAATGTTTAAAAGCAGAAAATCAGCCATATTGGGATTAAAAATAATTAAAAAAAAGTTTCCAAAATATTGGTCAATAGTTACAAAAACTATTTAATTTTATAATTTTATGATATATCAAATCGATAACTTTGGGGCATAGCCAAGCGGTAAGGCAGTGGTTTTTGGTACCACCATCCTAGGTTCGAATCCTAGTGCCCCAGCCAAACAAA
>MDTC01260477.1_pt1 | contig 11806 bp, 11 predicted proteins | sample 811181 | NCBI WGS metagenome assembly MDTC01 (sample SAMN05326644, study PRJNA326480) | marine metagenome | isolation source: seawater | place: Pacific Ocean: North | collected 2011
AGGTGGTGGTTCTTCCAGGGTTTTTAGTAATGCATTGAAAGCTTGTTGGCTAAGCATGTGCACCTCATCAATCACATAAATCTTAAACCTACATTGGGAGGGTGCATATTGGCATTCATCTCTTAAGTCTCTTACCTGTTCTACCGAATTATTGGATGCCCCATCAATTTCGATAACATCGAGGCACCTTCCCTCCATAATCGCTTGACCAATTTCTGAATCATCAGGAACTTCTAAAGACGGCCCATCCTCCCAATTAAGTGATTTTGCAAATAATCTAGCAGAGGTTGTTTTGCCGGTGCCACGCGGACCAACAAACAAATAAGCATGAGCAATTCTACCAAGTTCGATGGCATTTCCAAGAGTTCGAACTACATGATCCTGACCAATAAGTTCGGAAAACTGTTTTGGTCTCCACCTTCGGGCAATCACTTGATATGTATCGGACTTCATTTTAGCAAAATACTTTCTGTTTATCTTTTCTCAACCATGCAAGACAAACTCTTGAATCTTCAAAAAACCGTAGTTGAACAGAAACAAAAAAGGCCAGGCACCCCACAGCACACAACCATTGCGAATACCGCTGCTTCCTTCCGGACCTGACGGGGTTCTTCCAATCGTTGTCGCATGGGACCCGACCTAATATACAATAATGTGTCGTTTGACCTATTCCCGCAAATCCTTTTTGAATAAATCTTTCGGCATACTCTTGCTGAGCTTTTTTCCTTTTGCCTTTTGAACTGAAAAATTGTTGAAACAGGCATGGGTAATACATTTGGCAACCTCTTTAAAATAAGTACATGGGGAGAAAGTCACGGAGGCGGTATTGGTGTGGTTATAGATGGGTGTCCCCCCAGGCTACCTTTGTCTATAGATGACATCCAACCAGACCTAGAAAGAAGACGACCCGGACAGAGTAAAATTACCACACCTAGAAACGAGGCAGACCGAGTGGAAATTTTATCCGGTATCTATGATGGATTAACTCTTGGTACTCCTATTGCTATGCTTGTACGCAATAAAGATGCCCGCCCGCAGGCATACGACGAGATGAAGGAAAAATTTCGCCCATCCCATGCAGATTTTACTTACCAGACAAAATTTGGGCACCGTAACCATGAAGGCGGTGGACGATCTTCCGCCCGCGAAACTATTGCCCGCGTAGCTGCTGGTGCGATCGCAAAAAAGATCCTTTCCTTTGATGGGATAGTTATTCGGGCTTACATCGAACGAATTCACGATATTCAATCTCCTGTGCTTTCTGACATTCCATCACTTGAAGAAGTTGAGGCATCGCCCACCCGCTGCCCGCACCCAGAAACAGCCCAAAAAATGGAACAATGCATTCTCGATGCCAAAAAAGCTGGTGATTCGGTAGGCGGATCCATTCTGTGCCGGGTGGACGGTATTCCTGTTGGCTGGGGCTCTCCTGTATTTGATCGTTTAGAAGCAGATTTGGCCAAAGCCATGCTAGGTTTACCTGCTACTAAGGGATTTGAAATAGGCAGTGGCTTTGAAGGTACATATTTAAAAGGATCTGAACACAACGATTTATTTGAATCTAATAAGGGCAAAATCCGAACAACATCCAACCGATCCGGTGGTGTTCAAGGGGGTATTAGCAACAGCGAGGAAATTTACTTCCGAACGGCATTTAAACCCACCGCTACGGTCTTACAGAAACAGAGAACGGTTACAGACGGAGGCGAAGAAACTGAATTAATGGGACGAGGCAGGCACGACCCCTGCGTACTTCCCCGAGCAGTCCCTATTGTGGAAGCGATGACCTCCCTTGTACTGATTGACCATCGCATGAGGAATGCCGCTCAGTGTCAGTCATTCAAATTTTCCTAATGAAAAATACCATCCATATAGTAATGGATACCCCCGGAGCAAACGCCTTGCAAGTCCTTCAAGATGCAACATCAGGTGACAATCCTCCTTCGGTTTTTTTATTACATGAGAATTGTGCAGATAATGAACCATCTTGGAAACTTACTGATGGTGGAAACGGACTCGAACTAGAAAAAACTATTAGAGCCGAACTATCTGAAATTTTTATAATCTTATCCCACAACCTTTCTTTACCACAACAAATCGAAGCCGTTTTGCAATTTTTGAACAAGAGGAATGACCTTACAATGGGAAGGTTTCTTCTTTTTTTGCATTCCCCAATTCTGCTGGATCCACCCGAAAATTTCCCAGAATGGTTAGATGGGGTTACTCATTTTACCGATGTTATGCTTTTTATTGACCGATCCAATGACTCAGCCGGACGAATCAAGGAATTTCAGGAGAGATATCGGAATATGCACTATCCGATGGAAAGCTATATTCTCGGAAAGAAAAACGATTCTTGGTCCAAGATACTTGATCCCACACCCCGCAGAATTTCTCATATTTTTGATGATCCTGAGCTTTTAGAACCGGAGGATTTACCTGAAAACGACAGATACCTTGTAAAACTCCCATCTGGCGAACGAAAAAGAGTAATTCCCTTAATTTTCCGTTCAAGTTAGCCATTGTTGCTTCAGCATTTTAGCTCGACCCTTTGCTCAATTTTCTATTATCTTGGTAGATTCCTTTGCCGGGGTGGCGGAATTGGTAGACGCGCTAGATTCAGGTTCTAGTATCTGCAAAGATGTGCGAGTTCAAGTCTCGCCCTCGGCACCAAAATAATTTTTATTTTTCCTAAATTAGTCTTGTTATAAAGGATATTTTATAAAGAATGGTGATAACTTCTTCCTTAGTTATGAACAAATCCCTCAAAATTCTCACATTATTTATCATTTCTTTCAGTTTTACATTTGGACAAAACGAAGGACAATCTGGTGGAGGCGAAAGTGCAGCTGAATCATCAGTCACTTCTTCTTCCAGCCAAAAATCTGCAGCTGCACCTGAAACGATCGAGAGCAATCCAGTAGTTACCGTTGTAAAATCTGGACTTTCTGTTTCCAACGCCATGACAATTCAAGTGTCTGATATAATATCTGTTGCTAAAGCAGGTGGTACCATAACTAACTTAGTATCGATATCTAAAAAGATTGAAGAAGTTAAAAAGAATCCAACTGGTAAAGCAAAATTCTTGGATAATCTTGTAGCTGCTGCAAACCAAGGTATCACTTTCAAATCTGCCGAAGAACTAGAAGCAACCGTAAAGCTCGTAGAAGATGCTGGTGATGCTGATTTTACAACCGACACCTTAACTAAAATTAAAAGTAATCAAGATGCTGGTGTTTCTATAGTCCAGCAAGAAGAGATCGGTGTGGATGAAGTCTCTAATGCAGTTGCAAACGGTGATTCTGTTGAAACGATCACTACCCTCTACGAACAGGTCGTAGCACTTGGTGATGATGCAGACGCAAAAGCTGCTTTAATTTCCTCATCAACCACTGAGCTTAGCGATGAGCTTAAAACTCTCAAATCAACTCTCACTGGTAGCATAACTTCATCCGACCCAGTTAAAAGTAATTTAACTTTGGCAATCAATGCGGTTCTTGCAGACGCAGACTATACTGGTCAGTCCACTTTACAAACATCCCTGACCAACGCTGTTGTCGTAGCAAATGAAATTCTAGCTGATAGAACAATTAGTGGTTCTACTTCCATAACAACTGACGATGCACTAAATGTAGCATCACTGACTGCAAGTGGTTACAATACTGAGTTGATCAAATTACTCATTAAGTATGGTGCAGTTGGCGACAGCGGATCTACGCTTGCAGCTAGCGCATTAAACGGATTCTCCACTACTAGCACAACATCTTCAAGCCTCTCAACTTTCCTAACAGAAGCTTCTTCCACCTCTGACTATCTTGGACTACTATCGACTCTTACTGGTGACTCAGGGATCGGCGACTCGAACGGAGATGATGACAACTTCTTAAATCCACAAACAAATACTGTTCTTCATGTATCAATGGATAAAGTAAGCCTTGTACCAGGATCTAACATTGCAATTGGAGCTGAAGGTACATCTAGTACAATTGATGTTTCATCAATTCTTACGAAAGCAACTAACCACGATGACCGTAAAATCCTAGTGGTAGGAGCAGCGAAAGACCTTACCATTGCTGGTGATACTACTTTTACAAACACCAATGATGTGGAAGATCACGCACTGGTCATCGGTGCAGCAGATGAGTTATATTTTAGGTCCGAGTATTCTTCTGCTAATTCAGAAGATTATGCTGATCCAGACCCAATCACTTTAGAATATACCGGTTCTAATCTTGGACTCGGTTCAGAAAGTGAAATGCGTTTAGTCAATGTAAATATCAAAACGGGAGGCAACCTTGCCATAGCATCACTTGATAAGGTTTATATTGGGCAAACAGACATAGATAACCTCAGTACATTTACTGTTGGAACTGGTGGTGAAAATTCTGATCCAGATAATGTTTACATCTATGCCAACGAGCTAATTCAAGTAAATGGTCTAGCATTTGCTGGTCGGGTTGATGATGTTTACATGGATGCGATTACCATTGATTTAGGAAATGTTACTTTCCCTACAAATTCAGATGTCATGCTACGAAGCCGGGATGGTGGATTAAACTTCGGAGATGCAGCCAGAACCGTTGGGGATGTTAACTTCATTGAAAATGTAAGACATTTAAGCATCAGTGAGAATGCTTTGACTGCTAGTGATTTTGACTATTCTAAAGGTGACGGACATATCAATTCATCTAGTGCTCTTCCAAATGGTACCCCACACATAAAAATTAGAAGCAGATAGTTTTAAATCATTTCTATCTATTTTATCTAAAAAGCATAATGAAAAAAATTACATTCATATCTTCCCTCACTTTACTTCTTGGCGCTTTTGCTTACGGTCAAACTCAACAACAAATACGTAACCGTATTGAAGGTGCTGACCGTCCCGATGCAGCTAAACAAATCTCATCATCCAAAAAGTCATCTACATCATCTTCTAGTTCAAACCCCAGTGACTCCGGTGCTCAACGCCCTGTTATTCTTAGAGAAAGTGGAATATCTGCATATTTTGGATATGATACCAAGTATTTCTACCGCTCGAATCCTTTAGCGACTGATGGAAAATTAAAACAACAAGCAACCGGTATGTGGACAAACACCTTCTACGCTGGTGCTGGATTAGGAGTATTTGATTATTCTGATTCGGTAGTTACCCCATACATTGGAGGTAGCTGGACATCAAACGAATATGTGGAAAGTGAAATAGATTCTTTCAATTATAATTCTACCGGTGCATACGCCCTTCTTCTTTTTCAATACGGCAATGGTTGGTCAGCACGAGCTGGCATTAGTTATGCAAATGATAGAAGTGCAGATAATGACACTGAAGACTACAAAGAATTTCAACCGAACCTTGGGGTTATGAAATCCTATACAATTAATGATTCAGCCACTGCTATTTTTGATGCCACAATAGGTAGACATTTAGCTGAATCATTTGTAATTGCTGGATTGACGGATGGTGGAAAGACAGCAAGTGAAAAAGAGTTAAGTAATACCGAGTACGCACTTTCCTACACTGTAAATTACTCATTTAATGATATATTGATTTCTCCAAAATACCGAATTTCTTACAAAGACTACGATAAAGGTTTAAATGATGGAAGAAGTGATCTGTCTCACGATATCAGCCTTAAGGCGGCATATCCAATAACTGACTCTTTCAAACTATCAGTATTTTATTCATACAGCACACGCTCATCTGACGGTACAACTATTTCATACGATTATAAAAGTTACGATACTGGTGCCGGTTTGGGCTTAAATGCAAGATTCTAGCACTTGAGGCTGTTTCATTTTCATATTTTACTAAATGCCGCAATTGTTTTTGCGGCATTTTTTTTTGGTTCATTCTGCTTTGCTAAGCTCAAGGTTAATTTTGTTCAGGGAAAGATCGAAGCTATTCAAGATACTGAAAATAAATCGATAGCCATTCTTTCAATATCTCCGGATGATGTACTGCCTTACAATCAATTAATTTGTTCTGCAAAAGGGTCTCGTGCAGAATTCTACATAGGTTCAAAAGTTTTAAGAGTCGGCAGTCTGAGTGTACTTTCCGTATTAGATGAAAATTCATTCTTTTTACATTCAGGAAGTATGCTGATATCTTTTAAACAAGAAGCCAAAATTACTCTTTCCTCTTTTGAATCTAATGCCACTTTTTCAGGTAGCGGCACCATATTAGTTGAAACCACAAAAAACGGTGGATTCAAATTTATTCCCTTTGAAGGTAGAGGAATACTCGAAACAGTAGGTGGAGATAGCCAAGAGGTTAAAGGTGGACGATTAGTCTTAGTTTTAGGAAAACATTCACAACTAGGTGATGCATATGATTTAGATCTTATGCTTTTACTTAAAACTTGTAGACTGATCAACTCCTTCCCTGATCCGTTGGATACATTTGGAAGAATTAGTTTGGCAGTATATTCTCAAGAACTGAAATTGAAGGGCAAATACAACGCCCTCATTGGTGATGCCACTACAGATCAGAACTTACAAATCTGGGCTTTTGGAGAAGAAAGTCAGGATGAATAATCTTAGTGTATATAAAATATACAATATCAATTCAATGAGCTATGTGCACCATCGCAAAAGGGACCATTCTGGGAGTGCTTACAGTTACAAAGGGCAACATTCTGAGTTTGCTTAATCTCAACTTTACGCGGCGTAAAAGTAGTTCCCTTATGAGAACCATCGCAGAAAGGTTGATTCGAAGATTTACCACAGGAACACCACCAATACTTACCTTGATCAAGCTTCATGACGGCTGGCATTTTTGATGCCACTACTGGTTTCTCTTCAGACATATCAACTTACTCGCTGAGTACTTCTTGATCAGAGTAAAGAACTGCATCCACATATACTTTGGACGCTATAATACCGAGTAAAAGAACAGCAAACATTACAACAGGCACAAGGATAACAGGTAGTTTCAACTTGGAGTGCCCTATTTGAGGATCATCAATGAAATCGTGTGTGCTCATACAAAAATTTTGATTTATAGAATTTTGGGGTCAATAGGAAAAGACAGAGTTGATATATCACTCAACTACCCAGGAATTTTTTCCGGTTAATAATTCCTGTAAGTTACCATGACCATTAGATTGGGAAGATTTGATTTGATCGTGGAGTGCATCCTCATATGTTTCTCTACCTTCAATCTGGCGAAGTATACCAAATGGAGTTGGGAATGTAGGATATGCCATCTGTGCAAGGATTGAGGCATAAGCAGGGTTTGTTGTCTTGGATTGGTGAATCAATAAGTCAGACTCTTGCACGCCATCTCCTAGCTCAACAACCTCTGGATCAAATCCATTCAAGCGAATACCTTTGTTTTCACCAAACAATAATGGTTTACCGTCTTCCAACAATAGAGATTGATCACTTCGTACTTCCCGTCCAGTCACAGGATCAAAAGCATGATTGTTGAAAATCACACAGTTCTGAAAGATTTCTACAAATGATGTACCCTTGTGTGAGTGAGCTGCCTTAAAAGTTTCGACCATGTGCTTCTGGTCCGTATCTGTGGTGCGGGCTACAAATGTTGCTTCACTACCCAATGCAAATAATAGAGGATTAATTGGATAATCAAGTGAACCTGCAGGTGTACTCTTGGTCTTTTTACCAACTTCGGAGGTTGGGCTGTATTGGCCTTTGGTCAGACCGTAGATTCGGTTATTAAACAACAATACATTAATGTCCAAGTTACGACGTAACAGATGCATTAGGTGATTCCCCCCGATGGAAAGTCCATCACCATCTCCGGTCACCATCCATACTGAAAGATCTGGATTGGCTGACTTCACCCCAGTTGCCACGGTAGGTGCTCTACCGTGAATGGTATGAAACCCATAGGTGTTCATGTAATAGGGAAAGCGACTCGAGCAACCGATTCCACTAACCACTACAAATTTCTCTTTGGGCACCCCGATCTCTGGCAATGTTCTTTGAACTGCATTAAGGATGGCGTAATCTCCGCACCCCGGACACCAACGTACATCGTTCTCTGTAACAAAGTCCTTTTTGGTTAGACTGCCTTCTTCTGTATTTGTAGTGCTCATGGAAAATTCAAAAATTAGGACAATTCCTTGTGAAACGCCTCACGTAGTTCAGAAACCTTAAAAGGCTTACCCTGAACCTTGGTAAGTGGAATCGCATCCACCAAATATTTTGCCCGCAAAATCAAGCTGAGTTGACCAAGATTTAGTTCCGGAACAATTACCTTTTTAAACTTAGAGATAATCTCACCCAAATCTTTGGGCAGAGGATTAAGATGTCTCAAATGAAGACTGGAAACTGAAAATCCTTCGGCCTGCATCGCTTGGACCGCAGAAGTGATAGCACCATAGGTGCCGCCCCATCCAATAACTAATAGATCACCCTCCCCTTTTCCGTGTAAATTTGTTGCTTCAAGAGAATCCGCGATACGCTCAACTTTCTCAGCACGTAAGTAGGTCATTTCTTCATGATTCTCAGGGTCATAACTAACTCCTCCATCCTCAGATTTTTCCAACCCTCCAATCCTGTGTTCTAATCCAGGCTGACCAGGAATTGCTTGAGTACGAGCTAAAGTATCTGGGTTTCGTTTATAGGAAATATAGGGTTCATCCGGGTTCGCAAACTTTGCCTCGATGAGTGGTAATTCAGAAGCATTAGGAACTAGCCAAGGTTCAGCACCATTTGCTACATAAAGGTCACTCAAGAAAATTACGGGTGTGCAATAAGTGAGAGCAATACGACACGCTTCAATTGCACAGTCAAAACAATCGGAAGGCGAATGTGCAGCAATTACGGGTAATGGACAATCTCCATGCCTTGAAAACAAACTCTGCAATAAGTCGCTCTGTTCTGTTTTGGTAGGAAGACCAGTACTAGGACCTCCCCGTTGTACATTACAGATAACCACAGGTAATTCGGTAATACTTGCAAGTCCGATGAATTCACTTTTAAGACACATTCCAGGACCACTGGTAGCGACCACGGAAAGATCACCTGCAAAACTTGCCCCAATGGCTACACCCATGGCAGCAATCTCATCTTCTGCCTGCACAGTTTTTACTCCAAATTTTTTCAGTGCGGACAATCCTTCAAGCACGGGAGAGGCAGGAGTAATAGGATAGCCTGAGTATAAAAGTTCGCGATCAGCACATTTTGCACCAGCAACTAATCCATATACTGTAGCTTCATTTCCAGAAATTTTTCGATACACTCCTGGAGTTACTGTAGCCTTTGCTAACTGATAACGATTACGAGCCGTTTCCATGGTATCACCTAGATTGTGACCTGCTTTGAGAGCAGTGGAGTTAGCATCGGCAACATCAGGTAATCGTTTTCCCCACTTCTGATCAAAGAAAGTAAGAGTTGGCTCAAGAGGTCTGCCGTAAACATAGCACATGAAACCAAGTGCAAAGAAATTTTTGCAACGTGCTTTATCAGATGGCTTAAGGGGACTCTCTGCTAATGCATCTTTGGTGAGAGTAGTAAGATCCAACTCGATAAGTTGGTACATTTTACGAAATTCTTCATCTTCGAGAGGGTTTGTCTCGTAGCCTGCTTTCTTGAGATTCATTTTCTTGAATGAATCAACATTGACGACAAGCAGTCCACCCTCAGGCAGATCAGCAATATTTGCCTTGAGTGCGGCTGGATTCATTGCCACAAGAGCATCCGGCTCATCTCCTGGAGTGAGAATGGATCGGCTACCAAATTGAAGTTGATAACCAGAAACACCAGCAAGAGTTCCTGCAGGTGCTCGAATTTCAGCGGGAAAATCTGGAAGTGTGGCAATATCATTACCCGCAAAGGCACTAGAGTCAGTGAAGCGTTCCCCGATCGTTTGCATACCATCGCCAGAATCTCCGGCGAAGCGTACGACCGCGGATTCGATTTCTTCAAAAGAATCGGTTGCTTGAGTCATTTGTGAAGATGGGAGGGGAAGTTAAGTAAAAAACGAATCATTTTATGAAGTTTGTTAGGCTAATGCACAACGAAATTCTCAAAAAAAAAATTTGAGATATAATATTGTTCAAAAAACTTTTTCTCAGATCACAAATTTTTGATAGGTAAGGGGAAAGGAAACAGATTAAATGCCAAAGACAATCTTTCCTCTGATGAACGATTTCCCCTTACGCCATGTCGCATCCAAGGCTCAAACAATACCAATTTTCCCTCACTTGGCATGATATCTAGATCCATTTCGCCTTCCTTATGAAAGAAAAGGTTACCCGAATTCGGAGAGCATGAAAGATAAACAACCCCGGAAAGGATGGATAGATGTGCATGATCGTGAACTCCAGTTGATTCTCCTGGCTTTGCCAAATTAAACCAAAAGGGCGGATTTACATCTTCTGATCCTTGCAAAGGCTCATATAATATCACACTTGATTTTTTTAAAAATTCTTGACCTACATCTCTGGCAAATCGAATTGGCACACGGCAAATAGGAACTAGGTTTATATTCAAATATAAATTTTCCCACCTTCCACCTATATTGTGGGACTTTTTAGCCCCGTCCAAGTTTTGAAAAAATTGAGTAATAAGCTGGGGGATCCATTCCTGAGAATCTGGCACATCAATTTCAAGAATTTTTCCCCCTCCCCATGAAAATATTTTTTCCATCCTTCTTAAACTTCCGATGAGTTAAATAATTTTTCAATTAAATCTGCATGTTTTTTGAATTTTGAAATCAAAATCGATTTATCAGACAATGAAAACCCAGCATCAATAAATCCAGGACATACGGAGCAACTGACTAATGAGAAGGGCTCATTTGAATGCTCGCATGGAGTAACTCCAAAAATAGTTTCAGCGGGAATGGTATGCTGAGCAAAAGAGTCCGATTGATTTGAAATATTTCCCAGCAGGACCGAGTGGTAATCATCTGCAGAAAACATATGTGCACGCAAAGGTGCACCCTGATGAAAATACCATGTCTCATCTGCATCCAATCTGTGCAACCGAGAAACCTCTCCTTTTTTGAGCAAGTATAAAATAGAGGTTCCAGCAGGGCGGAAACCATTGGGAGATTCTAAAACCTCTTTTGATTCATAAGTACGCCTAAACCACCCACCTTCTGGATGTGGTTCCAGCGAAAACCGATCAATAATCTCTTCTGCAGAAACCAACAAAATCAAACCAATTCCATCAACCTCTGCAGAAGACAAGCAGCCGTGAACGGGGAAACGATATCACCCTGAAGAGGAGCAAGTTCAACTAAATCAATGCCTACACATGTTCTTCCCTCAAGAGCTGATTTTACCAAATCAATCGCTTGGTAGTAGGAAAGGCCTCCGGGCACAGGTGTACCTACGGCGGGCATAACCGATGGGTCCAACCCATCCAGATCAAAACTTATGTATACGAGTTCCGGAAAATCAGCAGGCAATTGAATGTGATTGGTTTGATTACGGACTAATTCTTCCCCGTCCCAAAAGATTACTCCTTTTTCCTGGCGGAAGCTTTTTTCCTGCTCACAGAGTGCTCTGACACCGAAAGAAACAAGCTTGTGACCTTCATTAACCAATAAGTTCATTACACTGGCATGGGAATGTGAATTGCCCTCATAACTTTCCCGCAGATCAGCATGGGCATCAATTTGAATAATTCCGATTTTTTGTCCAAGCACATCAGTAACTCCATTAACTGTGGCCCAGGAGAGAGAATGTTCCCCACCTAAAACAGCAGGGATTTTTTTTGACTCAATCACTTTGCCAACCCGATTTCGTAATTCGGAAAGACAAGTTTTATGATCAGCAGAGCAATCAATTTCCTGCTGCGTAAAAATACCCTGCTCACAAACAGAGGATCTCTC
>MDTC01054525.1_pt1 | contig 11804 bp, 13 predicted proteins | sample 811181 | NCBI WGS metagenome assembly MDTC01 (sample SAMN05326644, study PRJNA326480) | marine metagenome | isolation source: seawater | place: Pacific Ocean: North | collected 2011
GCTGCCAGTACCCGCGAAAGCGACCGGAGCAAGTTACCTTTCGCCTCGGTTGAAGGCGCGCATGGTTGAGTTGGGGCTGAACAAATCCGATCTTGCGGGCGTGGCGGGCAGTGGTGCTGGAGGCCGTGTGACAGTGGAGGATTTTGAGGGCTTTGTGAGGCAATTGGAGGAGAACAAGATGACCCCTGCCTCACCGATGCGCATTGCTGTCGCGGATTCGATGCGTCGCAGCTGGAGCCGGCCCTTGGCAACGGTTGGCTCCCCGGTCGTCTTAGATGCAGTGTTAGCACATCGCAAGACGGCTCAGCAGAAGCCGGGTCCAGCCTTGTATGCGATGCGTGCCCTGGCGATTGCGGTGGCAGAGAATACGGCGGTGGCGGGGCGTTTGGTGGGCTCGCAAATTGTGCACCCCAAGGCTGTCGACCTTGGCTTTGCGGTGGAAGTGCCAGACGGTGTGCTCGTGCCGATCATCCGTGAGGTGGATAAGAAGCCGCTTGGGGAACTGGTGTCAGTGTACAATCGATTGGTGGAACAAGCGCGCGAACGCCGTTTGCCGCCGGAAGCTTTGGGCACTGGCATTGCTACTGTGACCAACTTTGGTAGCTTTGGCATTGTGTGGGCGACGCCGATACCATTGCCCGAACAAAACCTGGTGCTTGGACTGGGGCGTGGTCGCAAACAACCTGCTTGGGATGATGCGATAGGCGGTTTCATCCCGGTGACTGAAGCGCAATTAACACTGAGTTTCGATCACCGCGTGCTCGATGGAGGTGCGGCAGGGCGTTTGTTAGGGCGTATTGCTGAATTGTTGCAAGCGCCAGAAAAACTCTGAGCGCGTCGTGCGATCAATCGACAAGGCCATCAATCTTACGAGCCAGTTCGAAATCCAGAGAGGTCAAGCCGCCGGCGCTGTGGGTAGACAGTACAAAGGTGATTGTGCGCCACCGAATGTCGATGTCTGGGTGATGATTCATGGCTTCAGCCATGCTTGCGACGTCACGCACCCAGTTGATGCCCTGTAGAAAGCTGCCTGCCTTCACGGCGCGGCTGATGATCTTTGTGGGCGCATCATGTTGCCAAAGCGGCACGGAGGAACGTTCGCGTTTTAATGCTTCGTCGGAGAGCAAGGCTGCCATGTGGCACTATTGAAACCGTTTGCTAGCATCGCAAGGCCTCCGGGCTGGCTTATTATTAGGGTTGCAGTCCTCAGACCACTAAGCTAATAGGTCCGTTCGCTCGGCCCAGGGATTCTGGGAGGGCGCCCATATCTACAGCTTTCTTTCTATCCTATCCACATGGCCAACAAATCCAAGCCAGCAGCACCAGCACAGCCTGAAGTCCCGGTAGCTACCATCGAACACGAAGCATCGGCTTTGGAAGAATTTGTTGATGAGCACAAGTCACGGATCTTGTGGGGAATCATTGCAGTCTTGGCGATTGTGGTGGGCACGATGGTATTCAAATATCGCTCGGAATCGAACTTCAGCGCAGCAGCAGGTGTGTTGACGGGTGCGGAGACTATTGAAGAATTGCGCAAGGTGGTGTCGGATTACCCCGGCGAGGTCGTAGCTGGTTCTGCACTGCTAATCATTGCCGACAAGTTGGAGAGTGAAGAGGAGAAGGTTGCTGAGCTGAAAAAGTTTGTGGATGGCTACCAGGGGCATCCATTGCACGCCAAAGGGCGTGCCGATCTGGCGCTGATTGAGCAAGAGAATGGCAACTTTGACGATGCGATTTCCGTCCTTCGTGAAATTACTTCGGCTGACAAGAAGGGCTTTACCGCACAGAACGGCCTCTTGCGTTTGGGTGATGCTCTGACTGCCAAAGGCTTGGCAGCGATGAAAGAGGGTGATGTTGATGGCGCCAAGAAGCTTTTTGAGGAGGCCAAGCTTGCCCTCGATGATTTGGAAGACCGGACGCCATCGGAGGGACTGAAGCGCACCTTGACAGAGCGTCGGGAGCGTCTGCCGCATTTGAGTGTGTTGTCCACGACACCAGAAGCCGCTGCCGCCAAGAAAGCCGAGGAAGAAGCCGCGGCTGCAAAGGCGGCCGCGGAAGAAGCTGCTACGGTGCCTGTCATGCCCGCAGTGGAGGAAAAAGTAGCGCCTGCTCCTGAGGGGCAGTAGTTGATCTTCCGATCATTCTAATTAGTGTGGTGCCATGCACATCACGGAGATCTTCTCTCGGTATCAGACCACGTTTTCATTCGAGTTTTTTCCGCCGAAGACTACCAAGGCTTCTGGAACTCTATTTGGAGCGATCGCCGATCTGGAGCCCTACAAACCTTCATTTGTCAGTGTCACCTATGGTGCTGGCGGATCTACCCGTGAGTTGACTCACGATCTGGTGGTTCGTCTAAAGAATGACACTTCCTTGGATCCCATTCCTCATCTGACCTGTGTTTGTCATCAGGAAGACGATGTGCGGCAGGTTTTGGAGCGTTATGCCGAAGCTGGAATCTCAAACATTTTGGCTCTGGGAGGCGATCCACCTGTTGGATTGGGAGGCTATCGCAAGGCGGACGATGCGTTTCACCAAGCAGCTGACCTGGTCGCCTTCATTCAGAAGTTTAACGATTCGGTTCAACATGCTGATGCTCGTGGCTTTGGGATCGGCGTGGCAGGATTCCCTGAGGGCCATCCGGGCACACCAAATCGCGTGAAGGAAATGGATTACCTCAAGGCTAAGGTCGATGCCGGAGCTGATTACATCTGCACCCAGTTGTTCTTCGACAACCACGATTTCCTCGATTTCCGCGACCGCTGTGTGTTGGCTGGAATCCATGTGCCCATTATCGCGGGCATCATGCCAATCACTTCGCGCAAGGGCATGGAACGCATGGCAGATCTGGCTGCAGGTGCTCGATATCCGGCGAAACTGCTACGTGCGATAAATCGCTGCGGAGATGACACCGAAGCGGTGCGTCGTGTTGGCATCCATTACGCAACGGAACAATGCGCACAGCTTATTGATGAAAATGTGAGTGGCATCCATTTTTACACACTCAATCAGTCCACCGCCACACGTGAAATATACGCCAGCTTGGGAATGAAAGATTCCGAGCTGTTTCGCTGTGCTGTCTGAATTGCCACGAAGAAAGGCAGAGCGGCCTGAAGGAATCGCGACTTTCCTTCAGACGGTCAGCTGACGAATACAAGAGCCAGACTTAATCTCAGAACATCCAGTCTGAAAACATTCAACCCTCTACCTGTGGAAACGGATTAATGGCCTGCTTGTTCCTCCTAGGTCAGCATTCTTTGAAAGAAACTTTCCTGGCCACCTTTGGCTTTTAGTGATGTCGGACCATACAGATTGCAGAACGATCTTGGTGACAGGAGCCGCCGGCTTCTTGGGCAGCCATACAGTCGATAGCTTACTCGCTGATGGACTCCGTGTCATCGGGTTAGACAATTTTTCCACCGGTAGGCGGTGCAATCTGGATTCGGCTGCAGCCCACCCCAATTTCAAGCTGCACGAGATGAATTTGTTAAATGAAGGCGCTTTGGCTTCTGTCATGACAGAGCCCATTGACGCCATTATTCATCTGGCAGCATTGGTCAGTGTCTCCGCAGCTGAAGAGGACCCAATGCTCAACTTCCGGCTCAACATTGCTGGAACCCAACTAATTGCGGAAACGGCCCGGACCTACAATGTGCCTCGGGTAGTGTTTGCGTCCTCGGCGGCTGTGTACGGCGATCAGTCGACTTTGCCGATTCAGGAAAGCATTGAACCTCAGCCCATCGGCCAGTATGGCACGGCCAAGCGGGTGTCGGAGCAGATACTCTATCAATATGCCAGATCGTACGGTTTAACCACGGTTTGCTTGCGCTACTTCAATATCTTCGGACCACGCCAGGATCCTAGTTCACCGTATAGCGGAGTGATCTCGATCTTCACGGACCGCTTTCGAAAAGGAAAAGGTGTGACTGTCTTCGGTGACGGAAAACAGACTCGTGATTTTATACATGTTAGTGATGCGGCCAGGGCTAACCGGATGATGGCGACCGAGGAGGCAATCAAGACTGGAGCCTATAATGTGTGCACAGGCCAGGCCCGTTCGCTGTTGGATTTGATAGATGCGTTGCAAGCGAGCTACCCGAATGTGCCTGCAACTACTTTCGAAGCGCCGCGTGCGGGAGATATCGCTCATTCATTGGGGAACCCTGACAAGCTTCGTGACGCGACTGGCTTTCAGGCGGCAATGCTTTTTCGTAAAGGGATCCAAGCCTTGGCGAATGCTTGAGGCTTTGGCTTGCGTTCATTTCTAGCTGGCGAAGGAGCGGGTATTATCGCTCCAAAAACGCTTGGTTTGACCTCCACTGTCGCCGAATTTTGAGCAAGCGATCCCTAGCAGAAATGCTCCACCCAGGGACCATCCCGACGCTTAAGCAATGGCCGTTAGACGAGGCCGATCCAGTGCTTTGTTTGCGAGCTCGCTGTAGATTGCGTACTCTGAATACCTGTGACGTAGCTTGGCATCTAGAGGCCTTAAAGAACGTCAAATTGGAACACGAAGCGGCTTGGGCACTTCGGTTGATGACCTATCATGCGTTCCCGCCGAGGTCATTCCTACCTTGGTCGAAGTCGTAGAAACCATGGGCTCTGGTTGGAATCTGACGCGTCTCCATCTTGCTGGCTTGGCTCAACGTGTGCCCGTAGCTCAACGGGCAGATCTGGTCACAGCTCTGGCGCGTCGGCCAGAAGATGCTGTGGCTGGGGCCTAGCGAGTCACGTTTACTGACCCTGCCAGAAATGCTAAAACGAGGGCGCCAGGGATGGGCAACGTGGGTCCTCGGCCAATGGGGCACCTTATCAGCCCAGGAACGCAGTCGCGCAGTGGATGTTAGATTGAACTCTTCTCATTTACTGGTGGAACACTTGGCTTTTGGCATGGTCGCCCGCTAAGACATCAGTGCCAGCCAAGCACATCAACTGTTCGTCTTCAATGACGACGGCCTGCATGAACAACTGGAAACTCATTGGGACAGTTTCCAGCAATTTTCGAAAGAGAGACGCGATGAGATTGAACGTTACCGCAAGCTCATTCTCTCCAACAGACACGAGCCGGTGCTGACGCAGGGTAAGGCGGTGTTTGAAAGATCTTGTGCTGCTTGTTACAAACTCATGAATCATGGCGGACAATTTGTACCTGATTTGACGGGCTCGGATCGTGGGAACATTGATCACCTGTTGGATAATATTATTAATTTTAATGATAGTGTCGCTTTAGACCGCCGCATGAATGTAGCGACTTTGAAAGACGGGCGGGTGATCACTGGCTTGATCGGGGAGCGCAACAGGTCGAGTTTGGTTATTTGCCATGTCAACGGGGAAGAGCGACTGTCGAGAGGGTCGATGCGGGCCCTCTCGACTCTTAAAACGTCCTTGATGCCCGAAGGGCTCTTTAAGTCGCTCAAGGATGAGGTTATGATCAACCTGGTTGGCTACCTGCGTGCTGGTGCTTTGGGTGGGCGCTAGAAAGGACCTTGAAAATAGAGTGAGGCAACCCCTTGGCTAAAACGAGTAACCCCCATTGCTCGCGTGGAATAACCAAGAGGGCTGCCCCTTCAACCCCTAGTCCAATTACTCGGACAGTTGGAGGGTAAGATTTCTCAACCTCTGAGGCAAGGTCAAAAAACCCTTCCTGGAGGAGTTGCAGCGCTAATGGTCGATATAAATGGAGTGAAACATGATGATTACAGTAAAGAAATCAAGCAGGAGTCAGGTGAGAACGCATGACCAACGGCCCAGAGGATCTCCAATCGACTGTCATGAAGCCTTGATTCGAAACGTCCATTACTGTGCCAAAGTCGCGAGCGTCAAGATGCATGATCATGTCACCGATGGCAAAATGCTGGCTAGGAGCATAGAGTTTGAGCATGGTTCGGTGACTCGCCATATTGAGAAAGGTTGGGATGACCCCTGAAAAAGTTGCAACCGAGCTTGAGAGCTTGTGCTGAAAGCGTTTCAGGTCAGTGCGGTCCAGCTTGCAACAGCAATCGAGCAAGGCTTCTCGGTCAGGGTAAACTTCCCTCTCTGCCAAGGTATCGATCAAAGTTAGCACCTCAGATGCTGACATTGATTGGTAAAAGTCGAGGACTTTTGGCATTTCCCCTCGGGCAGCGGTGTCTAGCCACTTGTTGAGCAAGTGCCAAGATTGCATTGGTACCTCACCTGTACCTCGGACAATGGTGTCTCGCAAAGTGGTTGGGAAAGGACCCTCAGTGCAGAGCGCTTTGACTAGGGAATCAACACTCTTCAGACCCAGGGACTCAGCATGTTGCTGCAAAGGGCCCATTACCCATAGCGGCACGCTTTTACGCTTCCGCAATTTGGGGGAGACTTGATACTGGCGCTTAACAAAGTGATAAAAGTGAGTGCGTGAGAGAGAACGACGGTTTCCCAGCTGACGTTTTGCCTGAAGTTGCCCTTTCGCCACCCATCCTTTGATCGTGGAGACGGCAACACCCGCGCAGCGTGAAGCCTCGGTGAGAGGTAGATCATCGAGCACTGCTTGGCGTTCCATTTCAGCAAGGTAATGTTTCCCGAGCAGATGGTGAGCCTTCAAACTGCCGGAAGAGATCCAGAACAGCATGCGCCGATAGTAACGTTCAGCTAGTCGGCCGCATGCAGGCGAATCAGGAGTGGTCATGTTGGCTGCAGCATCCGCTGCGACTGTGCTGACGGCGTAGTAGGATTGATTTTGGTGCTCGTAGACCGGCAGACGCCTGGCATCCCTCTCAGCTCGCCAGTTGTTGAAAGCTTGGCAGGCGGCAGGCGAAAGTATCGAGAACCCTTGTGGATCGCGGTCAATTGGTTGCATCAGCTTCCGTACGACGACGTCGACCAAGCGTGGATCTTCGTTCACTGAGGCCGCAAAGTCGACTTTGCGCACCCAATGGGCGCGCGAGCTCCATTCCTCGGACCGCTCGCGCAGACGGCTTTCGTTCCCAGGGGAGATGCGATGATGTCCGCAGAGGTCAAGCGAGGGTGGCTCTCCAGCCGCTTTGCACACAGACTCGCCAATGTTGCGGTGGAGACCAAGTTCTTTACACACATCCACCAATCGCGACCATCCTAGCAAACGACTGCGGTTGCGTTCTGCGAGGCGCAGAGCCTCTGGTTTCGAAACGGAAGCCTTGCCATTGGAATCTGAAACAATGCGGAAAGTGCCCCGTTTCGCCTGCCGCTTGAGGGTTTGTGGCCCCAACCCGAGCAGGTTGGCGACCCGGTTGAGGGGCAGGAGGTCCTCAGACCACTTGCTGATGTCTCGGATGGCGAGAACGAATCGGTTGGTGGCACTGTTGGCGCTGGAAGGAATCTCGGTGATGTCTAATAGGTTTTCATTGATTACGAGTGGCGAGTTGAAACAGTTGCCTGTGTTTAAGGTAGTAATCTGAGGCGGTAGTAGCCATTGGCACCTTCTTTTCTGCTAGCGTCGTTATCAATTTCGGCGCTTCCCGCACTATCAGCAGTGATGTCGGCGACCGTGATTCGAAAGTTTGAATCCAAACTTGCTGCGAACTCGATTTCATACCGTTTGCGTAGAACGTTGGGCCTGGTCAGACGAATGCTACCGTTCTGACGATCAATGCTGTTGATGCGCAGAAAGTCGAGAGGTTCCGTGGGATCTGTGCCTGCAACAGCTTCCGCGTCGTCGCTTATGCCATCGCCATCAGAGTCGGTCGGTGAAGGCACCGCTTGGTCCAAAAGGATGCCGAGCGTTCGTTCGGCTGCCGTCCAACTGCTAGCCAAGACTACATGTCTGCCAGTCTAACCAGTGAGAAGCCATCGCGATCGCTCTCGATGGGCCAGCCATCTTCGTCATCGTAGCTGAACTCAATAACATCGGTGCCTGCGCCGAACGAAAGCTTGAATAACTCTCCACCATTGGATAGTTGGCCAGAAAATGCTGCTTGCACCGAGAGATCGGAGCCATGGCGCAGCGCAAACGCGTCTTGATCAGCCACCACCAAGATGACCGCACCCGGGGCGAGCATCCGATCATTGAAGTCAAACTCGATACTTTGGTAAAACGCAACGGGGATAGATCGATGGTCGAGTTTCCTTAGTTGTGTAGCTCAATGAACTAGAAATCGGCTCACGCCGAAATCCGGCTGTCAGTTCTTCATCGGAGGGGGTGCCCGGATGATAAAGAATCTCGCTGATCACCAAGGCATCAAAGGTCTGCAGGTCAGGCGTGCCTGCGACAAATTCGATGGGCTCAGACCAATGACTACAGCGCCTCAATGATTTAGATGCCGCACTCTTGCGCGAAACGCGGCTCCAGGTCACACGACATTAGCTGGGAGGATAAGTTGATCTTCGAATTGAGTGAGAGTGTCGCTTTCCCAAGCTGGGTCGACCACGCAGCGCCAGGGCGTCCCTGCTTCATAGCAAGGCCGAGAAGGTTTATAGAGTTCGCCTAGGCGCCATTGCATGCCTGCAAAGAACTGAGATTGAGAAACTGGATCGTCCTGGCCAATCATTGCCGATGACCATCCACTGGAGGACATCCCACAGAAGGATAACGAGCTATTCGACGTTGTTGGCTTTACCTGGAGTGGGCTTCGCTCCTGTGCGCAAGTGACCTGCTAGATCGGTTGCGAGTTCTGGGTGCAGCAACTGCAGACTCAATCCTGCCACCGTCAGCATGGGCTGACCAGGGAAAGCCATCTTGGTAGCTGACTTGATCAACGATCTGATTATCGGCGTCGCGTAATGTTATCGTTTTACCTGAATTGGATAGCGAGCCTAGGTCCCATGCGTCGTTGGCTCATGTGCTGCCGACGAAGATCGAGCCGAATTTGCGATTGTGCTCGGTTGGGTCGAGTGCCAGCAAGTAAAAGCCCTGCGCTGGTAATCTGCTACCAACAGGGAACACGTGATCGATGCCCTCGGAGATTGACCATTCTGATAGATCAATGATGTCCCCAGTGGTGTTGGACAGTTCAATGAATTTCACCGGTTCTGTTTCCAATACCGGGTGGGAATGGATATCATTGATGACCACCGATGCATGGAGAACAGCAGGGAGGAGTAAGAGGAACGATGCGAATCGAGTCATGCCTTCCAACTATTGCAATGGGAAGTCCTGCAGATATCGAGCCGGATCTGTGATTAGCAATGCGCGCTTGTTTTTGATCGGTATTTGTTAGAAATTGACTTGGAGGTGAAGCCAATATACAATCGGTCTGAAGCTTACGCCTGATGATAGACATTGAAGCACTCTATGAAACCCGAGGCGAAGTCTTGCGGGCGTCGTTCAATCCAATCCTGAATCAATGAAAGAGGAAAGTAAGCGCCGGTTTCGATTTCGCTGCGCGGGTAGCGCAGGTTCCTACTACCTTTGGCTTTGTAGAGTCTGACATGTTCCCAACCGGTGGCTTCGCTGGCTGGCAGCTTGGCGACGAATTCGGGTGCGTTGGCCATAATGCCAAGCTCCTCCTCCAGTTCGCGCACGGCAGCGGTGTAGTAGTCTTCGCCTGCATCGAGATGGCCAGCAGCGCTGGAATCCCAGGCACTGGGGTGAGCGTCTTTCAGATGCGAACGTTTTTGTAGGAATAGTTCACCTGATTTATTGAACACGAAGATGTGAATGGCACGATGCAACAGGTTCTCGGCATGAACCTGCTTGCGTGTGGCTTGTCGCAGCACGGCGTCGTTTTTGTCAACAACGTCGAATAGCTCATTATCCTTCTGTGGGATGTCCTTCAGTGGATGGTCATCGGCAAGATTGGCCAGGGCGATCCAGTTTTCCAAGCTCAACTCTTCTGCACGGGCAGTGAGTGATAAGCCTAATTGATTGGCAGCTTGTTCGTAGTCGAATCCTGCGGTGCCAAGTAACTTCTTCAGTTGTTTGCGACGTTGCGAAAAGCCTAACCGAATCATGCGGTCAAAGCAGGCATGGTCGAAGATGGGCAACTCATCCGGCGCCCGTCGCTCTAACATGATGATGGAGGAATCCACCTTGGGACGTGGAAAGAAGGCTTTTGGTCCGATGGATTTGAGCATTTTAGGGCGCCAATAAGCCTGCAGACGCAGGCTAAAGGCGCCATAGTCCTTGGTGCGCGGAACGGCGACGATGCGCTCTGCGACCTCTTTCTGTAGCATGAACACCGCACGTGTGAACGGATTGGGCGGCATCAAGTAATGGATGATGATATGGCCGCCACAGGAGTAGGGAAGGTTGCCAATGATCTTGATTGGCTGTTCTGCATGCAGGTTGCGAAAATCATGCTGCACGGCGTCTTCGTTGAGCACTGTGACGGTGTCATCATCGGCAAAGGTCTCTGTTAGAAGCTTTGCAAGCCGTTTGTCCATCTCGACTAGCCAGGTTTGTGCTGCCTGATCGACGAGAGGCTCGCTGAGAGCACCTGCGCCGGGACCGATTTCTAGCGCATTCTCGCCTGGCTGTAGTTCGAGCTGTTGTACGATCCAGGCGGCGATGTTGTCGTCGACCAGAAAATTCTGTCCCAACTTTCGACTCGGATGCACACCGAGTTTGTCGAGTTTGCTTCGCAGCGTGTTGAGTGACATGCTAGTTTGTTCACGTGGTGTTTCGCCTGGCATGGCCTTGTCTTGGATGTAGAGCCGTCGCTCAATCTTCTAATCAAGATAGAGCACTAAGTCGTGGTTGGTGTATTTGCTAAGAAAAGTGACTTTGCGATTGTCCTGAAGCACCGCGATTAGACGGTGAATGGGGCCCTGACAGAATAGCTGTTTAATCTGGTGCGCCTGCAATGTCTGGTTACCTCTAAATGGTATGGGGCCGTGACGCACCGAAAAGCGATCAGAGCGTACTTCGACGGTGGTGCGATTGAGAAAACCAGTGATAACGGTGTATAGTAGACCCACTCCCACGGAGATATGCACGATGGGAAACAGAAGAATGATCCATTTTGGCGGTCCTGAGGCATTGAAGCCTATGGTGTAATAGTCGACGAGAAAGCCGTTCCACGCGATGTAGAAGAAGAGCAGAAAGAATAATCCTGGTTGATACCAAGGCTTGGTGAAGCGCAGTCGTTGAGGTTTGTCTTCAACTTCAAGGTCTTCATTGCGCAGGGCTTCGGGGCGTGGTCCTGATTTGGTGACCTTACTGCCTGTTTGACGCAGATCCTCAGCAAAGCTCATCACAGTCCGACAATGACTGCAGTTAGCAATGCCAGAACTGAGATCGATGTCGTCTTTTTCCAGTGCAGCGGCATAGGCTTTGCATTTGAAAATCATGATCAGATCACATGCGATCAGTAACCCGAATGCCCATCAGGTCGAGTCCTTGTTTGAGCACTTTGGAGGTGAGATCGCAGAGCAATAGCCGTGTGTTGCGAACATCGCCCTCGGACTTGAGGACGGGACAGTGTTCGTAGAAAGAATGGTAGGTTTGTGCCAACTCGTAGAGATAGTTGGCCAGTAGATTAGGGCGATAGTCGTTGAGAATGTCTGGTACCAGCTCACCAAATTGGTTGAGCTTGACGCACAATGTTCTTTCGGCGGGCTCGGTAAGTGTGATAGTATCGTTTGCGATTTTGTCGCTACCAAGCTTGCGGAATATGGAGCGTGTTCTCACATAAGCATTGAGCAAATACGGTGCAGTGTTGCCCTGGAAAGAGAGCATCTTGTCCCAGGAAAAGATGTAATCTGTCATCCGATGCTGCGACAGCTCAGCATACTTGACGGAACCAAGTCCAATCGCCTCGGCAATGTCTCTCTTGGCTGAGTCTTCGAGTGTGGGATTCTTCTCTTCAACGATCTTTGTGGCGCGTTCGATGGCTTCATTGAGAACATCGATCAACTGCACGCTA
>MDTC01223429.1_pt1 | contig 11804 bp, 10 predicted proteins | sample 811181 | NCBI WGS metagenome assembly MDTC01 (sample SAMN05326644, study PRJNA326480) | marine metagenome | isolation source: seawater | place: Pacific Ocean: North | collected 2011
TCATGAACTATTAAAAAATAAAATATTTGAAAAAATTAATTTTGTTGAACCAGGGTTTTTAAATATATTTTTTTCTAATACATTTTGGATGAATTTCTTAAAAAATATTTACTTTTACAGAAGAGACTTTGGCTTTAATAACTTAGGAAATAATAAAAAAATTAACATAGAGTTTGTTTCTGCAAATCCAACAGGCCCTTTGCATGTTGGACATTTAAGAGGTGCTATATTTGGTGATGTATTGTCAAAATTACTTTCTAAAACTGGCTTTAAGGTTACTAAGGAGTATTATGTTAATGACTTAGGAGTACAAGTAGATAATCTAGCACTTTCAATAAATCATCATATTGAAAATGCTATAAATAATTTAAAAAGACCATTATCAGAAAATATGTATAAAGGAGATTATTTAAAAAAAATTGCAGATAACTTTTTAAAAACAAAACCATTTAACCATAAAGATTTTTTCAAGTTAAAGGAGTACTCCGTTGCAAGCAACCTAGACCTTATAAAAGAAGATTTAAAAAATATAGGAGTAACTTTTGATAATTATATTTATGAAAAAAATATTCATGAATCTGGGAGAGTTACTAAAGTAATTAATATTTTAAAAAAGAACAACGATATTTACAAAGGGATTTTAAAAAAGCCAATCGGAAAAAGTGAGTTAGAATGGAAGTCTACAGAACAGCTTTTATTTAAATCCTCAAAATATGGTGATAAATCTGACAGAGTTATAAAGAAAAATAATGGTAATTGGACATATTTTGCTTCAGATATAGCCTATCACTATGACAAAACGTTAAGAGGATATGATGAAATAATAAATGTTTGGGGAGCAGACCATGGTGGTTATATAGAAAGAGTAAAAGCTTCTTTAAAAGCTTTAGGGTGTGATAAGGTAAAATTTACTGTTAAATTATGTCAAATAGTAAATCTTATAGATAAAAAACAAATAGTAAAAATGTCTAAACGAGCAGGAAACTTTATTCTTGTTAAAGAAATATTACCTAAAATTGGAAAGGATTCTTTAAGAGTTTTTATGCTGAGCAGAAAAAATGATGCTCATCTAGACTTCGACTTGGAAAAATGTATAAATGAGAACAGTGAAAATCCTAGTTTTTATATTCAGTATGCTTACGCTCGAATAAACTCTCTTAAAAAAATAGCTAAAGAAAAAAACATCATATTAGACGAGGAAAAAATAAATAGGGACGAAAAATGCCTATTGCCAGTAGAATTAAATATTATTAAAACCTTATCATTATGGCCTAAAATTATTGAAAGCTCAGTTATTTACAAAGAACCTCACAAAATAGTTTACTATCTGATAGATCTCGCAAGTAAATTTCATGCGTATTGGAGTTTAGGTAAGAGTCAAGAAAAATATAAAATTTTATCAGATGATAATCTTGATTTAACTCAAATGAGACTTTTATTGCTAGAGATGATACAAAGCGTTATAAAAAATGGACTTGAAATATTGTCAATAAGTGTAAAAAATAAGATGTAATTCTAAAGGTGATAATATAAAAACAAACTATAAAATAATTATTTTAATTTTCGGGTTCATTAACATCTTTTTAATCCTATATTCAACAAAAACTTTAGAATTTTTTAATTTACAAACCAAACTCAAAGAAAAAGTCGAAATACCTATAATTGAACCCTTACAAGATGATATCAAAGAAAAACCAGATGAAATAGAACTATTTCCTTATTCTGATAGTAGTATTTGGAGTGCTTTTAAAAAAGATAATGAGATAAAGGATACAGAATCTGATTTAGATTCTAACCAAACTAATATTATAAAAGATAATGATAAAGACAGCATTAACAATAAAACTGCATCTGAAAGTATTAAAACCGATGATACCTTAAATGGTATTCCTGAGCCAGATAAATTTGAAACACCTAATGTAGAAAAGGAAAAAAAAATTCAAGAAAATATTATTAAAGAACTAGATCATAAAAAAGATAAAATAAGTAGTAACGAAAATAAATTAATAACTAACCAACAAGCTCCAGACAAAAATAGTGGCTTTTATGTTATTCAACTAGCATCAGTTTCAGAAGTCATATTAATTGATAAAGAATGGAATAGATTAACAAAAATTTATAAGGATTTATTGAATAAAAAATATAACTATAAAAAAATAAATCTCAAAAATGGTAAAACTTTCTACAGGTTATTAGTAGGCGAGTTTGCTTCTAAAGACGAAGCTTCGGAGTTTTGCAAGTTATCTTTAAAGAGGGATACATGCATAATTAGTTACTATGAATAATTCTGCAATTGTGATTGGAATAAAGGGTACTCTTCTTAACAAGAAAGAAAAAGACTATCTTAAGACATATAAACCTGTAGGCGTCATTCTTTTTAAAAGAAATATTTCTGATAAACAACAAACAATATCTTTAGTAAATCAACTTAAATTAGAAATTGGTCCTAACGCTATTATTATGATTGATCAAGAGGGGGGACGGGTTTCTAGATTGGATAATAAACTTTGGCCAAGTTATCCAGCAGCAAATTTTTTCGGAAAATTAGCAATAAAAAATCTTAATTTAGCAAAAAAAGAAACCTTCAATAATTTTTATTCTATAGGAAAAGAATTAGAAGAGATGGGCATTAACTATAATTGTGCACCCGTGCTTGATCTGTTAATAAAAAAATCAAGCAAAGTAATAGGAGATAGAGCCTTTTCAAGAGACCCAAATATCGTAAGCATTTTAGGTTTAGAAGCTTGTAAAGGATTAATCAAAGCAAAGGTAAAGCCAGTTATTAAGCATATTCCAGGTCATGGAAAGTCCAAAGAAGACAGTCATCTCAAGTTGCCAATTATTGAGCATAGTATTTCTAGATTAGAAGAGGATTTTTTACCTTTTAGAAAATTACAAAAAGCTCATTCGGCAATGACTGCTCATATTAAATATAAAAAATTAGATAATATTAATTGTGCTACCCAATCTAAATACATAATAAATGAAATTATTAAAAAACAAATAGGGTTTTCAGGAATTTTATTTTCAGATGATTTATGTATGAAGGCTTTAAAAGGTCCATACTTCTTAAGAGCAAAAAAAGCAGTTGAAGCTGGATGTGATGTAGTTTTACATTGCGAACCCAATATTCAAAACATTATTAAATCAACTGAAGGTGCAGGAACTATTTCTAATCAATTAAAAAAAAAACTATATGAATAAATTTTTTATTATAAATAGTAACTATTTAGTATATATTTAGTAATTATTAAATATTTAGGTGCTATAAGTTGTATAAGTTTAATCAAAAAGACTTTGAAGAGGATAAACCACTAGAAAAGCAAAATAATAGCACTTTCCTAAATTTAGAACTCGACGGATTTAATGGGCCACTAGATCTTTTGCTGCAGCTAGCCCAAGAAAAAAAACTTGATATTACTAAAATTTCTATCTTATCTCTAGTAAACCAATATCTTGAATTTATAAAAAAATCAAAAAAAAATATTAATTTAGATTTAGTTTCTGATTATTTGGTAATGGCTGCTATTCTTGCTTACATTAAATCAAAGTTGTTATTACCTTTAAATGAGAATGAAGATAGCAGTAAGAAAGAGATTTTACCAGAATTGTTAGCTTTTAATTTGAGGAGATTAAAGGCAATGAGAGAAACCTCAGAAAAGTTATTTGCAAGAGATCTGCTTGACTCTAAAAGATTTTTAAAAGGCCAAATTTTAGATCAAGCCGTCTTATTAGAAACTGAATATTATTGCAATAAGAATAGTCTTTTGATTTGTTTTTCAAATATTTTTAACAGGAAAGGGATAAAAAATATAAACTTTGAACCTGTAAATTATTACAATATTGAAAATGCACTAGAAAAAATAAAAAGCTTTTATAGAAGTATTAAAGACTGGTTTTCAATTTTAGAAACATTACCCAAAATTGATGAGATAGCTAAAGGAAAAAACTCTTTTAAAGTGGCCTTTATTTCAACTGTGGCAGCCTCTTTGGAATTAGCTAAAAGAGGTAAAATATTAATAAGGCAAAAAGAAGACTGTAGTGAAATATTTATGAAAAGAAAATAGTACATGGAAGCAAATGAAAAAAATATTTTAAGAATTTTAGAGGCATTAATATTTGCCAGTGATAAAGCTATTTCCTTAACAGAAATTAAGAAAAGAGTTCCTGAATGCAAGAAAATAAGCGAGTATTTACGTAAATTACAAAACCTTTACAAAGATAAGGGAATTAATTTAAAAGAGAGTGATGGTCAATGGTATTTTGAAACATCCTCTGATTTATCTGAATATCTTAAGGATAGAAAGGTTGTAAGAAAGAAACTTTCTAAAGCCGCAATGGAGACATTGTCAATAGTTGCTTATTTTCAACCTATTACTAAGCCAGAAATTGACGAGATAAGAGGAGTTTCTACACATCCTGGAATATTTGAACTATTGTTAAATAATGAATGGGTAGAGAGTAAGGGTAGAAAAGAGGTTCCTGGTAGACCAGTTATGTGGAAAACTACTAATTACTTCCTGCAATATTTTAACCTATCAGATTTAAAAGACTTGCCTTCTAAAAAAGAGCTGAAGGAAATGGGGCTATTAACGAAAGGAGATAGTCTAAAAGATGAGCTGATTAAAAAAAATATAGAAAATTATTAGCTTGCAAATGTAAATAATTATCATTTACAATGATCAATTAATCATCTTCATAGATTTTCGGGAGGCAAGTATTTCATCGCTCTATTTCAATTCCCTTAAGAGAATAAACATATGGCTAGTATTTAGTTTGTTTATAGGTGCCATAGTTGCAACTCCTATCATTACAATTTGTGTGCAGTCAATTAATGTAGATCAACAAGTTTGGCAGCACATAACAAAAAACTTTTTTTTTAATTACAGTTATAATACTGTATACTTAATAGTAACTGTTGCTATTGCTACTCTTTTTTTAGGATTAACAGCTGCTTGGTTTTCAGTTTTTTATGATTTTCATTGTAAAAAATTATTTTCATATTTACTAATTCTTCCTATTGCTATTCCACCGTATGCTGTAGCTTATTGCTATGCGAACATTACTGATCAAGGAGGTGCTATTAACAACATTTTAGATTTTTTAAATTTTTCACAACTTCAATTTTTTATACCATCTGTGCGTTCAATTACAGGAGTTGTATTTATTCTTAGTATAACTTTATTTCCATATGTATATTTACTAGCAAAGTTTTCTTTTGCTACTAACTCGAGAAAAATAATAGAGGCTGCTGCAAATTTAGGAATAAATAGAGGAAAACTATTTTTTAAATGCGCTCTACCACTTTGTAAACCAGCAATTATCGCAGGAGTATCCTTGGTTATGATGGAGGCAATGGCAGACTTCGGTGTAGTTCATTATTTAGGAATTGAAAGCTTATCAGTAGGAATTTATAAGTCTTGGTTTGGCTTAGGTGACTTTAGCAGTGCAGCAAGATTAGCCTCGATTTTATTTATTTTATCTTTTTTGGTACTATCTATGGAAAGTTTATTTAGAAAAAAAAATGAAAGTAAATATTTTTCATTTGATATATCCACTAAAGAAACAAAAATTTTTTCTAATAACCCCATAACCCCATTTGTAGTTATTTTTATCCTTGTCTTATTAACTCTCATTATACCTGTATCTTGGTTGATCTATAATTCAATAAGTTTACTACTAGAAAACATCTTAATTCTAACTCACTTTATAAAAGCATCCATTAATTCGATACTTTTAGCATTTCTTGGTGGTGCTCTATTAACCTCTTTTGCTGCAATAATTTGTTTTACTCAAAGAATATATGGTGGATCTTTAAATCTTTTTTTAAATTTATCAAAGTTAGGATATGCTTCTCCGGGTATTGTTATTGCATTAGGTGTAATCACTCCAATTATTTATTTTGATAAAAAAATTATTCAATTTTTTGAGATGTTAAATTTCAATGATGTGGGACTGATTATTTCAGGCTCTTTTTTTATTCTTTTGTTTGCATACTTAACAAGGTTTCTTAGTGTTGCCCTCAACCCGATAGAAGCTGCTTATCAAAAAGTTGATAAAAAAATTGATTTTGCTGCTGCTAACCTTGGAGCAAAAAGGAATGATTTATTTTTTAGGATCCACATTCCCATGCTTGCTACCAGCTTTTTAATTGCATTTTTATTAGTTTTTATTGATATTATAAAAGAATTACCTGCAACATTGATATTGAGGCCATTTAATTTTAACACTCTATCTATACTTGCATTTGAATACGCAAGTTCTGAACAAATAAGTATGGCTGCACTATCATCATTACTGATTGTTGTTTTTGCCTCAGTCCCTTTAATTTTAATTTATATAATGTTTAATTCAAAAAAAATATGAAAAATAGATTCCTTAAATTAGAAAATATTAATTATCAAGTAGGCTCAAAAAAAATATTAGAAAATATTTCTTTTATTTTAAAAAAAGGAGAAATATTGAGTATTATTGGGCCTTCTGGGTCAGGAAAATCTACTATTTTGAAAGTTATTGCAGGATTAATCAAACCAACGCTAGGTAAAGTAGTTTTATCAAATGAAATACTAACCTCTAATAATATTTTGGTACCAACAGGAAAAAGGAATATTGGTCTAATGTTTCAAGAAGATGTTTTATTCCCTCATTACAACGTTTATAAAAATATAGAATTTGGAATTCAAGATATTCCAAAGCAGACTAGACAAAAATTAATGATTAAACTACTAAATGAATTTAAATTAACAAATTTAGCAAAACTATACCCAGAAAAATTATCTGGTGGTGAAAAACAGAGAGTAGCACTTGCAAGAATTTTAATTACCAAGCCAAAAATTTTATTAATGGATGAACCATTTTCGAGCCTTGATTACAATTTGAGTAAGGAGATTTCAGAATTTACAATAAGATTATTAAGAGAAAATAAAATATCTGTTATATTAGTTACCCATGACATAAAGGCAGCTCTTAGGGTAAGTGATAAGATACTTTTAATTAATAATGGAGAAATTATTCAGAGAGATACTCCGCAAAAAATATATAATAATCCCTCAACTCAATTTGCAGCAGAATTTATAGGTGATATAAATAAGATACGCATCAAAGTAAAAAAAGATGGAGAAATACAAACACCTTTTGGCATGGTAAGTTGTTTAAAATGTAATAAAACACTAGCTAAGTGCAGTAGAGAACAGCATTTCTGTCTAATTAGACCTGAAGATTTTAAATTTAGTAAGAGCGGATTGAAATGTAAAGTTTTAGAAAAATCCTTTCTTGGAGATAGTTGGGAATATAAGGTCGTCATTAATAAAAAACTTCCAGCATTAAAAGTAAGGACAGAAAATGGTAATCTTGAAAAAAATAATGTAGTTAACTTAAAGGTTAATACAAAAAAAATATTAGTTTTTTAGTCAAAAAAGTCATTGCTGTATTGCAAATAATTATATAAATTCTTTTTATAGGAGATAATTATGGGAATAAGTATTTGGCAGATAGTTTTAGTTTTAGTTATAATAGTAATTTTGTTTGGAGCAGGAAAAATACCTAGAGTTATGGGTGATATTGCTAAGGGTATAAAAAGTTTTAAAGCAGGCATGAAGGAAGGAGAAGATACAGAGGAAATAGATAATATTGAATCTTCTAAAGATAATAAAGGAAAGCCTAAGAGAAAAAAAACTACTAATAAAAAATAGTTCCTTAAAGTAATTATTATTTTGATACTAAATGGTTTTTCCCAAGCCACAACATACTAGATTAAATACGATTAATTTTTGCAAGATAAATGAGTGAAAACTTTTCAAAAAAAAATGAAGACATAGAAGCTTCAAAAGCTCCTCTTATATCACATTTAATTGAATTGAGAGACAGACTTAAGTGGGCAGTGCTATTTTTTTTTCTAGCTTTCTGCTTTTGCTATTATTTTGCAAATGTTATTTACGATTTTTTAGTAGATCCTCTTTACAAAATATATTTAAAAAATGGAGTAGAGAATCCAAGAATGATTTATACAGCTTTAACTGAAGCTTTTTTTACCTATTTAAAAGTATCATTTTATGGAGCTTTATTTATCTCTTTTCCAGTATTGGCAATGCAGGTTTATAAATTTGCTGCTCCAGGATTATATAAGAATGAAAAAAAAGCTTTTTTACCTTTTTTGATAGCTACGCCTATATTGTTTGGGCTTGGTGCAGCTTTAGTATACTATTTTATTTTTCCTCTAGCTTGGAATTTTTTCTTAGGATTTCAAACATCTACAGCTGAAGTAGGCATGGCTATTGAATTAGAGGCTAAGGTAAATGAATATTTATCATTAGTGCTAAAACTTATGTTTGCGTTTGGATTGGCATTTCAGATACCTGTGGCCTTAACGCTTTTGGCCAGAGCAGGTCTAGTGAATAGTAGTCAATTAAAAAAAAGAAGAAAATATGCCATAGTAATTGCTTTCGTAGTTGCAGCAATATTGACTCCTCCTGATCTTATAAGTCAAATAGGGTTAGGTATACCTATTATTATATTATTTGAGATCTCAATTTACTTAGCTGTTATTTTTGAAAATAGGAAAACAAAGAAAAGTGAAAATATTAAAAAAAAGAAGATGTTTGGTGAAACGGATTTTAATGAGTAGTAGAAATGCACGATATTAATATGATCAGAGAAAATAAAAATTTATTTGTAAAGTCAATGTCTGATAGACAAGTTGAAGTAGATGTAGATAAAATCATAAAATTGGACTCGGAAAAAAGAAAATTTATCTTTGAGTTGCAAGGACTTCAAGAAAATAGAAATAAATTATCTAGATCAATTCCAAGTTTAAAAAATGATAAAGAAAAAATTAATAATGTTATAGAAGAAGTAAATAAAATTAAAAAAAATATCAAGAGCAAAGAAGAACTGCTTCAAGAAACATCTGATCTTTTGCAATCTATTTTATTAAATTTACCAAACTTACCATCAGCAGACGTACCGGTCGGCCAAAATGAAAGTTTCAATAAGGTTATTTATGAGAGTAAAAATTTTGTAAAAAAAAAAAATGGCCTCTCTCATGAGGTAATAGGTAATAATCTTCAAATGATGGATTTTGAAATTGCTTCCAAAATATCCGGATCCAGATTTGTAATATTAAAGTCGAAATTAGCTAAACTGGAAAGAGCACTTTGTAACTTTATGATTGACTTGCACGTTAGAGAGCACGGGTATCAAGAAATCAGCACGCCACATTTAACAAAAGATAAATCTTTGCTAGGAACGGGTCAATTGCCAAAATTCAGAGAGGATTTATTTTCAGTATCAAATGATAAATGGCTTATTCCTACTGCAGAAGTAACACTAACTAACATGAAACAAGGGGAGATATTGTCGGAAAATGAGATGCCGTTAAGATATGTAGGCATGACCAACTGCTTTAGATCCGAAGCTGGTGCAGCAGGAAAAGATACTAAAGGTATGATTAGATTACATGAATTTAAAAAAGTTGAATTAGTTTCAATAGTTTCAAAAGAAGAGTCTGCGAATGAGCTTGAAAGATTAACTAGCTGTGCTAAAAAAGTATTAGAACTATTAAAAATACCTTACAGAATATCTCTCCTATCATCAGGAGATATGGGTTTTTCTGCAAGCAAAACCTACGACATAGAAGTATGGTTGCCGAGTCAAAAAAAGTATAGAGAAATATCTAGTTGTTCTAATTGTACAGATTTTCAATCAAGAAGAATTAATACAAGATACAAAAATAATAACAATGATAAACAATTTGTGCATACACTTAATGGTTCTGGAGTAGCAGTAGGTAGGGCGCTTGTGGCAATATTAGAAAACTATCAAATAAATGAAAGAACAATCATTATTCCTGAAGCTCTAAAGAAATATATGGATGGCATTGAAAAAATTGAGATTTAAATGAATAACAATGACTTGATTTTGATTACAAATGATGATGGCTATAATTCTAAGGGAATAATTGTTTTAAAACAAATTGCAAAAAGCTTAAGTGACCAGGTTTGGACATTCGCACCATCTTCAAATAACTCAGGAAAAAGTCATTCTATAACAATTAATAAAAAGATAAAAATCAAATGTTTAGGAAATAAAACATTTAAAGTAGAAGGAACTCCCGTAGATTGTGTCATAGCTGGTAATAAATATTTATCAATAAAGAAGCTAAAACCAAATTTAATTTTATCAGGTATTAATTTTGGACAAAATCTTGGTCTTGATATTCTATACTCTGGTACTTTTGCAGCAGCAAGAGAAGGAAGCCTGCATGGAGTTCAATCATTTTCAATATCCTTAGAAAAAAATAAAAAGCCTTCTAATTGGAATACAGTAAAATTCTTTTTGCCTGTAATATTACAGCAAATTAGAAACTTAAAAATAAAAGAGAATGTTTGCTATAATATTAACTTTCCTAATACCAAAATATCCAAAGTCAGAGGCTGTAAAGTTGTAAAATCAGGAAAACGCAAACCTGGAGAATTGCTAGAATTTTCAATAGTGAATAAAAAATCCTCTTACATTAAAATACCATCAGAAAGAAAAGTTCATAGTACAGCAGTTTCAAATGAAGACGAATATGAAATGAAAAAAAAATTTATTACCATAACATACCATTCTAATTTAAGTTTTCATGAAAGTAAAATTTATAAGGAATTATCTGATTCAATTGGAAAAATAATTGAAAAATAGAGAAATTCTTCTAGAAATTCTTTTATTTTTAAGGAAAGAAGGTGTCTATAATGAAAATGTTTTAATGGCAATAGAAAAAATACCACCGCATTTCTTTTTATATTTGTTAGGATTAAATATTAATTACAAGGATATAAATTTTAATGAGATAACTATTCTATCCAAGATTCTTCAGCAAACACTGGCACTTAAAAGTAAAATAAAAAATGTTTTAATTACAGATTTTAAATTAGGGTGGTTTCACATTGTTTCCTCTCTTTTAGCAAAAAGAGTTTATGGTTTAGTAGGCGATGAAAAGAAAATTATTAATTTTGAAAAAATTTGCTCATATTTAAAACTATCTAATATTTTTATAAAAAAAAGTTCTAATTTCTCAGATTGGAAAGTTGTTGCCCCTTTTGATTTGATAGTAAGCCTCAAATGCATAAATACAATAGAACCAGATTTTTTAGACCTGCTTGCCGTCGATGGATTTCTTTTTTATACTAAAAAAAATAAAGGTAAAGTTAGATTGATTATGTGCAATAAGAATAGGGAAATAAGTAAGGTAAATATTGATGAATTTTTGTTATCAGAAAATAAAATATTATGATCTTAAAGAAATTTTCTTGTTATGTAGTTACACTTCTTATTTGCTCTCTAATTTTTGGCTGCTCTAAAAACATAAGCTTTCCCAAAATTGAAGATGGCATCTTTGCAGACAGGAAAAAAGAGTATTACAGTTCTAAAAAGCTAACCATTACTACAGGAGATACCTTAAAAAGTATCTCACGAAGATTTTCAGTTTCAATTAGAGAACTGATTAGTTATAATGATTTGAAACCACCTTATGTTTTAAAACCAGGAAAAACAATATTAATACCTTCAGCAAAAAAGTATAAAATTAAAAAAGGCGACTCACTATATAAAATTGCTAATTGTTCCAATATTAACCTTGAGGATATTAAACAACGAAATAAAAATATTCAAGAAAGAAAGCTAAAAATAGGAAAAGTAATTAAACTTCCTTATTTTTCAAATATAAATAATTGCAAACAATCACCAAGTAAAATAAGTAAAAAAAAGAAAAAACAAAAAATAATTAAAAAAATTTTTAAATGGCCAGTAAGCGGTGAAGTTGTAGA
>MDTC01202665.1_pt1 | contig 11803 bp, 15 predicted proteins | sample 811181 | NCBI WGS metagenome assembly MDTC01 (sample SAMN05326644, study PRJNA326480) | marine metagenome | isolation source: seawater | place: Pacific Ocean: North | collected 2011
ACTTCGGGATGGTTTTCAGAAATCGCATGCGCGATGCTTTGAAGCATCATTGTTTTACCGGTACGCGGCGGCGCAACGATCAAACCACGCTGGCCTTTGCCCATTGGCGAGATCAAATCAATCACGCGTGGGGTATTATCTTTGTTATCCGGATTAAACGGCAATTCGAGGGTTAGTTTTTCTTCAGGGTAAAGCGGCGTCAGATTATCGAAATTAATCCGGTGTCGAACCGCATTTGGCTCTTCAAAATTGATTGTTTCAACTTTTAACAGGGCAAAATAGCGCTCGCCATCTTTCGGTGCGCGAATTTCGCCTTCAACCGTGTCACCTGTACGAAGGCTGAACCGGCGTACTTGACTTGGCGACACATAAATATCATCAGGACCGGGCAAATAGTTTGATTCAGGGGCGCGTAAAAACCCAAAACCATCTGACAGAACTTCAAGAACACCGCTGCCATAGATTGCAACTTCGTTGTCGGCAAGCTGCTTCAAAATCGCAAACATAATATCCTGTTTGCGAAGCGTACTGGCATTTTCGATTTCCAATTCTTCAGCATAGGCCAAAAGATCGGCTGGAGACTTCGCTTTGAGTTCCTGTAAATGCATGATTTTACTCTGAAGGGGAAAATAAGCTGACAAAAAACGCGAATGAGTACGCAGCCGAGTGTGGCATCTTGAGGGTGTTAACTAGAAAAGTCAATAAAACTAAGATAAGGAGACTCTTACTGATATTAAATTTTTCATCTTTCGTTACATTCAGATGGGTTTGGCAACAGCCATAACGACAATAATGATCATTAAAACAGTCGGTACCTCGTTCCATATCCGATAAGCTTTTGAAGATAGAGGCTTTTCATCATTTTCCAATAGACGCCGCATTTTCGAAAATTTCCCATGAACGCCAGCCATTAAAAACACCGCTGCAAATTTAACATGAAACCAAGGCTCGCTGAATAATTCAGGGTTTAACGCCAACATCCAAATACCAAAAATAAAACTAGCAATCATCGCTGGCGTCATGATTGCCTTTAGCAACCGGCGTTCCATCACTTTGAAAGTTTCAGCTTGGACTGATCTGGTTGGCGCATCCGCATGATATACAAACAATCGTGGCAGATATAACAATCCAACCATCCACGCGATAGCTGAAATAATGTGAAGCGATTTAATAATTTCATAGCTCATGGATCTGTCCTACCGATTACGAATATGGTTAATCATCTTTTGTACATTTTCCACCGGTGTTTTTGGGGTAATGCCATGTCCAAGATTGAAGATATGCGGACGATCATGGAACGCATCAAGGATATGATCAATATCTCTAAACATTTCTTTACCTGCATTTAATAAGCTTATTGGATCAAGATTACCTTGTACCGGCATTTTCGCGGGTAGATTTTGCCCTACCCAAACCGGATCAACCCCATAGTCAAGACCAATCGCATCTACGCCACTCTCAGCCGCATAACGGATCAAGCCCTCCCCAATACCTTTTGGAAAGCCGATGATAGGCTGGTTATGTCCGTTTTTGCGAACACCTTCTACAACGGCGCGGGCAGGCTTGATTACAAGCCAATCGCGCTGGGCGGCCGGAACCGCACTTGCCCAGCTGTCGAAAAGCATCAATGTTTGTGCTCCTGATCGCGCCTGGAGTGATAAAAACGAAATCGTGGCATTGATTAAAATATCCAATAAACCATCTAACGCTTGCCTGTTTTGCCATCCCCACCGCCGCGCTTTTGGAAAATCACGCGAGGTGCCGCCTTCAGCCATGTAGGTAATTAACGTCCATGGCGCACCAGCAAACCCGATTAACGTTGTTTCTGATGGTAAAGCTTTTCGAGTCAAATTTATGGCTTCTCCAACAGGCGCTAACTTTTGGTTGAGACCATTGAGACAGGAAGCATCGATGCTATCAGGTTGTTCCATTGCATCAAGCACAGGTCCAATACCAGTTTTGAACCTTACATTGCGGTTTAATGCCCATGGGATTATCAAAATATCTGAAAATATAATCGCTGCATCAAACCCATAACGTTTAATAGGCTGTAAGCTGACTATTGAGGCTTGTTTAGGGTTAAGGCAAAAGGAAATAAAATCGTTTTGGGTTGCGCGTATTTTTCGATATTCGGCGAGATAGCGGCCAGCTTGACGCATCATCCAGACTGGAGTTGCGCGTGATTTTCTGCCCTGGACTGTTGAAAGGAATAACTGTTCGATCATTCTGGTTTCTAACATTATTTATATATTAAAAAAGGCTGTAGATTTAGTAGTATCTGTGTGTAATCATTTCTTTGCTGTTATACAAATGTTATCCACAGTTTTATCCATCTCATCTCATGTTTATTTACGCGTTTTCTCAATGATTTGACGGTTTATCCACAGAATAGCTACTTAGAGCAGATTAATTTATCCAAAGGTGTATAAAAGCTGCGAAATTGTGCATAAGCGGTATTGGTTGGTAATCTCCTAAAAATAATCCCCAATGCGGTGAGAGTTACGCACAGTCTTATTAGCTGTTTCGCGCGTCAAAATATCATCTTGCATGATCGTAAAATTGCCAACCTTATAGCAATGGAAATTGATGACAACCTGATGATTTCTGTCTACATCTTGTTAGGTGATGCCAGAACAAACCCTACATATCCATCTCGTTTCAGATTCAACCGGCGAAACAGTTCACCAAGTGGCGCGTGCCTGTCTTGCGCAATTTGCCGATGTTAAAACAATCGAACATGTCTGGACCTTAGTGCGAACGCCAGCGCATTTAGAGGTGCTTTTTGAAGGCCTTGATCGTAATCCGGGCATTTTGCTGATGAGTATTATTGATCAGAATCTACGCTCCAGTATTGAAAAAGCATGCCGCAGCAAAGGCGTTCCTGCGGTCTCGGTTCTTGATCCAGTGGTGAATATGCTGACCACTGTGCTTGGGCAGGCAATGACTAATCTACCAGGTGGCCAGCGCCGTCTCGACACAGCTTATTTTGCGCGGATGGCGGCTGTTGATTTTGCCGTTAGCCATGATGATGGCATGAATATGGGCAATTTGAAAAAAGCCGACATGCTGATTGTTGGCGTTTCGCGCACCTCGAAAACACCTACATCAATGTATCTTGCGCATCGTGGTTATAAGGTTGGCAACTACGCGCTGGTACCGAAAGTGCCTTTTCCCAATCATTATCTTGATGGGCTGGACTTATTTGTTGTTGGGCTGACAAATGACCCGAAACGGCTTAGCCAGATTCGCCGCACAAGACAGGCAGCGATGCAGGACAACGCTAATGAAGATTACGCTGATATTGACCAGATTACTGAGGAAGTGCGCAATGCAAGGCGACTTTTTGCCAACAATGGCTGGCCGGTAATTGACGTCACCCGCCGATCGGTTGAAGAAACTGCCGCAGCAATTTTGCAATATTACACAAAATGGATCGAGGCCCAATCATGACGCTCGCTGTTTTTGCGCAATTACCGGCTGGTGATCTGGTGTTGGCATCGGCAAGCATCAGTCGTGCCAAAATCCTGCATGATGTGGGTCTCGGTTATCGTTGCTATCCGGTTGCGATTGATGAAGAGTCAGTTCGCGCGGCGGCAAGTGCAGAGGCGGTTCCTATTGGCGATATCGCCATTATGCTTGCCGAAATGAAAGCCGCCGCTGCGGTGCAGCGTCTAGCGTTTGAAACCGACCCATCATCAATTTATGTCTTGGGCTGTGATCAGATATTGGCTTGTGATGGGGTGATTTACAGTAAACCGCAGAATTGCGCCATGGCTAAGGCGCAGCTGATGGCCTTGTCAGGTAAAACTCATCAATTATTCAGCGCTGCTGTGCTATACCGCAACGGCACGCGGATTTGGCATCACCTGGCGATTGCTAAAATCACCATGCGCCGCCTTGATGAGAATTTTATTGATTGCTATCTCAACCGACTTGGTGTGGCCGCTTTCGCCTCGCCAGCAAGCTATCAAATCGAAAATCTCGGCGCTCATCTATTATCGCGGATCGATGGCTGTCACTTTTCCATTCTTGGACTTCCGCTTCTCGAATTGCTTGGTATTTTGCGAGAACATGGCCTGAAACCAGCGGAAACTCGCCAATGAAGATCATTGGTCTAACAGGGTCGATTGCCGCAGGAAAATCAACGGTTGCTGGTTGGATTCGCGATCTTGGTATTGCCATTCATGATGCTGATGCGGTTGTTCATGAATTGCTGTCGCCTCATGGGGCGGCGGTTGATCCGATTTTGGCTGAATTCAAAATTGATTTAGCTGGCCATAATATTGGCAATTTGAAAGAAGGTATTAATCGGCAGGTGCTTGGTAATTATGTTTTTGTGCGGCCGCAGGCACGACAAAAGCTTGAATTGATTCTGCATCCGCTTGTACGCCAGCACCGCGATGCGTTTTTGGAAAAGCACCGTGCTATTGCGGCATCGGTAGTTGTTTTGGATGCGCCATTGTTGTTTGAAACTGGCGGCGATGCTGTTTGTGATCATATTATCGTGGTTCATGCTAGCGCAGCAACAACGGCCAAACGCGCCTTGGTACGCGTTGGTATGACGCCAGCCAAGCTTGAGGCGATTTTAGCTTCGCAAATGCCAGTTAATGCGAAAAAAAAGCGGGCGGATCTATGTCTTGATTCAGACCGTCAACTCGATGAGACTCGACAGGACTTAATCAAATGGCTTGGTACGATTCATGTGCTTATGATCGGCAGTGATCAAGCCCAATCTTAGCCCGCAGAAAGTGATAAACTATGCGTAAAATTGCCCTTGATACCGAAACCACGGGCATTAGTCCGCGTGACGGGCACCGTATTATCGAAATTGGCGCTTTGGAATTAATGCACCATTTGCCAACGGGGCGCAAATTGCATCTCTATATCAACCCTGAACGTGACATTGATGAAGGTGCGGTTGCGGTTCATGGCATTACCAGCGAGTTTCTGGCTGATAAACCCGTTTTTGCTGATATTGTTGACGAATTTCTTGCCTTTGTCGGTGATGATCTGATGGTCATCCATAATGCCAGCTTTGATATGGGTTTTATCAATGCTGAATTGAAACGGCTTGATCGGCCAGTTCTGCCAATGGCGCAATCAATTGATACGTTGATGATGGCTCGCAAGAAATTTCCTGGTGCCCAGGCTAATCTCGATGCGTTATGTCGTCGGTTTGAAATTGACAATAGTCACCGTGACCTTCATGGCGCGTTGGTCGATGCTGATCTTTTGGCAGCGGTCTATATTGAATTGCTGGGGGGGCGGCAACCGGGTTTGTCACTGGAACCAGACAGCCAGACCCAAGTCGCCGATCAGGGCGCACCAAACAGCATTGACCCAGACCAAAGCTTTAATCTTGATGCCAAGCCAATGCGACCCATTCGGGCGCATGCGCCAACCGCTGAAGAGTTGAAGGCGCATGCAAAATTTTTGGAAGAGTTAAAAAACCCGATTTGGCATCACGATGCCTAGCTTGATTGGGAACTATTTTAATTATTGGTTTGGGTAGCTGCCTGCTGCGCCAGATTATGCTGATAAACAGCAACAAAATCGACTGGCTGGATATTCAGAGGCATAAAGCCACCATCACGGGTGCAATCTGAAATAATCGCGCGCGCAAATGGGAATAACAGGCGCGGGACCTCAACCATGATCAAAGCATTGACTTCATCATCGGGCGTGTCTTGTGGCGAGACCAGACCAGCATAAGTTAAATCGACCAAAAATAATGTGGTATCATTTGCGGTGGCTTTTGCCGCCAAATTCAATGTCACTTCATATTTATTATCGCCAAGAAGCTGGGCACCAACATTAACGGTGATTTCAACATCAGGCTGCCCTGCGGCTTCGATGAGAACGCTGGGCGCATTTGGATTTTCAAAAGATAAATCCTTGATATATTGCGCCTGTACAACAATTTGGCGAGTGGTATGCGCGTTATCACTGGACGGCTGTGTTCTGTCATGATCGGCGGCGGCGGGTTTTTTTGATTTTTTGGTATCTTTGGCCATCATTATCTCCGGAGTGGCTTTGCGCATGTTGAACAGGTTTAGGATCAGATTGCGCGTATCAACTTAAATGAAGCTACTAGCACAAATAGCTGCTTGAGAACAACTATGTCAAAAAGGACGTTTCGGGACGGATTTTGTCACATCATCACAGGACATGTCTTTCAGGATCTGCTATTCAGAGCATGGGACCTTTCTTGTCATCAATATGGCGATCTTGATCCGGTCTTTCTTCAAATTCGCCCTCAATGATATCATCATCATCTCTTGGTTTATGCTGTTGCTTGGTAAATGCATTATGCTGATGACCAGCGGTACTCGATGCTGGGTTGCCTGATGTGGCATTGCCAAAAGGCCCGCTGCCAAAATTGGTAAAGCCGACAAATCGTTTGCCTCTGGCCATCCAATGCAGCAAATTGACGCCAGCAAGCGTACGAAGTCCGGGTAAAAACAACAAAAACCCAACTATATCGGTGATATAGCCGGGAATCAACATCAGGGCGCCGCCAACAACCATAGAAATACTATCGGCAATTGAGGTGACAGGGGCGCGTCCCTTGGCGAGATCGGCTCGAATTCGGTTTAAAACCGATAATCCCTGACGTTTGAGAAGCGCAATGCCAAATATTGCCGTTACAAAAACCCCCAAAAGTGTAAACAAACCGCCGACTTCACTACCAATATAAATAAATGTGGATATTTCGGCCCATAACCATATTAGCAGGCCAAAAATAATGATTAGTCCCATTTGACCCATCCCTTAGGTGGTTTTTGGTAATTTTTGACGACAATTCGGGGCTGCATCTGGATTTAATACCTTACATATGCCATTTATATTATGACGGCATTGGCAAAAGACTCAATGATGTTAATTAGTGCTAATTTAAAACCTAAGATGGGGGCTCAGTTGCAATTCATAGATATCATCATTTTTGCCGTTATTGCTGTTCTTTTGGTGCTGCGCCTTCGATCGGTTCTTGGCCAGCGTACGGGTTATGAACAGCCCCAAGATGAGAGCCGCTCAAACCGGTTTGAAAATACCGAGAATGATAATGAACCTATTCAACTGCATCCCAAGGCTGCGGAAGCAGAACCGGTTGTGTCTCACGGGCTTGATGCGATGCGCAGGGTTGATCGCAGTTTTAATGAAAAGCAGTTTCTTGACGGTGCTAGCGCCGCCTTTGAAATGATTTTGACCGCCTATGCCGAAGGCAATCTTACCCAGTTGAAACGGCTATTGGGCTATGATCTTCTGCAAAGCTTTACCACGTCGATCCAAGCGCGGGCAAAGGCCAAAGAAAGCCTTTTCATCACTTTGGATGATATTCGCGAAGCCAGCATCTTAAATATTTCAATCGTTGATCAACTTGCCAGCATTACCGTGCATTTTCATTCGGTGCAAACACGCGTTGCCAAGGATGAAAATGATGAAGTAATTGAGGCAGATGAGTCGGGAGCGCGTGAATTTACTGATATCTGGACATTTGAGCGCGATTTGACCCTACCTGATCCAAACTGGAAACTGGTTGAGACTGAGTCCGAGTCCTCCGAAGACTGATCGAGGCCCAAAATGCCCAAGAAACGCATTATCAAATCAGAGGATGATACGGTTTTATGGCAACGGGTGATTACTGAGGTTACACCCCTAAAATCGACCATTGAACTGGCCTCATTTGCAGCAATTTTTGCGCAGTCTGACTATTTGGCACCGCCTATGGCAAAACCATCTGGCCGTATTCAACGACCGCCAGTTAAACCAGTACGACCGCCGATTGCTGTAACACTATCAGCACCAGCCAAAAAAGCCAATCCAGTTGATTTGCGTCAAGGCGAACGGGCCGGCATTGATGGACGAACCCAGCGGCGGCTTTTTCGGGGGGATGTGCCTGTTGACCGCCGGCTTGATCTGCATGGCCTAACCGCGGCTCGAGCCGAAAACCAGTTAGCCCAATTTATCGAAACGGCAGCGCGCGATGGATGCCGCTGCGTTCTTGTCATTACCGGCAAAGGGACAGGTATTCTTCGTGGCCATGTTCCCGATTGGTTAAAACGCCAACCTTTGTCGCCGCATGTTCTGGCCTTAGCCAAGGCGCGTCCACATGATGGCGGCAGCGGTGCGCTATATGTGTTATTGCGCCGCAAAAGGAGCCGATAGTGATGACCCCCTTTGGCTTGAAAATGCGCGAATGGCGACGCCAGAAAAATCTCACTCAGCAACAGCAAGCTGAATTTTTAGGTGTTTCCAAAGCCTATATATCGGCGCTTGAAACCGGTGCACGTGGCCAGCCATCGCCGGCTGTTGTTGATCAGATATGTGTTTGGCTGGGGCTGATCTGGGATGATGCTGAAGAATTGAAACGGGTGGCTAGCCTGTCTCACCCAAAGCCATCGATTGATGTTCGCAGTCAAACCGCCGAAGCGGTGTATCTTGCAAATCTTTTGGCGCAAAATATCAACCGGCTGTCAGCAGCCAAATGCCAGCAATTCATTGATGAAATTGAACGAATCACCGCATCCTAGCTCGATTTTGTGATCCTTCACGGCACCGTGAATTAGTGCCAATTGGTGAAAAATCTTTTTTGTGCTAGAACAGGCTGGTAGACCTTACGAATATAGTACGTATTTTCCTCTATTGCCGTCGGTGGTATCTGAATGTCTAAAGCGACCGCGCTTGTGCCGCGCCTCATTGGCTTGCCAAAAAGGAAAGACAAATGACACCTGAAATCCTTCGTGATCATATCGCCAAACTGTCTGTCGAAACGGTGGACCCATTAACTGAACGCGATATTCATGAACTGAGTGATGCGGCCGAAGCGGCAATTCTTGCTGGTGGTGGTTTTGGCTGGTTGTCGCCACCACCAAAATCGGTGATGGAAGATTACTGGCGCGGAGTGCAGATGATCCCTGACCGGCATTTGATTCTGGCGCGTCTTGATAAGGTGATTGCCGGCAGCTGTCAGATTGTGCGCCCGCCAAAAAACAACGAAGCTCAAAAATTTGCCTGTCAATTGACAACATTCTTCGTCGCCCCTTGGGCGCGCGGTCATGGCCTTGCGCAAATGATTGTTGCTGAGGCAGAAGCGCTGGCAAAATCTGAAGGATTTTTGATGATCAATCTCGATGTACGTGCAACGCAGGATCGCGCGATCCAGTCATTTGAGGCACGCAATTTCAAACGCTATGCGACAAATGATCATTATGCCAAGGTCGATGGCGTCTATGTTTTAGGATATTATTATCATAAAGAGCTGTAACTGTGACCTATAATAGCAATAATATTTTTGCCAAAATTTTGCGTGGCGAAATCCCGTGCCAGAAAATCGACGAAGATGAACATACGCTTAGCTTTGCTGATATCAACCCGCAAGCACCTGTTCATATTCTGGTGATTACAAAAGGTTCTTATTGTGACTGGGCCGATTTTGCGGCGACTGCCAGTGCGGTGGAAATGGCAGCCTTTACCAAAGCCATTCACCGTGTTGCCGAATTAACTGGCATTAGCAAAACTGGCTATCGGGTGATTTCCAACACCGGTTTGGACAGCCATCAAGAAGTGCCACATCTCCACATGCATGTTCTTGGTGGTGCGCCTGTTGGGCCATTGGTTTTGGCGAAATTTTAGCTTTAACGATTGCTTAATCATGGGCGCATCAGAGGCGAATTCAGGTACAATGCTGTTTTTTTGATATCCTTGAAACTAACAATATTTCCCAACACAAACGGCGCCTGATCCTTTTGAGTGATCGGTTGGGCCGATATCAATGCACGCACAAGTTCACATCATCGCAATTAGGGGCATTGAGACGATTACCGTCACTGTTAAGACTCATATTGCTAATGGCTTGCATGACATGGCGATTTATGCACCAAGCCAGGTGAAACTTTCTTGGCGAGTCGTTACGGGTGATGCAGTCCAAGATCTGCTGCGAAGGGCAATGGATTAGGTGAATTTATTGGCTCGCGCCTATTATAAAATAATGCGGGTTTCGTGCACGATTGCCGATCTTGCTGGTGTTGAAAGTGTTGGCCGCGGCGCGTTTGCTGAAGCTTTGGCCTATCGGGTGATGCCGTTGCTTGCATAGGTTGGGTGTTTGCGTTCAATAGCATCCCATGTCAGCGCCGCAATATCAATGCCTGATAGGCGTTGGATTTCGCGAATGCCCGTTGGCGAGGTTACATTGATTTCAGTTATATAATCGCCAATGATATCAATACCGACAAACAACAAGCCGCGACGGCGCAATTCGGGACCAATGGCAGCGCAGATTTCCAGATCATGATCGGTCAATAGGGCTTTGGCCGCGCTGCCACCAACATGGAAATTTGACCGGGCTTCGCCTTCATTGGGAATCCGGTTGACCGCGCCAACCGCTTCACCGTCAACCAGAATGACGCGCTTATCGCCATTACGAATTGAAGGAAGATAGGCTTGAACCATGACCGGCTCAGGGCTGGCACCAAAAAACATTTCCAGAAGCGAGCTTAAATTCTGATCATTTGGCTGCAAACGGAAAACGCCAGCGCCACCATTGCCAAATAGTGGCTTTACGATGATGTCTTTATGATTCTGACGAAACGTCATTATTGTTTTTGGATCACGGCTAATCAATGTTGCTGGCATCAAATCAGGATAAAGCGTAACAAACAGTTTTTCTGGTGCGTTTCGGACTTCGGCTGGATTATTGACAACCATGGTTTGGGGCCCAAGCATTTCCAGCAAATATGTTGCGGTGATATAGGCCATATCGAATGGCGGATCTTGCCGCATCAAAATAACGTCAAAATCCTGCAAAGACCGTGCTTCGATTGTGCCGGTTTTAAAATGCGCGCCAGCCTGGTCATAAAAGGTCACATCCTGCCCGCGGGCGGTAATACTGCCCTCATTCAGGCTTAGCTTGTCAGTTGTATAATACCACAGGCTATAGCCGCGTTTTTGTGCTTCAAGCCCAAGCGCAAAAGTTGTGTCTCCGGCGACTTGGAGCGTTTCGACCGAGTCCATCTGAATAGCAATTGAAAGACTCATCGGGCGAATTATAGTCGCTTGTCAGTTTGCAGGATGATGTAATTCACCACCTGCTGGGTAAAGCGAACTTCACGCGCATGCGCAACTACACGGTTCATTTCGTCCACATTTGCTGCAACGCCTGATAGATAAATTGTGCCATTGACAACATCGATGCTGAAATTCAGTGACGAAATATCATTGTCGGTGATGAGCTTGGTGCGCAAGGTCGCGCTTGCTGCAAGATCCTTGGCAATATTTCTGATGGACGATGAATCGGTAACTTGTAATTCATTGACTACTTCGCGAACCCCGCGAACTTCCCATGCCAATTTCGTTACCGATATTTTTTCTTCAGGTGTTTTTACTTTCCCGGTTATCAGAACCGCACCATCATTAACTGAGACATCAACCGCGGTCACAAGCGAAAAGTTGGTTTTGATAAACTGGTCGGTCAGTTTGGCATGAATTTGGGTGTCAGCAACCGATGTGGAAAATCCTTTTTCGGTCGACGAGGCAGCAACGGCAGCCGTTCCAACGCCAATAATGGCACTGGCACATCCTGAGAGGCAAAAGCTGGCAAGCAAGAGAAAAATAGCAGTTGGCACGAAACGCACCCGACGAACAGCTGGCATATGAGCATTCCTAATCGCTTGAGTTCTGATGCCCCTAATGTGACGCTTTGCGAATCATCGGTCAAGGTCATTTGCGGCAAATCACCTCGCATTATGAATATGGGTAATCTTGCCAATGCCCCAGTTTCGGCTAGTTTGCAGCCAAAAAAATGATC
>MDTC01051041.1_pt1 | contig 11802 bp, 13 predicted proteins | sample 811181 | NCBI WGS metagenome assembly MDTC01 (sample SAMN05326644, study PRJNA326480) | marine metagenome | isolation source: seawater | place: Pacific Ocean: North | collected 2011
AGGATGCCACAAAAAATATAGAAAATGGTGTTTCAATATCTGATTCTTTAAAAAATACAAATGTATTTCCTCCTATCATGATTCAATTATTCTCAACGGGTGAAGAAACTGGAGAAATAGATAATTTATCTCTTAAAGCATCTGAATTTTATACGAAACAAGTAAATGCATCAGTAGATAGATTAACATCATTAATAGAACCCTTATTAATTATTCTTGTAGGTCTAGTAATTGGTGGTGTGATAATAGTAACGTATCTACCTATATTCCAAGTTGGTGCTGCAATTGCTAATTAAATAAGAATGTATCCTCACATCTTATATCTAATAATTGGATTAATTATTGGAAGCTTCATCAATGTATTAATTTATAGGATACCTAATAATATATCTATTATTAGACCAAGATCATTTTGCAGGCATTGTAAGTATAGTATCCCATTATATAGAAATATTCCTTTAATATCATATTTAATTCAAATTGGAAAATGTTCAAATTGTAAAAAAAAGATATCAATTATTTATCCAACAATTGAGCTAACTATTGGAATACTATGGGTATTATCATCTATTCTATTCACTGATTTAAACCAAATAATTAGTTATGGGGTTATTAGTTCATTCTTAATTACAATCGCTATTATTGATTATCAGTATTTTATCATACCTCTTGAATTATCAGTATTTTTATTTATATATATAACAATAGATTTATACTTAAATAACTCAATAAATCATCATTTACCAGGATTATTAATCGGAACTGGATACTTATCAATCATTTCTTTAATTACTTGGAAGATTACAAAGAGACAGGGCTTAGGATTTGGTGATATACAACTGATTCTAGTTTTAGGTTATTGGATTGGAGACTCAAAAATATTGTTAGTAATATTTTTATCTGCACTATCAGCAATAATATTTTGGCTAATAATAAGTTATTATAAAGGATTTGATAATAAACGAGCATTACCTTTTGGAACTTTCCTATCTATATGCTCAATTATATTATACCCAATAAATTTTAATATTTTAAATTTATTTAGATACTAATTGTCTTAATCGTTCAAAAACAACTGCACTAATAGATGCTGAGACATTCAAGGAATTAGTTTTACCTTGCATCGGTATAGTAGATAAGAAATCACAAGATTCTTTAACTAACTTTCTTATACCTTTTGATTCACTGCCAAATACCATAGCAATTCTTTTTTTATAGTCCATATCATACCAATTTTTACTATCTATACTATTTTCCATACCTATAATCCAAAAACCATATTTTTTTAATTCATCTATTGTATTTTTTATATTTGTTACTATGAATAAATCTAGATTTTCAAATGCACCTTGACTAATTTGTAAAACGGTATTTGTAATATGAACACTACCATGTTTTGGAAGGATTATTCCATCTATGCCAGCACATTCACATGTTCTTATTATTTGGCCTAAATTTTGAGGATCATTAATCTGATCTATAATAATATAGCATATATTTTCCTCTGAAAAACTATTAGTATCTAATTCTTTAATAATATTAGCTGAAAATTCTACAACAATACCTTGTGAATGCTTATTGCTATATTTAGAAAGAAAATCATTCTTGCTTAAATAATTAACTTTATACTTTTTTAATTTTATATAATCATGAATAGTAGAATTTGAATCAGCTATACCACCCTTCATAATAATAATATTATTAATTAAATATTTTTCGGAAGATAGCAAGGGGATTGCATTATTTAATCCATAAACAGAATATTCGGTATTATTTTTATTCATTATTTTAATAATGCATTTTCAATATTCATAACTAAGTCAGTATACATACTTGGATCAAATTGTTTGATAATAGCTCCAGGATAAACTCTTATTACTTCTCCCCTTTTATCTATTAAAAAAGACATGGGGATTGAATATATTCCACCATATTCCATTTGTATTTTTGACATTTCCCTTTGATTACCATATAGAACAGGATAAAACATATTATATGCATTTTTAAACTCTAGTAAGGGTCCTCTTGAATCTGATATACTAATTGCAAGAACTTCAAAGCCTTGTTCATTATATTTATCATAGAGTTCATTAAAATCTGGTATCTCCATCCTACAAGGACCACACCAAGTTGCCCAAAAATTTATCAATATAACCTTTCCTCTTAAACTATCTAAAGTTATAGTGCTATCAAAAGTCATATTATCTTCATTTGAAGTAAAAAATGAAAATGCATCATTTTCAATATTATAAACTATTTTGATTTCTTCATTAATTGCATTTGCAGTTATTTTCCCTTCTATTTTATCATTAATTTTATGGAATTCAAATTCAAATACCCATTTGACAAATTCATCATCTAAAGAAATAAAATCTTCATTAATCATATCTTGAATATTTATAGGAAATTCACCATAAGCTTTCTCCCATTTCAAAGATTCATCTAATAAATTTCTAATATGATATTTAATTTTTGAAAAATTTTTAGACTCTAAAGATTTTAATGTGAAATTAGGAGCAAAAAGACTATCATCCGTTTTAGCTTTAATTTCTGCTAATTGCTCATCGGTCAATCCAAAAGCAATTGACATAAATAGTATAATTCTAATAGTTATTTTCATCATTTTTTAAATTTATTAATTGATTCCTTCAAAAAATTCTTAAATAATTCTACATCTGTATTATATCCAGGGAATGTAGATATTTTCTCATCATTTTGATTCAATACTACATAATAAGGTAAAGCAGATGTTTTAAATCGATTAATTTCTAATTCTCTATACCTTTTATGCTTTTCTTCCCTACCATCTGTATATAATTTTACTAAAATAAATTCATCAAATAACTCTACAACTTCTTTATCTTCAAAAATATTAATTTCCATCCATCGACAATTAGTACAAGTATAACCTGTAAAATCTAAAAATATAGGCTTATTAGACTCCTTAGCTTTAATATATGCTAAATCTAAATCTTCAATCCACATTGATGATGCCTTTGGTGGTGGTAAATAAGATTCTACTAATCCAGATGTTATTTTAAGAATTGAATTTTCCCCTGCAAATACTTTATTGGTAAATAAGCCTGTAGATAAATAAATACTGAAAATAAATGTAAAAGCAAATAAAGTCTTTCTTCTAAAACTAATTTTATTTGGTTTTGTATCATGAGGGAATAAAATAAGCCCTAAAGAATATAAAGAAATTAGGAATATAATTATAACCCATATAAACAGGACCATCTCTCTATCAAAAATATTCCAATTCCAAACTAAATCACTGTTACTTATAAATTTAAATGCCGCTGCTAATTCTAAAAATCCCATTATTACTTTTACTGAATTAAGCCAACCCCCACTTTTAGGTAGTTTTGCAAGATACTGAGGAAATAATGCTAATAAAAAAAATGGTGAAGCAAAAGCTGTTGAAAAGCTCAACATTCCAACAATGGGCCAAAAATACTCTCCTTGACTTGCAGCGACTAAAAGAGTCCCAACTAGAGCAGCAGTACAAGTAAAAGATGCTAAAGTAAAAGTTAGAGACATAAAGAGAATACCTGTATATCCACTTTGGGATTCCTGTTTCATACTATATTGAGTTAAGAATTGAGGTGCTTGCAATTCATAATAACCAAATAAACTAAATGCAAAGAAAATAAAAAGTAATCCTATTAATAAATTTATCCAAGGACTCTGAGCAATCATTGAAGCTCCAGATGCACCTAATGTAAGAGCTAATATCAAACCTAATAATGTAAAAATAATAATTATTCCTATAGCATAAATCGTAGCAGCAGCTAGTGGTTTCAATGAATTATTTGTATTAGCATTTTTAGATTGAGATTGTTCTCCCAGCTTAGTAAAAAATGAAATTGTAATAGGAATCATAGGGAAAACACAGGGGGTTAATAGGGCTAAAAAACCCATTCCTAATGAAAATAGAATAAATGGAATAAGGCCTTTATCTGTTTCTCTTTTTAATTCGTTAGAAGACTCTACTATATTAAAAATAAATTCTTCTCTTGTATCACCAGAATCGATATTAATATTAAAATGAAAATCTGCGTCTACTCTAATGCACTGAGTAGGGTCACATGCTGTTGCATTAAGTATTCCTTTAATCTTATAACTTCCAGGAGGAATTGAATCTTTCAATGAAACTATTTGATAGAATTGAAATTCACCCTCATGATACGATGTATTTTGATTAAAATTTGGATCAAATTTTGTTATTGGTACTGGCTCAACAATATCTTGAATATTATTAAGAAGTATAGAATCTTGAGATTCTATATATGATTCATACTCTATATATGTTTCTCCTCCAATGGGAGCTTTCAAAGTATCGGAAGAATAAATATGAAATTCATTTTTAATATCAAAATCAAATATAATTTTGATATCTTCACCAGATCTGTAATTATCTCTATCTACCAAGACATTGAAATTAACCATACCCATATAACCAGAAAATTGGCTAAAAATAAAATTGGTTAATAATATAAAAATAATATTATTTAAAATTAGTTTCTTCATTAATCACCCTTATAGAATCTATAATAATAGGTATACCTGGTCTATATATATTATTTAACATTTTCCTTAAATTATCTGTATAAGAATTTTTATCCTCAGCTGGAGGGACTTTACAATAAATTATATTATTTAATAGAGGGTCTGTTAATTCAACCCAATTTCCATAATCCTCACCATCTGGTATAGAAGCCTTACAAGATAATTTAGCTTGAGTATTTTCAGAAGGAATTTGTGAAATTCTTGATAAAATATAATCACCCTCAATAAGTTGAGCAATAATTGTATAATTATCATCTAAAGTTTTATTATCAGTTTCTTTATCTGAAAGAGAAATGAAAAACTGACTACCTGCTGAATTAGGTTTATTAGATATACGAAACATAGATAATGTACCTCTCCTATGCTTCAAATTACTAAAATCGGCAGCAACAGTCCAGCCAGGACCTCCTTGTCCATCATCATCAATGTCATGATTACGTGTAAGAATATCTCCTCCCTGTATAATAAATTTAGGAATAATTTGATGGAACAATGTATTATCGTAAAATTTACTATTAGCTAATTTTTTAAAGTTTAAACAATTTATTGGAGATTCTTTATGGTATAATTTAAATTTCAATAAGCCATAATTAGTACTCAAGATAATCATATCATTATCATTCAATGGAGATGGCATAAATTTCTTAGCTCTATCTTTAATTTCTTCAATTTGATTATCAAATAATAAAACATCTGTAAAACTTTCTTTAGGAAGTAATGTAGAGGGAGAATGATTCATACTTAATCCTCCTATAGTCCCATTAAAATTTCTCAAATCTAATTTAGGGGGAGGTGCATCATCTTGAGAATTAATAAGTCCAATACAAAATAAAAATAAATAAATAATCATTTTTTACCTGTACTCCCTGGTTTAATTACCGGTTCTTGGTTTAAACATTTAGGACATTCTTTTTCTATCCAACTCTCAACTGGATAATTTAATAATGTTTCATAAGGATAATTGAATATCTTTTTTTTGTCATTTCTATCTACTATACTTACAATACCAATAATATTTGCATTATATTTTTCTACTAAAGTAATAATCTCATTGATTGATCCACCAGTAGTCACAATATCTTCAACAATTAAAACATTCTGTTTCTCTTCAATATTAAAACCTCTTTTAAAGCGCATTTCTCCATCTACTCTTTCACTAAAAATATGTTTAACATTTAGATGTCTTCCAACACCACCAGTCAATAAAATACCTCCAATAGCAGCACTAACTACTAAATCTATATCCTTTTTAAAATATAAATCAGCCATTGTAGAGCAAATTTTATCAAGAGCAATAGGATTCTCTAATAATCTAAACTTTTCAATATATCTATTGCTATGCTTACCTGAGGTTAACCTAAAGTGTCCCTTCATAATAGCACCAGACCACTCTAATAAATTTAAAACTTCATTTGATTTCATAATATATCTTGTATTTTTTCAGTATATTCTTCTGTTGCAATTCTAATATCCTTAATTGTCCCATCTCCTGCATAAATGATTCCTCTTGAAACATTAATAATTGGAGTAGCATTATTTCTTGCACCTATTAATATAGATTCTTCTAAAGAACCTCCTTGGAAGCCAACACCTGGAATAAGCCATGGTAAATCAGAAGAATAATCTTTAATAACATTCATCTGTTCATTTTTTGTTGCTCCAACAACTAATCCTATATTATTATTCACATTCATTTTAACAGCTAATTGAGATACATGAATATATAATTCTTTATTATCAATTACTTTATTTTGGAAATTACTTGAACCAGGATTAGATGTCAAGCATAATATGAATACACCCTTATCTTTATATTCACAAAATGGCTGGATAGAATCCTCTCCCATATAAGGTGAAACTGTTATAGAATCATAATCAAGAGTTTGAAAAATAGCTTCTGCATAATATTTAGATGAATTACCTATATCTCCTCGTTTTGCATCAGCAATAGTAATAGATCGTTTATTAATATATTCTGGTATTTTACATAAAATATCATATCCTTGCTTACCAAGTCTCTCATAAAATGCTAGATTTATTTTATAAATGGGACATAAATCAATAGTTGACTCTATAAGTTCTTTTATAAAACCATCCATATATGAAATTGTATTAATCTTTAATTTTCTATTATCTACATCCAGGCCAATACACAACCTATTATTCTTCTTATTGCATATTTTAGATAAATATTTATTAAAAGTAATCATATTTTTGTATTTAAGTTTGATTAAATTGTATATCTGTAGTTAAATTTACAATAACTAATGGCACAATTAACATTAAATATTATAGAAGAATCAGAAGTAAAGGTCATAGCATCATCTGCATTTAATTTTAGGATAGAGCTAGTTTTACAACTAGGGAAAAATGATTTAAATGATATATTCAATATTTCAAAAGATTTAGCTGAAATATTTGATAATAATTTCTTATTGGACGAAAACAATATTAATAAATATTTCAATAATACAACTCTTCCATTTATTGCAAGATATAAAGGAGAAATCATTGGTTATATAATTGGAGTCCCAATTGAAAAATTTGAATCTGAATCATGGGCTAGGCATGATCAAAACCTAAATAAAAATAATACAATATATACCTATGCATATATAATGAATAAAAAATATAGAAAGATAGGTGGATATAGTAAAACACTAAAAAAAATCTATATTAATTGGGCAAAAAAGAAAAATTATAGATATATAACAGGACATGTAAGACAAGGTTTATCAAAAAAATTTGGTAACAGAATAGAAATAGTTAAAATATTTAATAATTGGTATGATAGTAATTCTGCATTTGAATATTATAGGAGAGAGCTTTGAGATATATACAATATTTTATCATTATAAATTCATTTATTTGGGGTATATCCTTACAAGAGGTATTTGATAATGCCACTGAATATGGTGAATATGAAAAATATATTATTTTAGAACCAAATACAATTTATACTGGTGGAATTGGAATATTTGAAGGTGATATTTATATTAATTGCCAGGGATCTATAATTGACCTTGAAGAAGGGAATGGAATATGGGTTTATGCAGATGTTGAATATCCGAGTTCACTAGATATAGAATATTGCACCATTACAAATGGCCTATATTATGGATTAAGCTTTGGAGGCATGGCTAGTGGTAATATAAATAATTGTAATTTCATTGATACTAATTTTGGTTTAAAATTATTTGATGTATCTGATGTTTATCTTACTAATTCCATTTTTGCAAATCATAATACATACGGAATAGGTCTTTATGGAGATGATGCAATATTGGAAACCTCTTATTCCCTATTCTGGGAGAACGAAGAATCTGATTGTATGGAAAATTGTCCTGGTTGAGGTAGTATTTGGACTCAGTTAGAGTTAACGCCAGGAACAGGAATTATTTATGAAAACCCTATTTTTTTAGATTCGGATCATTTAAACTTTGAATTATCAGACTCGTCTCCATGTATTGACTCAGGTAATCCTAATTTATTAGATATTGATGGCTCAATTTCAGATATTGGAGCAAATCCATATAATGACCAATATTGCATGCTATCTGGAGATCTTAACGAAGATGGTTTAATTAATGTGATAGATATCATTGATTTAACTAATTGTATTTTATTTAATAATAATTGTACAATTTGTTTTGATATGAATAATGATAATGAATACAATATTCTAGATATATTAGATATTGTTAATCTTATAATTAATTAATAATCAGATTTTTCTGGTATTAAATAATCCAAGACAGATTGCCAATTCTTAAATGATGGTTGCCTAAAATGGATATGTTTACCTTCAAATTTATCTGCACCCCTTTTAATTCTATCATCAATTAAATAGTCACCTTTATTTAGATTTTTATGATGAGAAAATATCAATCGTTTGTGTGCTTTTTCTTTTAAATATTTCTTAACCCAATTTTGTTTATCTTGTAATGCTGTTGGATTTTCCCATGGTGAAGTTGATAGGATATAACAGTCATATTCTTCTGCAAGTATGTTAAATGCCTCTATGGCTCCATCCATTGGCTCCATAAGTGAAAAGATGTGTGGAACTTCATCCAATCTACCTTCAAATTCATTCTTTTGGGCCTCGCTCAATTTATCAATTCCTGATTGAAAATCTACCAAAACCCCATCCATATCTATGTATAATATTTTCTTCATTTTATTAAAATCCTTTAATCATTTTAAATTATATTTCTTATCTAGCAGATATTTTTTCCATTTTATAATCTAAACCATTAATAATTATTAATTATAGATTAAACCTTTTTTAATAATAGTATCAATTTTAGTATTAGCAGAATCATACCAATATGGTATTTCTCTTAAATCATTAAGATTCCATAAAAGAATATCTGCATTATAACCTAATTTAATTAAACCTATATCTTTATCTCTTTTTAATGATTTAGCAGCGTTATATGTTACACTCAAAAAAGCTTCATCTAAAGTAAGCCCACAATGTTGCATAGCTAATAACATAATATTTGGCAAGGATCTAATAGTACAAGTTCCAGGATTAAAGTCTGACCCTAAAGCTAATGAACAACCTGAATCTATAAGACGCCTACCATTAGCATACTCATCTTTATTAAGGAAAAAAGTTGTTCCTGGTAATAGTGTAGCTATGCAATCAGATTGCGCTAAGGCTTCCATACCTTCATTACCAATAACCATTAAATGATCTGCAGAAGCTGCTCCTAATTCAGCTGCTAATTTAGATGCACCAAAATATTTAAATTCATCAGCATGAATTCTTGGTATTAATCCAAAAATTTTTGCTGTTTCAAGAATTTTTCTACTCTGTTCTATATTAAAATAACCTTCTTCACAAAAAACATCACAAAAAACTGCTAATTTATCACTAGCAACTTGAGGTATCATTTCATTACATATAATATCAACGTATCGTTCTATAGAATACTCTTCTGGAATAGCATGAGCACCTAAAAAAGTAGGTATAATATCTATATCTAATTCTTTATTAATTCTATCAATCACTTTAAGAGATTTGATCTCATCCTCAAACGTTAGACCATATCCTGATTTTGCCTCTAATGTAGTAGTCCCATAATTAATAAAAGGTTTTATATTATCTAAAGATGCTAAATATAATTCTTCAAATGAGGCCTGTCTTACATCCTTAATTGAAGATAAAATACCTCCACCTGATTCTTTAATTTCATCATAGCTTCTACCATATAACCTCATTATAAATTCATTAGATCTATTACCTATAAAAATAGGATGTGTATGAGAATCAATAAAGCCGGGTGTTACTATACACCCTCTTGCATCAATAACTTTATCAACTTCATCAGATATAATATCATCAATTTTAATAATACTATTATTTTGGATTAAAATTTCTTGATTTAATTTGATATCTAAACAATTAAGATCTGTATCCCAACTATAAATCTTAGATATATTTATAATTTTTGTTTTCAATATTTTAAGTAGGTAATTTTAAATTTCTTTCTTTTGCTACCCTTATAGCTCTATTATATCCAGCATCTACATGTCTAGCAACACCTAAGCCAGGATCATTAGTTAAAACTCTATTTAGTCGTTTATCCATTTCTTTACTTCCATCAGCAACAATTACTAATCCTGCATGTATAGAAAAACCTAGACCTACACCTCCTCCATGATGCACTGATGTCCAACTTGCTCCTCCTGCAGTACTCAATAATGCATTTAATATTGGCCAATCAGCAACAGCATCTGAACCATCTTTCATAGCTTCTGTTTCTCTATTCGGAGATGCTACAGAACCACAATCTAAGTGATCTCTACCAATAACAATCGGAGCTTCTAGTTCACCATCTCTAACCATTTTATTTATGGCTTCTGCAAAAATATTTCTCTCCCTATAACCTAGCCAACATATTCTTGACGGAAGTCCTTGAAATGCAACTTTTTCTTGGGCCATATTTATCCATCTTCTTAATGGCTCATCATCAGGAAATAATTCTAATATTTTCTTATCAGTTTTATAAATATCTTGTGGATTACCTGATAGTGCAACCCATCTAAAAGGTCCTTTGCCATCACAAAATAAAGGCCTAATATATTCAGGTACAAATCCAGGAAAATTAAATGCATTTTTAACATCACTATGTTCTTTTGCTTGACCTCTAAGATTATTGCCATAATCAAAAACAATTGAACCCATCTCTTGCAATCTTAACATGAATTTACAATGTTCTCCCATTGTTCTATATGATTCAGAAATATATTTATCTGGGTTAGATTTTCTAAGTTCTATGGCATCTTTAAAAGAAATATTATTAGGGTAATAACCATTTAATTCATCATGTGCCGAAGTTTGATCAGTTAATATTTCTGGTATAATATTATTTTCTATAAATAGAGGTAATATATCAGTAATGTTACCTAATAATCCTATGGATAATGCAACTTTTTTTTCCTTAGCATCTATAGCTAATTTAATAGCTTCATTAAAATCATAACATTTTTTATCCAAGTATCTAGTTTCAATTCTTCTATCAATCTTAGATTCATCAATCTCTACTGTTATATTAACACCTTCATTCATAGTTACAGCTAAGGGTTGAGCACCTCCCATACCGCCTAAACCTGCAGTTAAAGTAATAGTTCCTTTCAAAGAACCACCAAAATGTTTTCTTGCTACCTCTGCCAAAGTTTCATAAGTACCTTGGAGAATACCCTGCGTACCTATATATATCCAGCTACCAGCTGTCATTTGTCCATACATCATTAAGCCCTTCTTATCAAGCTCTCTAAAATGCTCCCAATTAGCCCAATTAGGTACAAGCATAGAATTTGAAATTAATACTCGAGGTGAATGCTTGTGAGTTCTGAAAATCGCAACAGGTTTACCTGATTGTATTAGTAACGTTTCATCTTCCTCTAGCTGTTCTAAACTAGAAATAATTTTATCAAATGACTCCCAATTCCTTGCGGCTTTACCTAAACCACCATAAACTATTAAATCATCTGGATTCTCAGCAACATCTGGATCTAAATTATTTTGTAGCATTCTATAAGCTGCTTCTTGATGCCAACCCTTACAATTCAGTTTATTCCCAATAGGGGATTTAATAATTCTCTTATTCATAGCTTATATTAAAATTTAACACATCATATATAGGTTTATACCAATTAATTTGGCTCTTATAATCCTCATAATAATACAAACTTATATTATTAATTTTTTTCAATCTTAAA
>MDTC01074173.1_pt1 | contig 11802 bp, 10 predicted proteins | sample 811181 | NCBI WGS metagenome assembly MDTC01 (sample SAMN05326644, study PRJNA326480) | marine metagenome | isolation source: seawater | place: Pacific Ocean: North | collected 2011
CCTTTGTTCCGTGGACTCGGAGAATGTCGTAGCCCATGTTGCTTGCATAGGTTGCAGTGGATGGACGAGCAACCGACATCGCATGGTTCCACGGCGTGAACTCAAGTTCCATGTCCTTTGGTGCTCCATTTGCGATGGCTTGCTGGTCGCCTTTGAGCGTTAGCCAAAATTTGCTCATATCGCTTGTGAGCCCCATCGAGAGGTCTTCATGAAGCAACGGAACAACCGCTCCGCCTCCTTTACCAAGTCCCTTTCCAGGCCAAGCAGGATGCATGTCATCAAAGGCGATCATGCGGCAAATACGTTTGATGTAGGGCTCGTGCATTCGTGTACCATCAAACCACCAAGCACAGACCATGCCATCGATTGCCATGCCTTTGTGCTCGTCGAATCCAGGGCGGCCTTTAGGCGTCCATTCCTTGCCATTAACATCGACCATGTCGTTGTCTTTTGTTGACCACAAGACCATCAATTGCCTTCCACTTGGATTGCCATCTGGGTCATCTACCATGACCAACCACCACCACCAATCCCATGTCAGGTGCCAAAGTGGTTTGCGCTGCCCTAATGCCCACATCGTGGAAAAATCTCCGTCAAAATATTCCGGTACAATCGGTTGATTATCCATCCGATCACCTCACTCTATTTCTTTGGACTTGAACAATGCTCCACCAACAAACCAGCAGGTTGCTGCTTGGAAAAGCATCACGCAAATCGACACGACAATGGTCACTAAAGGTGTAAGCCCTAATCCTGAATCAGATGCGAATATTTGCAATGCGAGCGAACCTGTTAGCGGTTCAGCATTGTTGCTTCCACCGCCCCATAGTCCGAGTTCGATGAGGAGTGAAGTGTCCGTCCAAGCCAAAGCTGCACCTGCGTCAACGATGTTCATCGCCCATCCGATGACCGAAAACCGAAGGATGGCGGCATCTGGAGCGCCCAAGGTGGTTAAAATCATGCCCAATTCCCAAGCAGCAAAGGGAAGCGCGAGTATGATTCCATGCTTCCACAATACGCCGAGTAAACAAAACAACATGGCGTAGACGAGTACCGCCAAAAGCGAAGCAAGGAGCACTGCCATCCACACGCCAAGGTCACTGAATCTGAAGAATCCATCACTGGGGCCAAAGAATCCCGTGACCAATGCTGCGAGGACAACCATCCCTGTCATGTACGGCCAGGCAAGCCCCAAAAATCCTAGGATGCGATACAGGAATACTTCCGAACGGGCGATGGGTTTTGAGAGCATGTAATGCATGGTTCCTGAGGTCATTTCATCACGAACAAGACCGGTTGCCATGAACAAGGGTACGAAAATCCCAATCAGAAAAACAAATCCAAACTTACCAAGAGCTAAAACGAAGGCGCGATGAATTGACTCCTTTGCATATGCATCGTCGTCGGGATCCTCGTCGACACCACGGTCGCTGAGGATTGCGGTTGAAAAGCCGTTGTAGTATGAGGGCTCGGTTATTCTTACATCACAAGGGATATTGTTGCTGTTTGTATCTTGCTGAGATGCCGTCTTTTCTTCTGTTCTGCAATCTCCGTCATCATCGTATCCATAACTTCCGGAAGCCAAAGATTCAATGTCAAAATCATCCTCATTTATCCATTTAGATGGGTCGTCGGGAGGAATTGATGGGTTGAGCAATCCCGGGTGTGAATCAGGGTCCAGTATGTCCGTGCCGTAGAGCACTTCTTGGCCATTTGGATAACCGTCCATATCGAAATCACTTGAGTCACCATCGTTGTCAATCGCATCGTAATCTCTCATCATCGAGTCGATGTAAAACATGGTCAATACTGCCATGGCAAGGAAACCAACACCCATCACAACCCAAGTTGAAAGCCGCTTTCGTTGTTGACGAAGTGTGAATTCAGCAACGGCCATGGCTTTGCGATCCAGGGCTCGCCAGATGGTGGGTTTATCGCTCATGCTCCCCCTCCAGTTAGATGGCCCAATAACGATTCAAGGTCGTCATCTGGATTGTCAATAAGTGTCACGCGATGCCCGTTTTTGACGATGAGTTTAGGAAGTTCGGAATGCAATGAGCCAAAATGATAAGTTTGGATGAGAAGTTCGGTATTGCTTGGAAAACTCAGTCCAAATACGGCAGGATGGTCGAGAATGTCTTTGGCTAGGGAACGAGCATCATCGCCGACGATTCGTATGGTGTGAGGTATTTCATCAAGACGCTCACGAATCGCATGAAGATTACCGAGGGCCACAAGTTTCCCCTGGTGGAGGATGATAATTTGCTCTGTAATACGTTCAATTTCACTGAGAATATGGCTGCTGACAAGCACGGTTCTACCCATTTTGCCCAGTTCCCGAATGACGTTCATCACCGTAGTTCGGGCAAGCGGATCACAGCCTTGTAACGGCTCATCAAGAATGATCAATTCAGGGTCATTGACCAACGCATGTGCAATTTTAGTGCGCTGCCTCATACCTTTGGAAAACTGTCCAATTTGCTTGTTGACAACATCGGATAGTCCAACGAAGTCCAGGACTCGGATTGCTTCCTTTTCAGCATGGTCGCGTGTCATTCCATGAAGGCGGGCGAAGGTGCTTACAAAATCAAGAGCAGTCATCCAGTCATGCATTTTTTCATGTTCAGGAACAAAGCCAACTTTGACGTAGGGTGCGGGATTTTTCCAAGGATCGGTCCCAAACAACCTCACTTCGCCAGCAGATGGTTTCAACTTACCCATAATGAGTTTGAACATCGTTGATTTACCCGCTCCGTTCATTCCAAGAATGCCAGTAACTCCACCGCTCAAACCAAGGGTGATATTGCTAAGGGCGTGGATTCGTCCATATGATTTGGATACGCCTTGGAAATAGACGACCGGCATGTCAACATCGGGCTTCCATTCCTTGGTTTCGGCTTTGCCTTGTTGTGTCGGGTCGGGCATCATTCACGGGTCACCTCCATTGAGGACACACGGGATGCGAGAATGTACAATGCGACGGCATTCATTGCCACCAGGGCAACCAAGGAATAGGTCCATGGATATTGGTCGTAGGTTTGTTGGGTCCCGATGATGGCTTGGCCAACATGAGCGACACAATCGTAGGGAGAGAGCAGGTACAAGATTTCCCTTTCAAAGAGATTCTTCACGATTGCAGCAAGAGTTTTGGAACCAAAGAGAATGGCAACAAGGCCAATCCCTGGGAAAAATTTCCCCTGAGATACGCTTGAAAGAGCAAGTCCTATGCTGGTATAGGTGATGATGAGGATGATTCCGGCAATGAATCCTGCGAGAAACATCGGGAATACATCGACCATCCATGACCATCCTCGGCCGAATGCAAGAATCTCCGCCATGAAGTAAAGCATGTACGTAAACAAAATGACCAACGATTGGATCAACGCCACAGAGAGGTACTTCATCCCGATATAGTCGAATCGAGAAACAGGTCGTGAAAAATAGAGAGCAGAAGTACCATGTTGCCTGTCTTCAGAAATTACACTCCCTACCAAGAGGGCTGCCACAAGGGGGTAAAACAGTACATTTCGGGGGAAAAAGCCCAAAATGTGCCCGTAGAGGTTGTCCCGACTTACACCGAAAAGAGCGTGGAATTCTGCGCTTCCGAGCAGACCGGACAAGAGTGTGAATGCAGCGTCACTGAGCGCCCCTATGAACGCAATCAACAGAAAGATCCTCGTTGGCATTGACCATGGGCGATGTCCTTTCTTGAAGATTCCAAGCAAATGGTGTCGTAGAATGGCCCAATTTCTCATCCATCTTGGGTTGAGCGTACCGTTCCATGAAGTGTATTTTTGCTCAAAAATTTCACCGCTTTTGGCCGTTTGTGCCGACGAATCTGTGAGTTCAAGTTCATCTCCACTATCCGAGCCCCAAGCCACATCCATGCGGGCTTTGCCCGTTACGGGTGCTTCGACATCGATGGTTTGCTCTTCAGTCAGGACGCCCCACCTCCAAGAGATTCTGGAGCATCAACGCGACGAGCTTCAATTGGAGATGACAATAAATCATCGCTCGATTTAATCTCATATCCAAGATTTTCCATGATGGCAAGGAAGAGGTCTTCAAGAGATGCTTCATATTCATGCATTCGACGAATCTGGGCACCGACTTCACTCGCAGCCTGAAGGATGTGGGTTGTGGTGTCTTCCTGAGTGTTAGCGACACGCATGACTCTTCCTTCCCTTCGAATTTTGAAGCCTCGGTCGCGCAACAATTCTTCGAGGGGAGTCGCTCCTCCCCATACATGGATTTCGACTTCCCTATCAATGGCCTTGAGGTCCTCAATGCGGCCTTGAGCTGCTAATTTTCCCTTGTGAAGCAGGACGATGTTCTCGCAGACTCTCTCAACATCTTCCATAAGATGACTGGCCATGAGTACGGATCGTTCTCCTTCATGGACCATGGTATTGAGTGTTGAGATCATGAACTCCCGAGTTTTTGCGTCCAATCCATTGGATGGTTCATCAGCAATAATCAATTCTGGGTCGTGAATGATTGCACATGCGAGTTTTGTTGCCTGTTTCATACCGGTAGAGAAACTCTTGATTTCTCGGTATCGTTGTTCTCCCATACCTACGAATTGGAGTGCTTCATGGGCGCGGTTTAACGCAACAACGGGATTCATTCCTAACAATTCACCCGAATAACGAACTTGGTGAATGGCGTCCATCTCGGGATTGAGTGCATCGTATTCGGGCATATACCCAATCCGTGAACGTATTTCTTCTCCTTGGGTTTTGATGTCCAATCCCAAGACAGTTGCCTCACCCGATGTCGCCTGGATGAGTCCCAAAACGGTTTTGAGAAATGTCGATTTTCCAGCACCATTTGGACCGAGCAAACCCGTTGCTCCACGAGGAACTGAAAGGTTGAGATTCTCAAGGGCTACGTGAGGGCCATATGATTTTGTTAACCCCTTGCTGTGAATGACAAGGTCGTCGTCCATAGGAGCCACAAAAAAGCGAGATAAACGACGACCCTTGAAGCCTTTGCCTCGCCGATATCGATAAGTCCTATTCTTTTTCAAGAAGCCCGCCGCGGGTTTTGATGGCGATACCCTTTGTAAACGCACGAATCTCATCAGCATTGCATTGTGAAATGCCATGCCCAAGTAAATGTCCTTGTTGATTGACAATCAAGCATGACTCACCGGGGAGAATCCAGCGGTCGCATGCGGTGACAAATCCATGAAACACGTTTCTACCTTGCCGAACATAAGGCTCTGCATCGGGTTCTACAACGACAATTGCAGGACCGTTTCCTGATGTACCGTTCCATTCTGGAATCGGGATTGTATTGGGGAGCGGTTCTTTTCGTTGGTTGAATATGTGTGTTGCTCCAGTATTGGTGAGTGAAAGTCCGCCATCTCTTAGACGAGGGCTCAGGATATGAATCCCGTTTGAGTCCAGAACATTCTTGACACGTCCCTGCCGGTTGGCAACATACGATGCACCTTGTGCAATGGTTTCTGCAGCTGCTCGGTCCATGTTGAGCATAACCATCATCTTCTCAATCGCTTGGTGAAGGTTAAGCGTGGCATCAGCAGCCTTTCTGTCTTCGTTATCGATCGGCATATGGAGCATGTTGATTGGCAAATTTAAGCGTTCAAGAGCTTGCTCCATCCTCGCTTTGATACCATCGCCTCTCGCATCAACGCAAGCATATGGGATTTCACCAATTCCGAGTCGCTCCAATTCCCGTTTGATCCACAAGTCGTCGGGGCGGTGGTCAAGCACCCATTCAGGGGCATTGACATGAGCGAATGGATTGACATCTTCAAGAGCGATTGGTATCAATCCTAAAGGCGTAAGCATCAATGTTTGAACAGCGGGGATATGGTGTTGTAACCAAATGAATTGGTCCAACAGACGGTCCCTAAACGGCCCTCGTATTCCGTGAAAAATGAAGGTGTGTTTTGTCTCTTCTTGCGTCGTCCAGCGGGTGTGGATTGCTCGCCTTGCTTTTTGGATATGAGGGCGAACAAAGGTGTCATCTCCCGACCATTGAATTCCACCAACTCTCGGTGTCTGTTGATTCCATACCACCCAATCCCAAGAGTCTTCCCACATTCCTCGGTCTCCTTGGAGATCTTTTGCAGCCTCCCTGTCGTTGTAGAATAAATCTCTACGATAGTTTCCACTTATTGCGGGGCGAGTAGAAAGCCAAAGGAACGCCTCTCTCAAGGCTGGATGTTGATGACTTCGTTGTTCAGCAAGTTGCCAAATTTTGCCATCTCGAACCGCCTGTTTGCAACGAGCAAGTTCGGCAAGGGTCACCTCAAGGTTGTAATGAGCCAGACATTTTTCTTTTTCCATAGCCGGCATAGATCGTACATCTGCAGGGCTTAGCATGGCGACACAAGGCATCAGCATTGGCCAATCCACCAAGTCATCAATTCGCTCAGTGCCCCAAGGTGTGAGCAATCTTCCATCACGAGCAAAAAGAGCGTAAGCAGCTGAATCAAACAAATCAGCCCCCAATGCAATGGACATTGGGAAGAGCATTGGATGTCCGCATCCAAACATGTGAACGGGGCGATTCGGTGGTAAGTTTGGAAGCGCAGCCATCATGATTTTGGCGTAATCTTTGTAGCGTTGCTGTTCCATTACGGGAACAATTCCCCCTATTGGGTGAACTGAGAAGTCATGTTCGGACATTAATTGAGCAGATAGTTGACGCAATTTGCGAAATACGCCGCCTTGAATTGGGCCGTTGAGCATTGTTTCTCCAGAAGCCTCAACACTTACCGTTGCTCTATTCACCGTTTCATGGACGGCTTCTTCCACTTCCTTTTCAGTCATATCGGGCCTTGAAAAGACGTCAAGCATTGTTGCGATATCGACTCCAATGGACTTCTGAAAGGTCACGATTTCTTCAACACCGACTTCCACATCTCCGTACATGTAAGATTGAAATGTCCCTGAATCGGTCATGACCACTCCCGGGAAATTGAGCAAAGAGTGCACGCCGTTTTGTTGGGCCTCTACTTTGAGATCATCGTGCTTCCAGATGATGTATGAATTGGTAATGAGTGCTCCAATTCCATACTTGTCCCACATGACTCTCGGTTCGATCGTACGGATGTTGGGGTTGACGACGGGAAGGAGAGCTGGAGTTTCTAGGATGCCATGTTCGGTGTGGAGTTTACCAAGCCGCGCCCGCCCATCTCTCTGGGTTACCTCAAATTTCCCTCTGTCCTGTTCTCGACACGGCTTCGGGTCCTTTCGGGTACCTTCAGTCCATGCGGGCATGTACGACCCTCCGCACTTGAATTATCAAAGCCTCGGCTAAGTTGGACCTACTGATTGCCGTTTAAGGGTCAACAAATTCAACGGCGCCATGAGCCAATATGAACTCGCGACCGAGTTCATCAAAAGTATCAAGAAGTGCCGACGAAAAGGTGATGGAATGAACCTCAGCATCTTTTTCAAGGTCTGTTTTTACACCCTCAAGCGTACCGGGTGCTGCTCCACACGACAAGCAGGCGCCGGTCAAATCCAAAACAAATTCAAGGCCTTGCTGGGTTACAGTATGACGAGTTACTGCGATTCCACCACCGTGTCCGTCCAAAGCCGCACGAACTGTGCCAAGTCGTGATAGCAATGCTGGCACGAGATGTGGGGACGAGATGAGTTCGCTAAGAGGCGTGTTGCGCAATCGCTCTTCTTCTTCAGCGTCAGTTGTTTCTTCAATACGGCGAAAGGATTCGGCCTCCATGGCCGCTTTGGCTTCTGCTGCATAGCGGGCTACCAAATCGTCGTCCATGATGATTTGAATGAGCGGTTATCTATCAAGTCTCGTTTTCTGGACTGGAATTCTTAAATGGCAACTTCCATGATCAAAAAGTGGAATCGTAAACGGAAGAAATCCAATGTGAGTCAAAGTAACACCTTTTTAGAGGGGAAGATTATCAGTAGTTGTATATCCTACAACATCCCTTCATAAAGGAGGGACTGGAGGGTATGTTAGGGTGTGGCTAAGGTGTCGGAGATTCTTCGTATTGAAAATCTGCATGTTAGCGTAGAAGGTACTGCGATTATCAAGGGATTGAGTTTGACCATCAATCAAGGTGAAATCCACGTAATAATGGGGCGCAACGGGGCTGGGAAATCAACTCTTGCAAGCGTAATTATGGGTCATCCTGCCTATGAAATTACGGAAGGGGAAATTCATTATCTCAGCCAACCACTCGAACAACTCAGTGTCTTTGAACGGGCAAGAGCAGGTATGTTCCTCTCGTTCCAATATCCTGTTGTGATTCCAGGTGTACAAGTTGGTACATTCTTGAAAAAATCAGTACAATCGGTACGTGATGAGCCAATAAAAGGCCGCGCCTTCCGCAAAGAACTCAATGACGCCATGAGCACACTTGATATGGACAAAACCGTACTTTCACGCTATGTTAATGATGGATTCAGTGGAGGAGAGAAGAAACGTTTGGAGATACTTCAAATGTTGATGCTTAATCCAAAACTCGCCCTTCTTGATGAAACCGACTCTGGCCTTGACATCGACGCTCTACGGATTGTTGCCAAAGGCATCAATCAAGTTGTGCCTCAGGCTGGTTGCCTGATCATCACCCACTATCAACGTCTGCTTGACCACGTCAAGCCCGATTATGTTCATGTCATGATCGACGGTCAAATTTTGTTGACCGGTGGCCCTGAACTCGCTCACAAACTCGAAGACAAAGGGTACGACTGGATCGATGTTACTCCGGAGGCGTGAAGATGAGTGACCAAGCACACGACGCAGTAGGAGACTACCGGTTTGGATTCCATGACCCTGAAAACTCAACGATTCGTTTTGACAAGGGACTGTCCGAGCAAGTCGTCCGTGACATCTCCGCACTAAAAGATGAGCCAAAATGGATGACTGACTTGCGAGTAAAGGCATACAAGCACTTCATGGAGCGCCCGATGCCGGATTGGGGCAATTGCGATTCCCTTAACGAAATTAACTTTGATAACATCACGTATTTCTTGCGCTCTTCAGACGCTACTGAAAATGATTGGAGCGATGTTCCTGACGATATCAAAAACACATTCAACCGTCTTGGAATTCCTGAAGCAGAACAAAAGTGGCTTGGAGGAGTAACAGCCCAATACGAGTCTGAAGCCGTCTACCATTCAATTCGGGAGGACCTCGAAGAACAAGGCGTCCTTTTCTTGGATATGGACAGCGGCTTGAAAAAATTTCCCGACATTGTCAAGAAGTATTTCGGTACCGTAATTCCACACACTGACAACAAATTTTCGGCCCTCAACACTGCGGTCTGGTCCGGGGGCTCGTTCATCTATGTTCCCAAAGGCGTGCATGTTGAAATGCCGGTTCAAGCCTACTTCCGAATCAATGCAAAAAACATGGGTCAATTTGAGCGTACACTCATCATCGCCGATGAAGACAGCAGCATCCACTATGTTGAAGGATGTACTGCCCCAACCTATTCCACGGATTCACTGCATTCTGCAGTGGTTGAACTCATTGCAATGAAAGGAGCTAAAATCCGTTATTCCACAATTCAAAATTGGTCTGCGAACGTGTTTAACTTGGTGACCAAGCGCGGCGTTGCACACGAAAAAGCAACCATTGAATGGGTGGATGGCAACATCGGCTCCAAACTCACGATGAAGTATCCCGCCGTACTGCTCAAGGGTGAAGGGGCTCATGCAGAAGTCATTTCGGTGGCGTATGCAGGAAAAGGGCAACATCAAGATGCTGGAGCGAAGGTTCACCACCTCGCACCGAACACAACATCGAACATCCTTTCAAAATCTATTTCCAAAAACGGAGGGCGCTCATCCTACCGAGGTATGCTTCAAGTGACTCCTAAATCTCATGGATGTCGGTCAAAGGTTGTCTGTGATGCATTGATGCTGGATAGCGATTCAAGGTCAGATACCTATCCGACCATGGAAGTAGGAAATCCGACAGCGGATTTGGAACACGAAGCAAGTGTCTCCAAAGTTTCCGGTGACCAACTGTTCTACCTGATGAGCCGTGGATTTACTGAAGCAGAAGCCATGGGGCTTATTGTAAACGGATTCTTTGAGCCTTTCACAAGGGAACTGCCGATGGAATATGCAGTTGAACTCAACAAACTCTTGGAACTTGAAATGGAGGGTTCGATTGGATGAAGTATTCCAAAATGGAACTTCCTTCAAGGGCTGACCATTTGTGGAGATACACCCCTTGGAAGAGAATACACCCGACCAGTGTAGAACAAGTCCCTAAAGCAATCCCAATTCGTTGGTCTTTGAATGAAGGCGGGTCGTTGTCCGATGGAGTGCCAGACCACTCAATGAACGATGATATTGCACGAATATTTTTGAGCGAATTGAGATCAGAAAAGGTCTCGTTGTCTGTGGATGGTAGTGCTTCTATTGTTCATTTGCATGGAGTTGCTTCCGGTCATGCAGCGGCGGGTAGGCTCCACATTGACTTCCATCAAGACACAACCGTGGTGATTCACCTTTCTGGAGAGGCAGATTGGGCTGGCCTTCACATCACGGGTTCTGTCCAAGCAAATGTTCGTGCAGGCGTTGGTTTTGTCAATGAACTGTCAGCGAATACAAAATTCCTTCGTTGCGAGGATTGGATCGTAGAGCGGGATGCTCGTTTAGAACTCGCATCGCTCTCAATTGGCGGCTTTCGTTGTAAAAATGACCTTCGAACACGCTTGAACGCCACAGGAAGCAGTCTAAAGCAAGCCATTTCAGTCCACGGGCACAATCAACGTCATGTTGACCATCATATCGAAATTCATCATAATGTTGGGCACACAGATTCAGACCTCCATGTGCATGCAGCATGCAATGACCAAAGCCACTCTATTTCCACTGGTTTGTTGACCATTGCAGAGTCTGCGAATCAATCCGATGCCAGTCAAGTATTCAAGAATCTCTTGCTTTCGGAACGCTCTCGGGCTGAAGCCATTCCGGAGTTGGAAGTTTTAGCAGATGATGTCTCTGCCAATCACGGGGCTGCAAGTTCACCGGTTGATCCTGACCAAATTCATTACCTAATGAGTCGGGGTCTTGGCCTTGAAGAAGCCACCGCTCTCATCATTGAGGGATTCATGCAAGATGGATTTTCTATGTTAAAATCAAAAGAATTGATTGACGAAATCCGCACCCGACTTACGGTACATTTGGAATGTGAATTGAAGAGGTGACATCATGCTTCGTGACCAGTTTCCAATTATGCAACGAAGGGTTAACGGCCACCCCCTAGTCTACCTTGATAATGCAGCGACAACCCAAAAGCCTCAGGTCGTTATCGATGCGATGAACGATTATTATTCCAAATCAAATGCCAATGTCCATCGTGCAGTACACACACTCGCAGGCGAAGCAACCGAAGGTTACGAATCGTGTAGAAACAAACTCAAACAACGCTACAATGCTGAACGAGTGATTCTAACAAGCGGTACAACTGAAGCCATCAATCTCGTTGCTCATGCCTGGGGTCGAGCCAACTTGAAAGAAGGCGATGTAATTGTTCTCACTGAAATGGAGCACCATTCAGATATTGTGCCCTGGCAAATGCTTGCACAAGAGCGTGGCGTTGAACTGCGTTATGTCCCCGTGACCGAGCACTTTACTCTGGACATGGACGCCTTTGACTATGCACTTGATGGAGCGGCTTTGGTTTGTGTGGTCCATACCTCAAATGTCTTGGGTGTGCGAAATCCGCTTGAAGAAATCATTGCAAAGTCCAACGATGCAGGTGCCCGTGTCCTCATCGACGCTGCTCAAGGAGTGCCTCATGCCAGTGTTGATTTCGAAGCCTTTGGTGCAG
>MDTC01122727.1_pt1 | contig 11801 bp, 13 predicted proteins | sample 811181 | NCBI WGS metagenome assembly MDTC01 (sample SAMN05326644, study PRJNA326480) | marine metagenome | isolation source: seawater | place: Pacific Ocean: North | collected 2011
GCCGCACTTTCCGGGTCGATATAATCCAAGGATAAACAGAATTCTCACGAAATCATTAGATTTGTTTTCCAGAGAATGAAATTTTGGTCTTTTTTGCCAAGATATGAAATGGTTTTTCTACTAAGAAGAAATATCCAACTGTACATCCGGCTAAAATTATCCAATGAACAATAATGTTAAGTCCAGTTCCTAGATTCGGTATTCCAACATACTGTATTAGTGATGCAATGTGCCCGTGGACTAAATATAGAGAATAACTGGCCAAACCTGCCTTTTCAAGAGGAAGATACGGAGAGTTTTTTCTGAAATGAACAATTTCTTCACAAAGCCATATCATCACTATGATTGAGAAGAAATTTAATGTGAAAGGATGTCCAAGAATTTCCTGTAGAGCTAAAAAATGACTAATGAATGCTACGATTATAACAGTAATCCGAAGAATGTATAAATTATTTCTTTTTGACTGATCTTTGGAATCGATTTGTACTGCAATTAGTACTCCGCATAACCAACATGGAAGTCCTAGTAGTAGAGTATATAAAGGTCCAAAACCAGGATAATTAACCGTAGTAATCGAAAAAAATAAGGGTGAAGCAAATGTAGGAATAAGACTGATTGAGAAAAAAGTTTTCCAACCCCTCTGAGTATTTATCAGGCCACGAACAAATGGATAGAGTGAGTAGTAGAAAAGCTCGCACATTATTGACCACCCAATCAAATTATAGAAAGATGAATTTGGCCTGTCGATAGCCATGTTTATAATTAATATAACACCAATGGGTCCTGTAATCCGAATAGCTCGAGATGTTAGAAAAGGGATTACATAGGCTTTTGTCCATTTTTCTCGATATGGATAGTGAATGCAGAATCCACTAATTACAAAAAATATGATCACTGCTGCAGGACCGCAAAACAAAGTTGTGTAGCAGCCATTAATAAACCATGCAAATGTGCTGTTCGGGTCATGTCCAAATGTAAGCGGCGGGTATGCTCCGTGACTAAAGGCTACCCAAAGTGCACAAAAAAAGCGGATGCTGTCCAGTCCCCTGACTCTCTGTGAACTCGCTTTTGTCATAGGTTTTGATCGGTTTTCATTAACAGTGACATTGCTATGAAAGTTTTCAATTCAAGTAAAATAATGCTTTAAAAAAAATGAAAAAGATTTTCATTTCAATTTAATATACTGCCCTATTCTCTTGACCCAGTGATGATGCCAAAGTCAGTGGATGGCTCGTGTCTAAGGATTCTAAATCCGTTCGACTTTACCAATTCCTTTGCGAATGCATGAGTCTGATGGTTTTTCCAGAGATGGTATTCAAGAGTAATGTTCCTGACATTTATCAAGGAATCCTTTTCCTCGAGGATATCCCATTCCGATCCCTCGCAATCCATTTTAAGAAGGTCTGCATAACCACCGACCCTGTTTAACGCATCTTCAAGACAAATCATTTTAATGTTTCCGTGGTCGGAACGTCTAATCCTAGTTTGATTGGAGTCTCCCATCAACTCCAGTTCAACTATCCCGGTCTCTCCCCCAACCGCTTCGCTAAAACATTCAAAATTGAGAGTGTTCGAATAAGAACCGAGAAAAACAGATAAATCTGAATTCGGTTCATAGGCATGTATTTGCGAAAGTGGAAATGTAATTCTTGCGGCCAATGAAAAAAAACCGACATTCGCTCCAATATCTATAATCCTTTCAATTTTCTGGAACTTGAAGCTCTCCAAAGCATAATCGTCATCAAGAAAAATCGAAATAAAATCATTAAACACACCCTCTTCTTGGGGATACTGAAGCTTAACGGATGATTCGTTTATGGTAATCTCCTTTGGAAGAATGAAATTCGATACCCGCCCAAATTCAAAGCCCAAAGTCTTCGCCCTTCTTCGCCTGAAGAAAGTTTTAATTATCTTATTCATCGAGAAGCTTTGAGCTTACCATTTCAAATATTTCATCTGAAGTCGGTAGCTTGTTTTTTTGGATCGAGATTTCTTTACCAAGAATAGTGCTTTCGGGGTATCCCCATTGAGCATGATGAAGATTGGCGCTATGATAGGCATTTCCCAAGCAAACGATAGTGGATATTTCAAAAGCCGCGGCGAGGTGCATAGCCACAGAACTATTGGTTATCGTAAGATTCGATGCTTTGATAATGGCAGCAGTCTCCCTTATAGAAGTTTTTCCGCATAAGCATTTGACATGTTTTCCTTCCACGATTCCTTCCAATTTGATTTTATCACTATCACTTGAGTCACCTACAATCAGAAGTTGGTGACTTGTTCTGTCGGTAATCATTTTTCCCAACGCAGTATAGTGCTCGTTCCCCCAGTTTTTTTCGGGGAAACCTGCGCCTGGAGCGATCACAATTCTTTTCCCTTTTGCATTGTTTTCTTCCCATCGTCTCTCTCCCCATTTGATCTCTTCATCTGATAGGAAAATCTTTGGTCTTGGCTCAACGGTACTTTCCGCATCGAGCAAAGTAAGAAATTCCAACGCCGCTTGAGATACTTTCCGATCCTCTTTAAATTCGACAAATCCCTTGCACCAATAATGTCCTCCAGCATACCCTCTTACACCGTAACGATTTGGTATGCCGGCCCTTAGTAGTAACCAAGATCCTTGCCTACTTCCCAATACGTCAACCCCGTGCGAAAAATTTCTTTCCCTCAAAATGCGAACCTCTTTAGAGCGTAAAACGTAAAGCAACCCCTCTAGAAAAGTTCTAGGCGAATTGGCTGGATACCTACAGTTTTGCTTGTTGTGCCAAGGGGCGTTGACGTAATGCACTTGATCTACGTCGGGGTTGTTTTTGAGCAGGTCTTTTGCCCAATCGCCAACTCCTATGCTTATTTTTGTCGAGGGGAAAGCCTTTCGCAGACCCTGAAGCAAGGGAGTCGTCAAAAGTACGTCTCCTAGATCGTTGTTTCTGAGAACAAATACGCTTTTTGGTTCCTCAATCTTCACGGATTCCTCATTTGAGGTGCAATCGCTAGAATGTCAGATGAATAATTTTCAGGATATTGAGGTGCTTGGAACGTGCAAACCTCGAGAGAGCCATTTGCTCCTTTCAATCGCCATGGTTTGGACTCGCTTTTACCGAAGTCCTCCCTTTTGCAAAAAACAAACTGATAGCCGAACTTCTCAAGAAAAAGGAGGGGTGCATTGGTCTCGAATCCGTAACGTTTTTGATTCTCTGGAATTATTTCAATATATATTGTTTTCACCAAGAATTTATGCAGGCTGGCACTTAACCCTCTGAGTGCTGGGAGTTCATAACCCTCCAGGTCGATTTTCATGAAATCGACACGCTCAATATTTTTTGAATCAATGTATTTGTCTAGTACCGTATTCGGAACGGTTACTCCATTCTCATTCTCAGTAGCAACATGGGATTGACCCGTTTGATTGGGTTCCAGAAAGAACTCGGTTACCCCAGAGTTTTCAGAAACGCAAGTGTGGTTAAGCGAGAGATCAGTTTTGGGATACAGGCTTGCGGTTTTTTCCATTGTCCTGACCAAACCTTCGTTTGCTTCAAATAAGTGATATTTGGAGTTTGGGTTCGTGGGAATCATTCCAAATGTACATAAGCCTGAATTTGCGCCCAAATCCAAAAAAGTCCCCTTTGCCGGTAGCAGAATTTTTCCAATTTTAAAAAAATCGGGCTCAAAGGTTCCCTTAGCAAAGACATTACGAGGTTCAGGGTCGGATAAATCGAGGAATGCGTTCGTACTCTTATTGAATGTGGCTCTTGCTGGATTCGAAACAAGACCCAACTTGAGTAAGAATTGAATGGTTTTGTGCCTAAGAAAGGGACGTGGGAGTCTTTGAAGAAAATGCATTTAAATAGAAAAAATCATCTGAATATAACTCTCTGTCCAGTGATAATATAGGATAGTCGCGATCGATTTTCCTAAATATGTCGTAGCCAATCTCCTTTAGTAATTCAAACAGTTCTAATCTTTCTGTTGAGGGCAGTGTTACCTCGATTGAAAGTTGGGGAAGGAATTTTCGAAGTGTTTGCAGCATTCCTTGCACGGCATGTAATTCATAGCCTTCGACGTCACACTTTACGAAGTCCAGGCGTCGCACTTTATTCGCATGGCAATAGTCATCGAGGGGAACGACTTTTGTCTTCTCCGTGTTCTTTGATACCAATGACTCGGGCATTATGCTGGATTTGCCTAAATCTTTCGGATCATAGAATATTTTTGCATCTTGCTTTTTTTTTCCAACGGCAAAGTTATTGAGCTTCGTGTTTTTACAGTCTTTGGTATTCTCGCAAAGCTTTTCAAATGTTATCGGCACAGGTTCAAATGCATTAACTTCTCCTCTCGATCCGGCCAATTTTGAAAATAGACAGGTATAGTATCCAATATTTGCTCCCAAATCAAAAACCGTATCACCCTGTTTGATTTCCCTCAGATATAATATTTTTTCAAAGTTCGGTTTGTTTCTACTCAGTGCTAGAGCGGCATAAATTTTTGGGAAACGGAGAAGTGGTTCGAACCGAAACATCCTATTTGAATTTAATTTTGCTTAACTTGAAAATCACCCTGAAAGTAACCCATATTTGAGCTGAAAGAACGTCTAGACCTTTTCCTTTGTAGATAAATAAGCATGATGAAAAGTCGCTAGTAAGCATGCGAAGTAAATGCCTCAGGTACACCAGAGGAGAACTATGCTCCTTCGCCTCTGGATGCTTTCGGATGAAGTGGAGGAGTTCCTGAAGCTCAAACCCCTTGGGTTTCCAGTTGTTTCCTTCTTGCCGAAGTGTTCGCCACGGGTGACAGGCGGCAGCTTCTTTGACAAAGAGAGTATTTTTCCCCTCTTTTTGAATCCTATAGGCGAAGTCCACGTCCTCGTACGCAACCTCGAAACTTTCGTCAAACCCCTCGAGCTCCTCAAAGACTTCTTTCTTTACGCAAAGGTTGCTAGTCCAGAACATTCCTCCCCCTGAATTTTCAGGGCAACCTTCAGCCCATGTCCTTCTGGAGCGATCGGGGAAGATTCTTCCCTCAAGCACCTCAACCGAAGAGTTTTCTTTGATAGCCTTGTAATAGGAAGAAAGGTAATCGGGTTGGGCTATACAGTCGTCGTCGATAAAGACGACCCATTCACCTTGAGCTCGTGCTACACCTGCGTTGCGATTTCCGGCAGGGCCATTTTGTTTGCCTTTTCCCCATGAAACCAGAGAGAAATTCTTTTTTACGATATTCCGACATAGATCAGAACATGAGTCGTCGGTAACGATCAACTCGAAACTGGGAGCACTCTTCTGGTTTTCTTTGGAAAGCGACCCTAGGCATTTCGCTAAGTCATCCGGTCTTTCGTAGGTTGGAATTACTACGCTGAAAAATGGTGTTTTTTTCTTGTCAAAATTGCTCATGGTATAAGCTCTTTTAGGAAGCCGACGACATCCGTATCGAATCGAGTCGGCGAAAAATTCATCTCCGCAATTTTTCGTCCTTTTTCTCCCATCTTTTTGGCTAGATCTGGTTTCTCAATTAGGAGGTCCATCTTGACTTTCCAGTCCTCGATGCTTTTAGGGGAAATCCAAAGTCCGCAACCTTCGGTTTCATGGTCAAGATCAAGGCATCCTGACCTCGTCATAAGGACGGGCTTGGTCATGGCCATGGCTTCCAGTAGGTTGGTGTAACCACAAGTGTCGTCTGCATCACCTGAGAGCGGAATGCAAACACCAATAGATTGAGCGTACCACTCGCGTAAGGTTGGGTAATCGATGGCTTGATCAGGTGGATCGGTTGAAGTGTTGGTCCATCGGATGTTTATTGGAAGATTTGTGGGGCGTAAGGAGGAAGGACCAATGACGCGTACATCTGCGTTTACGTTTTTGGCAGCTTGTGTTAAGGTTTCGTAATCTCGTTCGGTTTTCCCCGTCGCGAGGAAGAAGGGCCGTTCGGGCGGGGTTTCAGCAGGTTTGCCATCGAATAAGTCTAGATCCACGCACCATGGCAGAAAACTAGAAGGTGCGTATTTACCGAAGGTTGCTTCTGCCTTTTGAGTGAGGCAAAGAAAGCCGGCGTGAGCATTGAGGTTTGGAGATTTATAGGCGGCGTGGCTGAACCGTGGCATGCTTCCCAAGTTAGGAGGTTCACGAAACACCCAAGAAACCAGTTTGGCTTGGCGAAAACGCTTAACGAGAACAAGAGGACCGCATACCGAATAAATTAGTTGACAGTGTCTAGCTGCTCGAAGAGTTGCCAGTTCCACTTTCGCACCTGGTGATCCTCGAAAAATAGTTCTATCAAGCCATCTTTCCAGAACACTGGATAGTTTATAGTCCTGCGTCCTTACAATATTTGTGTCAAATAACTTCGATTTCTCGATGGCAGATAATCCCCATAGATGATGTTTTGGGTAAAGTCCTTGATCGATTTCCTCACGTCTGCCTTCAAGATAAGGGTGAATGCATGCAATTCTTGATTTAATTTTTATAATTGAGCGGGATTAGGCAGGTATGAATTCTTTCCAGAACTGAGGGGAATGAGTCCGCCAAGCATGGCAACCCATTGGTAGCGTTTTAGAAGTAATTTCATTATATAAAAATTCTGGAAGAACCTCGAATGAATAATGGGCGCCTGTAATTGCATCTGAGATTTTGAACTCTTTCTCACTGAAAACTCTGGGCACATAGTGAGTCCAGAATATGTCTTCGCCAGGGGGATTCTTTATGTAGTGACTCAAGTTGTTTCGGAACCCTTTAGCTTTTAGCTTGTCGAAGACCCCTTTGTTCGAATTTTTGAAAACCGGTTGCTTCCCTTTTTCAGTTAGTTGAATTTGATCGATGATCGATAGACACGAGCGAATATTTCGAAGGGAAAAACCACCGTTTCCGACTTTCCAGAGTTCTGGTTCGGGTTTGCCTTCGAACCCGTTTTTCATCCACGGAGCACCAATGATATCGAAACCCAGATTCATGAATTCATCCAGTCGGTCCTCAAAGACCCAGCAATCCAGCTGAACTATTTGCAGAAAATCAAAATCGGAAAAGCTTGAATAAAACTCCTTGGAGCACAAAAGCTCGCTGTAGGTGTGCTTGTCTTTGAAGAACTTTGGAGCAAAATAAACCACTTCCTCAATGGGACCGTAGTTTGGGCAAAAAGATGAAGGTGAGACGAAAAAAATGGCTCTTTCGGAAAATACTTTTCTTACCAATTCAACAAAATCCTTTTCTATTGCAGTCAACGGGGAATAAACGGGAATCGCGATTGCGACTTTGAGCTCTTTAGTTCCCGTCAATTTCGACTGTTTTTTCCTTGTTTCGATAGGTTACTGCCAAGGCTAGGTGGTTAGGGAAGAGGTATTCTCTTCCAAAGGTGTTAAAAAGCCTATGAATCAAGCGGCCCCAGATGAATTTGAAATTTCCGTTCGTTGGAAAAGGGAATCCAGTAGATCCCTCAATGGAAGAATATTCAGAAACTAGTCCATACCCTAGGTAATGAAACCTTTCATCAAGAAGTTTAAGATCATGGCGCTTGGCATACTGTTCGTAGAAGTTTGGTAATGGTCTCCAGAAATCAAAAGGGTAGCTGTGCAAAGGCCAAGAGAGGGGGGTGCTTATGAGCAGGTGCCCACCTGGAGCAAGCAGACATAGGAGATTGTCGAGAACCTTGGTGGGGCTGAAAGTGTGCTCCAGAACATTGAAGCACAGGATTGAATCAAAAGGCTCGTGTTTGCCCAAGCATTTTTGCACTGAATCAAATTCTTGTTCGAGATCCACTATGTGATCGACGTATTTGCCGTTTTTTATGTCAACTGATGTTGTCTTGATTCCCCTTTTTTCAAGCTTAGGCTTTACGCAGCACCAATCCTCAGCAGCCCCGACTTCAAGGGTTTTTGAGCCTATGTGTCCAAGGGCAATCGCTTCTTCCATGTATTGTAGGTCAAGTTCGGTCATGAAACTTTTCTTCTGTAGATAAGGTAGCCGAATGTCGGGCATAACAAGCAATAAAGTGCCAGTCTGAGCTCAAGTTTTGTGCAATGCCGCTTCAGGGCTACGGATGTAAAGAGTTTAGTGATTTCGTACACTTCTCCCAAGGAGACTTTTTTTTTGTAACCATGGTTCCAACGCCAATATCTTTCGTACATACTCAGTATGCTCTCTTCCTTGGTAGAGTAGGTGATGAGGTTGGGCGACGCTATGATCTTGAGCTGTTTGGTAATTATCCTTCTCGCTATCTCCGCATCTTCGGAATGTTTAAGATCCTTTCTGAAATTGCCTATCGCCAAAATATCTTCTCTTCTGGTGAGGGTGGCGTAAGTCGAAAGAGCCTCGGTTTCCACTTCATTTTTTCCGTAATCGAAATCACCGTTAAAAAGGTATCTGTTCCTCCATTGATATTTGGGCGAAGTGAGGGATTTATGATTTGAAATCCTTCCATATACGGCGGCAACTTTTGGTTGATTGATCAGTTCGATAGCTTTCGAAACATAATCAACATCCACAATATTTGTGGAATCCAATGAAAATAATAAGTCGTTTTGACTAGAGGCGTGTGCAAGATTTCTGCAAAACCCTCGACCTGAATTCGATGAATTCCTCGTGAATGAAATATTGGCAGGTTTGCTTTCTAATGATTTTTCTATGTTCTCCTTCGAGTTGTCATCGATAATATAGATCCATTCTGGTTTAATCTTTTGCGCGATAATTGATTCAAGTGCTCTTACGAAGGAACGATCATACTTGTTTGATATTATACAGGCATCGTATTTTTGGTTTTTATTCTGCATTAAGCTTTTCGAAATAGAGATTCAATCTAAAGCTTGTCGGTTAACTGCAAAAGACCTTGCTTGCGTTCCTTGACTTTTTTGGCAGGAATACCTGCGTATAGGTTAAACGCCTGGCAGTCAGACTTGATCAGGGAGTAGGCGCCGACCGCGACCCCATGGTTTAAGATTGTCCCAGGAAGCACAGTGGCATTGCAACCGATAACCACATGTTCTTTGATTGTTACTGCAGAACTTTGCACGTTTTTCAGTTCTTCAGGAATCATCGGGTTTGTCATCGAATTGCCAGAAAAATCATCAGAACTGCTGTAAACTGATACCCTTGATGATAAGTTTGAAAACTTACCTATTTTGATCGGTGCTCTTCCTATTAATGAAGTGAAGCATGCGATATGAACATAGCTGGCTATTTGTATGCCTCCTTTTCCCGTAGAGAGTATGCAGAAATCATCTATTCTGATATTCGAACCAAGAGAGATATTTGAAGAGTTATAAAACTTGGCATCCCTCGAAATCAAGAGGTTTTCACCGAATTCTTGAAAGCCGATTCTCTTAATTTCTTCACTGTTAAGAAAGTTACTCATTAATTGCTTTTTTAATAATTTGAGTGATCAAATCAATGGAACTTTGGCTTAGGTCATTTCCCATTGGGAGGGCAAGGACTGATTCAGACAACCCGTGAGCGTTTTGAACATCATTTCTATTACTTAAGTAGCATGGCTGTTTATTGAGAAGTGGATACCAATATTTTCGGCAGTGAATATTAATATTTTTCAACTCGCCGAAAATCGCTTCACGCATTTCATAACCTTCATTAAAGAAGATTGGAAAATATGAAAAGTTGTATCTCCAGTCTTTTTTTAATTCAGGAATGACTATATTGACCAATCCGCTCAAAGCCTTATGGTAAGATAGGTATCTCTCTTTGCGGGACTGAATGGTTTGCTCTATGTATTTGATTCCCGCTAGACCTATTGCGGCTTGTAATTCATTCATCTTTCCATTGATGCCCGGTCCGCCTATTTCTTCTTCATTCCTGATGTTGAAATTTTTTAGCTGATCAATTTTCTCCTTAGTTTTCTTCGTTTTCGAAACAATTGCCCCTCCCTCGAAAGTGGTGAACACCTTGGTCGCATGAAAACTCAAGACACAAGCGTCACCGTAAGTGGTTATTGATCTCCCTTTGTATTTGACTCCGATAGCGGGAGCACCATCAAAAATCAGGGGAATGCCGTGACGCTCTGCGATTTTCGAAAGTTTTTCAATTTCAGCTGGAAAACCGAAATTATGACAGGCTAGAATCCCTCCAGTCTTATCATTAATTGCATCTTCCACCTTTTTGGGGTCTATGTTCCCATAGACTCTGTCAGTATCCACGAAGACGGGCTGAAGCCCGAGCCATTCTATCGAATGGGCAGTAGCGACAAAAGAAAATGGAGTGGTAACGATTTCCCCGCGAAAGCCAAGAGCTCTTTGGGTAATCATTAAGCCGTTCGTAGCGTTGTTTACAACGCTTACATGCTCTGCATCCAAATAGTTTCCAAGCGTATTTTCAAAATCTTGAACGAGTGGTCCGTTGTTGGTCAATAGTTTGGATTCCCAAATCCTACGGAACAGGGGCATGCATTCTTCCAGAGGCGGAAGAATCGGTTGGGTTACGAAGATGTCCTTATTTTTGTCCAAAGAAAAGGTTTGAAAATTTGTTTTTGATCTTGCCTGTAATGACGGAAGTGGTTGGCGGGCACAACTTTTGGCTCAAAGCCTTGTCGAAATCAAAGTTTCTCTCAACACGATTAGGATGAGAGATGGGAAACGAGCATTTCTCAAGGGCATTTACATGCGGATTAACGGAAGTAGTGTGAGTTGAATCCGTTCGGTCAAATCCGATATTCACACTCATGTTTTTCTTCGGTGTGATCGACAGAGCCTTGTTGTTCAAGCAATTGAAAATCCATTGGTAGTCACAAGCCCAGGGATCGGCGTTTTCGCAATGGAGGTCAAAAAGGTGCTTCAGGCTTCTTTTCTCTCGGTTGGAAAAACAATGTTCGTCCAAGAGTTTCTTTTGATCTGCCGTTTCCCATTCAGGCATATTTATGTCGTAGCTATTCCACATTCTTCTCCAAGTTGCGAATCCCCAAACATGAGGATGGTTGCTGAACAAATATGAAACATCTTTGTCTTTCCATGAAAATTCAGGAAGGAAATTCGAGGCATTAATGTGACCAACCTTGGGGTTGTCGCGGTACTTCACCAGAAGTTCCTGCGCGAAGGGATAAAAGCTTGGGGACAGTAGAACGTCATCCTCAAGGAAAATTCCGTATTCATGATCTTTGAACATGTGGTTCATTCCGCGAAGAAAGGAAGCAACCAGTCCTTGGTTGGTATCGCTAAAGAGGGGGATCACTTCGCAATTCCAACCCGGGTTCATCGCGACTTTACGCGACTTCGAACATAATGCCTCTTCTTCCTCGTTTCTAGGTCCGTCGGCTACCACGTACAGAATGGAAGGAGAAAATTTGGCTAATTGCCCGAGCGACTTACGTAGAAGGTCAGGACGAATAAATGCCATTATGAAAACTGGAAATTCAGACTCCATTTTTTATTTCATTAACGGAGAAATTTTGAATGTGGAAGAAACAAGGGTTTGCTTGCCCTAATCGTTCCCTCGGAAACCGATCTGTGGAGAAAAAGGGCATCCGCTTGAACAAGCTGTCCATGATGATAATGAATTTGATAAAGGTTGAACAAATCAAAATCGTATGAATTGAGCATGCCCATCACCTCCGGCGCGAGCGGCTGATTCTCGTATTGAGGGATAAACGAAACTTCAGTCAAGATGGCCTTCACTTTGTTGCTCTCAAGATGTTGAGTTGCTCCCCTCAGCGCGGCCAGTTCATTGCCCTGAAGATCGAGCTTGAGGAGGTCGATCCCATTGATTTTCTTCTCACCGGCCCAATGATCTAGGGTTTTACTGGTGACCTCAATTTCATCCTTCTTCCTCATTAAATCTCCATAGGGCTGATTTTCCAGTTGGTTTGCCGTATAAAAGGGA
>MDTC01192299.1_pt1 | contig 11801 bp, 14 predicted proteins | sample 811181 | NCBI WGS metagenome assembly MDTC01 (sample SAMN05326644, study PRJNA326480) | marine metagenome | isolation source: seawater | place: Pacific Ocean: North | collected 2011
ACTTTTACATCCATAACGATATCCATTTTTTTACTATCCATGAGATTTTCCTATGAGATTAAGTCCTTCTGTCTTACATTCGTTTACCTGATAAGCTACTTGATCGCCTTCTAAACCAATTTCTCCAACAAAGCATGTACGATCCTCTATCCTTACTTTCGTATTCGATACAATTTCTGGATTCATTTCGATAACATCATTGACTTCCAAGTTAAAAAGATCACGGACTGACAGTTGGAAAGCATCCCATTCGACCGAAATATCCACCGGTATTTCATCGTATATTTCGTGCCACTTGGGAGATAAGGTACTCTTGGGTTTACTAGGTACATTAGATTGCGAGAGTATTCCGCTAAGAACGGGTTCCATGGTGTAATATGGAACTGCAATTCGGAGAGGACCAGAAACATCTCCAAATGAGGCCTCCATGCTTAGAATCAACATCATTGCATGTGGGGGAGATGTTTGCAAAAACTTCCCAGTTGTCTCAGTCCCTATAACGACTGGATTAAGTTTTTTGATTGAGTCCCACTGTTTACACCACTCCTCCAAAATAATGAGATTAAAGTCTTCAACGAGTGCTTTTTCAATATCGGTGAGTCCACGCTCCTCTGGATTAGTTGATCCCCGTCCCCCTAGTATTCGATCAACCACAGTTGCTGATAAATGAGAATTAACATCAAGTAACCCTACACCATTGAGTTCTTGAAGTTTAAAGAGGGTCACGCAAGAAGGAGAATTAATTGAAGTTACGAAACTCTTATACAAATCTGCGTTTAATTCTTCCAATTCGAGATTGAACTCAGTCCGAAGAAACATGGATAAGTGACCTGCAAGATAATAAACAAACTGCTCAGATTTGGTTTTAAGCAGTGCCAGATCGGATTCAGATAAAACGATTGGATTGGTGAAGTCGTACTTTTTTATTTTGAGATCAGAAGAATCGCTGATTTTCGTACCATCGTGAAGAAAGACATACTGACCACCAGCAGAACCACCCTCTATCTCATCGAGGTCAAAACTTTCGTCCTCAAAACTATCAGTATCAGCCATAATTTATGCTAGCAGTTTGCCCGTTATTGAACAACAAATTGAGTGAAGTAAATTTGACGAATTAAATCGCTTTCTCCATCCCGATATTTTCTCAGTACAAGTGAAAATGCCTTTTTGAGATCAATTCTTACCCTCTCCTGGAAACCATCCAGTTGAGCATCTTCATAAGTGTATCCTCCCATAATTGAGAGTGCTTTGTCCCGAATGCGATGCTCATTCATTTCTAAGACTTTTTCAAAGTCACCGGCAAGTCCTTCGAGCCGAAGTTCAAGATTGATATATCTGGACTTTATCGGTCCGCCTAAGTTTGTGATGAGTTGTTTGATCTCGTAAAATTTTTCTTCCCCTGAAGGCTCCATATCAAGAGGTTGTCCACCTTCGATAATTTGATCTTTAATAACCTGCTCAGGTTTATTCATTTTGATCACAAATGTCATCGCGGCCACTGTTAGTGCCGGCGCAAGTACAATCGCAATGAGAACGGGAACTAAATTCCCACCACCCGAATTTTTTCGCCCTTCGCTAGCGGGTAATTCATCTAATTGATCTGCACTCATTCGGAGTTATAAGTTAAGGGTTAACGCTTTAGGTTTACGGCTTCGGTGAGAATTGCGTCTGAAGTGGTCACAATTCGAGAACCTGCCTGAAATGATCTTTGGTGACTGATCATCATGGCAAATTCATTAGTTAAGTCTACATTAGAAAGTTCAAGTGCGTATTGTTTGATTTTGCCGTTGGAGCCAGATGCTGGAATCGCATTATCAATCAACCCTGCGAGATTTTCACCACCATTACCGTTGGTGTAAAATCCATTACCAACTCTGCGGAGATACTGAGGTGCACTAAAGTTAGCGAGTTTAATCTGACCAGAATTTCGAATAGAGTCCTGACCATCTTTGGAAACAATTAGGCTAACTAATCCGTTCATATCAACCCGTCGGGCTAAAAGATCTTCCCCCTCTTCGAGCCCTATCTTAAGAGCTTCGCCATTAGTGTTAGTCAATTGGTATCGGTATTGGTCCCGAGTTACAACTAGCCCTTCGATGGTAGCTTCAAAAGCACCGGCTCTAGTGTAAAATATTTCACCCGTCGCAGGATCGATGACTTCAAAAAAACCACCTCCATTAGGGAGTGCTTCGCCTTCGATTGCAAAATCTAGATCAATACCAGTGTTTTCAATTACACCCTGGTTAAAATTAGAGGATAAAGAACCAACTTGAACTCCAGAACCATAATTCCGAGTATTATTTTTCGGTTCACCATCTACGGCAAAGCCTGGATTACTTTGATGAATGTAAAAATTGTCGGTGTAGTTCGCCCGGGATGATTTGTAACCCAACGAATTAACATTGGCGATGTTGTTACTTAAAACTTGAAGTCCTTCAGAAAAAGATTTGAGTGCAGAAACTCCATTTTGTAGGGAAGGAATCATATCGGCTTATTTCTCGACAGTTTGAGTAAGTTCGACTCGTCGAACATCCGAGGGGTCATAAGTCTCTCCACCCACAATTAGTTTGATCGATCCGTCATCCAACTTATCGACGGCTTCTACAACTCCAGAAACCTCACGGTTATTGGAAGAAATTATCACATGGTTTCCGAGGTAAGACTGGGCAAGCATTTCGCCATGAGAATCAGCAAATTTAGAAAAACCCTGAGTGAATTGTTGCATCTGCTCAAGCGAAGCGATGTTTGCCATTTGAGAGATAAACTCGGTATCCTTCATGGGCTCAAGGGGATCTTGATTCGTTATTTGACTAGTCAAAAGCTGTAAAAAATCGTCCATTTTCAACTGACTGTTATTTTCCGCAGCATCTTTGGCCGAAAGCGATGGAGGGTTCCCCAAAAGGGAGGAATTAGAAAGTGCATCTATCATGTGAGGGAAGGTGTTGAGGACAAAACTTTATCCATTTGCTTGTAAGAATTAAAGAAATGGATGTGTAAGGGTAACTCAGTCGGGTTTGATTCATTGCCTGATGAATGAAATTTCTTAGAAAGAGCAACGAGTGAGGGTTTATCATCGCAAATAAAGCAGATTTGAAAGTGATCCTTCATCTGTTGAATTCTAACCGAGACAGAACTTCCATTCTCCAAGGAAAAAGCAAAACGAACAATCCCGTTTCTATGCGATGAGTGTATAGACATATCAGACAAAGAGCCCCTGATTTCATCGACCACTTCCGATTCTGTGAGAGTCTTGTGGTATGATGAAAAATCTTTTTTAGGATTGTCCTCTGTATTTTGGAAATATGCTTCATGCTCGCGTGAGAATAGGTGAGCATTTCTTGTGCCACTAGATAAAATCATATCTCTCGACCGCGAGCCTTCCTTGATTTTTGCAAATATAACCGAATTTCCAGTGGGTGAATCAGGTACCCTAGAACCCTGCGGTATTTTGATAGGCGAGACAAGAGGTACATGAGACAAAGTATTAACTCTTGATAATTCTCCCATCCCCGTAACTAACAGAGAATTTGAATGCTTCCCCTTGGAAGCAAGATTCTGCCCAACTTTAGAAGTGACTTTATTTGGGCTTGTCCCAATGTTTCTCAAATGCCTCGACTGAACTGCTTTTGTCTCATGAGCCTGCCTTTTATCGAGTAAAACCTTGGTTGAAGAATTTTCTTGTGTTGTATTTTGATTAGCTAAAGCAGATTGCCCAAGTTTTGATTCATTCCTGGTAGCAGAATAATTTTTAAAACTGGCCTCGAAGGTCTGGGCTTTCATTTTAGGTGGAAGCCAAAATGAACCTCCTACTCCAATGGATTTGTGGCCATTGGGGTTTTGTGAAGATGGATGAAATGAAATATTGGTCACCCTAATATTATTCCATATTTACACTTGGTAAAAGACCACGGTCTCTCATTGCCAGTGCATCGGCTAGCTCGATTAAGTCGTCTTGATCACTATTGAGCATAAATGCAATTATTGGTGCTTTATCTTCAGCTTTAAGCATCTCAAAAATACTTAGAGCCTCTTCAAATCTTCTTTTTTGGCGCCAATTTTGAATTTCCACACTCGCAACTTCAGGACCCATTTCCACCCATCTTTTAGCGGTATCTTTATATTCTTTTAATTTTTCTTCACTCAGATCTTTACCTTTCCGGGATTCAAATTCAGCTAGCTTCGAAGAAAGGTCCTCTTGAATACGGTTAAGTTCTCTTTTTTGCTTTTCGAGAGACTCCATATCCATAGAAAGAGCGGACTCCCTAGCATCTAAATCTTTTTCTCGTTCCAATAATTTGTCCTTCAGTAAGGAAAGTTCTTTAGACAATTGATTCATGGAATGGGTCTCAGCCGGAGAGTAACTAGTATCGTCTGCGTCAAACTCGACACTCGTGAATTTTGCTTTTACTACAGGAGTGGGTTTGAAAAGGTCATCATAATTCAAGAAGAGCATTAAGCCGGCACTACTTACAGACAACAAAACTGCCAATATAACGATAACTGATGCGGAGAATTTCATAACTTAAACTTGTTCATTTATTCTTTGAAATAGGAACCTCGAACCAATGACATCCTCAAGCTCCAATTGTTCTTTTCTGTTTTCATTAAAGAAATGCTCATCTCTTTGCTTCTCCTGCAGACGGTCGATCGCTTTATACTGAGAATCATGGTCCAAAAATATTTTTCTTCTGGAATTCTGCATTTCCTTAGCACGATTTAAGAGAAGAGTAATCTCAGAAACATTTTCTCTCTCGAGAAGCAAGCTCGATTGCAGTGCCTCGATTTGATCTCTTCTAAACACTCCTTTCTGCCGCTCTTTTAACTTTTCCTGCACCGCGTGATATTTTTTTTGGGACTCTGACAATTGCTCCTCTAGTTTAAGCACTTCCTTAATGGACTGGACAAATTTAGTTAAGGCTTGCTCCCTCTTATTCTCTTTTAGACTCAAAAGAGCTTTTAATTTAAAATGGAAAGACCTCACTTGAGCACAGATTTAAGTTCGCTAAAAGCCTGCGCCCTATCAGACAAAATGTCGAACCTTTGACGAAGAAAGCTTTCTATCATTGAAAATTTTTCTACAGCACGATCAATCTTAGGATTACTGTTTTTAACATAGGCCCCAACATTGATCATATCTTCATTCTGCCTGTATACAGAGAGCAGGTCTCTCGCTTCCGAAATACAACTCATCTCATCTTCTGAACATACGGATCTATCCAACCGACTAACACTATTCAAAACATCGATTGCTGGAAAGTGGTTAGCGTTGGCCAATTTTCTGGATAGAACAATATGTCCATCCAAAAATCCCCGAACTGCATCAGCGACGGGTTCATTCATATCATCCCCTTCCACCAAAACCGTGTAAATTGCTGTTATGGCACCCATTTCACTAGTACCAGTTCTTTCAAGTAGTTTGGGCAATAAAGAAAAGACAGATGGCACATAACCACGGGAAGCAGGGGGTTCCCCGGAAGCTAGTCCAATTTCTCGCTGAGCCATTGCGAAACGGGTTAGGGAATCCATAAGAAGAAGGACTTTCTTACCCTCATTCCTGAATCCTTCAGCAATCGCAGTTGCTAAAATGGAAGCACGAATTCTCATCGGTGCTGGCTGATCAGAAGTTGACACCACAACAACTGATTTTTTCATACCCTCTTCACCAAGATCACCCTCAACAAATTCCCTTAGTTCCCTACCCCGTTCCCCGACCAATGAGATTACATTCACATCGGCTTCAGAGCCACGGGCTATCATACCAAGCAAAATCGATTTACCTACGCCACTCCCTGCAAAAATCCCCATCCTTTGGCCCGTGCCCATAGGTATAAAACTGTCGATGGATTTAATACCCGTTGTGAAAGGAGATTTAATACGCGAACGGGAAAGAGGATTGGGTGGTTCAGAATAAAAACCATTTCTAACCGGTGCACCGAGGGGACCTTTGTCATCCACTGGTCTGCCCATCCCATCGATAATTCTGCCAAGTAAGGAAGACCCATAAGGTACTTCATTTGAATTTCTTTTGGATATGACTTTGCAACCTGGATGGATCAAATGCACACTACTTAAGGCCATCAAAAGCACCGTATTTTCTCTAAAACCAATGACTTGTGCTTCAATTTTATCATTGGTTCTTTCCGAAATTATTGAGCAAACCTGGCCAATTGAAGCTTCGGGACCCTCAGATTCGATTACCAAACCAATCACTCTACGAACGATCCCTACCTTATCGAAGGTTCTAACACCTCGTACTCCGTTCTGAAGTAAAGAAAAACGATCTGCCAAGGAATTAACCATTTTCAGTCAACTCTTCCTCTATTTTCCTTATTTTAGTTGCAATTCTGCCATCTAATAAACCGAACTTGCTTTTAATTTGGCAGTCGCCTGTGATAAGAGTCGAATCTTCGAAAAAGCTGACCCTCGGCAGGTCAGGCAAAACAGAGTCTTCACCATCCAAGTTATCAAAAATACCCGCAATGGCACTTGCAAATCCATCTTCGTTTTGATTATCCGCCTTCTCCTGATCCTCTTCAGTGCTAGATCCTTTTCCTAGAGCTTTCAGAAGTTTCAAATCCTCTGGACACAAAAATACTTCGAGCTTTTCTTCCTCATCTGAAAATTCTTTGATCAGAGCACGAACATTTCCTTCAATTTCAGAAGCACTCAGCTTGATACTGGGCAAAATTTTTTGCACAATTTCCATGACCAAATTTGGTAAGTTTTTATCTAAGGTATCAAGTAATTGTTCAGTTCGTTGATTTAGTTGGTCGAGCAATTCGTTTTGTTTAACAGCTAATTGATCTTTTAACTGCTTTATCTCTTCCAAATAAAACTCTTTGGCTTTCTGCTTTCCCTCCTCAAAGGATTCTTGAGATTTTGAATTAAGTTTCTCCAAAGATACGGGAGGAGGCATGACCGATTTTACACTGAACCCTGTTGGTGGTTCAGGGAAGATGATCTTTTTATTGAACGACAATATCGCTTCCTCCTGTATCAAGGATGATTTCTTCATCTTCTTCAAGCTCACGAACAATTTGGATTACCCGATCCTGAGCAGATTCGATCTCCGAGAGTCGTTTAGGACCTAGGAAACCAAGTTGCTCTTCAAGTGCTTCAACTGCCCTTTTTGACATAGTTGAATAGATTGCTTTTTTGAGTTCAGGGGAGGCGTTTTTCATCGCAATGACCAAGTCGTCTTGATCAACCTCTTTAGTGATTTTAGAAATATCGCCCGGGCTAAGCCGAACAATATCTTCGAAACGAAACATTCTTTGTCGAATTGATCCACCCAACTTTGGGTTTCGTTTTTCGATACTTTTCAAAAGCTCTTTGCTTTGCTCCTTATCAAACCAATTTAGAAGATCTGCAGCTGCTTTGACTCCACCAGAAACAACTCTGGGCGACTGGCCTTTTTGTCCAATCCTAGCACCCAATGTATTAGCCACCAACTCGACCTGAGCCAATGGAGTCGTTTCCATTGCACCAACTCGCTCGACCACTTGTTCTTGAACATTGGGAGGCATCATCAACAAGACTTCAGATCCTTTATCCGCCTCCAAATTGGAAAGAATAAAGGCAATAGTTTGAGGTTGCTCAAATCTTAGGACATTGTAGATCTGCCCTGGATCCATTTCCTTAATGTCCTCCATGAACTCAAGGGAGTCACGCACAGGAGATATACGGTTTAAAATATTATTCGCTTTAAAATCTCCATGTGCTAACTCAAGGGTCTTGCGGGCAAAGGAAAGCCCTCCTAAGTTGGAATTAACACTAGATTCAATAATCTCAGAAAATTCCTCCAAGACACAGTCTTTCATTTCTTGGTTAACCAAAGGAAAATCTGCAATTTTTTTGCAAATACTGTCCGCATCCTTTTGATCAAACCTCTTAAGTAAGGTGGAAGAGGCATCTGGACCCAGTGCAATCATCAGCAAAGCCAGTTTTTCATGCCTGGATAATCGGGCGTAGCGATCTGCTATACTTTCTTCTTCCTCTACTTCGTCCATGAAAAAATAGTTTGGGCAAAATGAGTTGCTATCCTGAAGTACCCGTCTCTAGATAGCGTTTAAGAGCGGTGCCCACATTATCCGGTTTTTCCTGTATCAGATCGTTGAGTAGTTCAGGGGTTAAGCCACTCCCTAGACTCCTTGTACCAGATAATAATTGCTGATCATCTTCGTTTAATATCTGTACCTCGGCATCGCTAGGTTTGAATTTTTTCAACATTCTTAAAAACACCACAAATATTACTAGAGCCAAAATAACACCCAATAGGTTTTTTAAATGTGGACCATAATTGTCAAGAATCTGCTGAAACTGGTTAAGGGTTTCTCCTGCTGGACCAACAAATGCAGGCAAGAATTCTACTTCGTGTACAGTAACATGGGTATCGAGATCAAGTTGGTCAAATCTTGCTCCGATTGCATTGACAACCGCATCTCGTATTCCATCAATTTCCTGAGAAGTTCGAGGAGATTCTCCCTTCGCGATGAGAACAGCAGCACTCCGACCGACTATAGAACCAGGTTCTTGAACTTCTTCTCTTAGAGTACGGCTAATCTCAAAATCAGTTGTTTTACTCTCACGCTTTTCATCACTCTGAGCCGTCAATGGTTCTTGTTCTGTGGCGTCTTGGCTCACATTAGGAACATTTGCACCCATACCAGCACCACGGTTCTGAGGCTTTGTTTCAACGGTTGTGGCGGAGTCCTTATCGGATGTTTGAGTCCTGGGCACTTGACCTTCAGGGTCAAATTTTTCATCCAATAGCGTAGAAGATTTAGTGTTCAAATTGACGGAGACTCGGGCCACCACATTGTTCTTACCTACTATCCGAGCAAGCATGGTCTCAATTTTTTCCTCAAGTCGTCGCTCTTGAGCCTGATAGGCTTTCATCATTTGACCAACAACTCCAGCGGCTCCATCTGCTTCACCCTCGTCTGATAGTAAATTCCCTTGGTTGTCAAGAACAGCAACATTGGATTTGTTAATACCTTTAACTGCCCGGGCAACTAGAAATTGAATTGCATTTACATTTCTTCTATCGAGGGTATTCCCCCCCGTATCGACATAAACGGAAGCACTTGGGCGATCATTCGGATCTTCACTTAGGAGAAGATTATTTTCAGGTTTAACAACAAAAACTTTAGCCGAACGAATTGCATCCATCATAGAAATGGTCCGTGCAAGCTCACCCTGTATGGCACGGGTATGATTGGTGCGCTGGACAAAATCACTTATTCCAAAGTTCCCTTCATCAAAAATTTCGTACCCAACGTCACCACTCTTGGGCAAGCCTTTCATAGCAAGTTCCATTCGGGCAGTTGCTACTTTGTCTGCAGGCACTAATATGGAATCGCCACCTTGGCTATACTCAAACTCAATTTGGTTTGCTTTTAATACCTCAGTAACTTCACCTAAATCCGCAGCATCAGCACCACTAACCAGTGGTCGGAGGTCCTTGCTCCCACCAGAAAAGGAGAGAATTGCTGCACTGACTAGAAGAATACCAACGAGGGCACCAACTAGGGAGAATTTTTGAGAAGTGTTTAGAGCATTCCAAACTTCGGTGAGTCTATTTAATCTTTCCTTCATTTAAAAAATATTGTCCCCTATACCTGCATGCGCATGAGTTCTTTGTAAGAATCTACAAGTTTATTACGCACTTCAATCATCAGGTTGAAAGCAACCTTGGCTTCTTCCGATTTAACAACTGCTTCATGGATATTATCAGAACGGCCAAGAATTAAGTCCTGCGTTTCTTTCGCAGATATTTTTTTCTTGTGGTCTACCCCACGAACAAACCGCTCAAACATATCAGCAAAACCAGGTGCGGTTACACGGTCAACGGGAGAGGTTTTATCGATGAGCGGAGGATTGCTGATCGATGAGGGGGAAACGCCACTAGGGGGGTATATCTCAGAATTTAACTTGGTCGAAAATTTTTGAGGGTTAAGATTCGGGTTTTGCCTAAGCAAGTCATTGAGGGAGGGAAGTGAAGATACGGCATCCATGGCAGAATAATTTAGCGACCGATGGCAAGGGCTTGTTGAGCCATACGACGGGAAGTTTTTACTACTGAAAGATTAGCTTCATAAGCCCTTGAAGCACTAATTAAATCTATCATTTCACGGGACACATCAACATTGGGCATCTCTACCATACCATCTTCATTTGCATGTGGGTGACCGGGATTAAAAATCATTCTTCCAGGAGTTTGATCGTCATAAACATCCACTACTCGAACACCTTGGTATAAGTTCTCGTCCACATAACCTGGAATCCGTCTTTCAGGCATTTTTACGAACTCCTCGAAAGCGACTTCCTTACGCTTGTAAACATTACCAGATGCGTCTTGGGTAGTATTTGAATTAGCAATGTTTTGGGCAATGATTTCGAGTCGGATCTTTTCTGCTGACAGGGCACTGCCAGTCGATTCGACACCGGGGATTAAGTTCATCGTCATAAAAGTTATACCCTTCCTTTGATTGCTAAGTTAAGTTCTTTCAAGGTTCCACCCACAGAGCTTGAGAGATACTCGTAATTCAAGGCATTTCTGTTCATCGCCAGCATTTCTTCGTCAAGCTGAACCGTATTACCATCCATTCTTACAGGTTTCGCTTGGCGGTCTTCAACACTTCTCGGGTAAAGATCCTTTACACGCCTAAAGTCTTTACGGTCAACTGCCCTTCGTAATTCCACAGAAAAGTTCTCAGGCAAATCCCTACGCTTAAATCCAGGGGTTTCGACATTAGCAAGGTTGTTTGAAAGAGCCTCATGCCTCAGGTGGGTAGCATCGAGTAACTTTTTAGAAATTAAATAATTTTCTTGGCTGTAAAGGTTGTCGAGAATGGCGGTCATCGGACAAATCCAATGCAATACTCATGCCAAACTAGCAAGAAATGTAGACTAAAATCGAAAGGAAAGTGCAGATATTACCATGAATGGTTGCCAATAAAGAGAAATTCTTGAATACAATAAGGTGAAAATTGAAAATTCCCAACTTCGAGATTAGCCAAGTAGCATTGGATAGGAATGGAGTAATCCTTCATTCGATGGACTCATTTAGCTCATGGATAGGAGCCTCTTCAAAAAATTTAGTGGGACAGCACTTTTACAACTTGGTTACAGAGCTTGATCCATCATGGAAATTTGTTCTCGATAAAAACTTTCATCAAAAATCCTTCGAAAATTTCCTTCCCATTTCATCCAATGAATCAGAATCATCTCTAGGAATAGCCCTGACATATTGCAGGTATGAAACTATGGGGGTTTTATCCCTCTCCCCTGCACTTGCTCCTCATGAATCTTTAAAAAAAGCATTCATGGGGGATCTAATGAAAGACCCCAGAGCACTTGCAAATACCCTAATCCGTCTACAAAAAGCAGAAAGCCGATTATCTGATTATGTGAGTAATTTCCCGGGTATCTTTTTTACTCAAAGACCAGATATGACTTTCAGTTATTTATCCCGAGGAGTTCAAAAACTTTTTCCTTTCGATTTTAAAGAAATGTATCGAAACGGTGGTTTATTTTTGGAAAAGATTTCTGAACAAGACAGAGAATATTTTCAACGGGAGTTAAAATCCCATGAAAATATTAGGGAGACATTTAGTTTAAGCTACCGGGTACATGTGCCTCCAGCCGATAAAATTGTTTATCTTCTGGATGTGAGAACACCCATAATCACCACAACGAACAAAATTCTTGGTTTTGACGGGGTGTTCATCGATATAACCAGACAAGCGATAGCCGAACACCGCCTTACAAATTCAGTCTGGCGAGAGGGATTAACAACT
>MDTC01020748.1_pt1 | contig 11800 bp, 8 predicted proteins | sample 811181 | NCBI WGS metagenome assembly MDTC01 (sample SAMN05326644, study PRJNA326480) | marine metagenome | isolation source: seawater | place: Pacific Ocean: North | collected 2011
CATTATTTAATCCTAATATAGTCTTCCAGTTTTATTCTAAATCAAAAGATCTGGAACCAGGCAAAGGATCGGGGGAAAAGATATCAGAAGATAAAATATCAGAATATAAAGAATTATCAAAAATAAAGGATTGGAGGAAAATGTTATCTAATTTTTATGAGAGTGAATTTAAATTGGATAATAAAAGATGGTTGAGTGTAGAACATTATTATCAGGGATCTAAGTTTAAGAATGATAATCCAGAATTTTATGAAAAATTTTCATTGGATTCTGATTCAGATATAAGTAAAGATCCTAATTTATCAAAATCCGCGGGTGGTAAATCCGGAAAATCAAAAGGTAAATTATTAAGACCAGAAAATGTAAAAATAGATAAAGATTTCTTTAAAAATGGTCGAAGCAGTAAAGAAATGAAACTCTCACAGAGAGAAAAATATAAACAAAATGATAAACTCAAAGAAATGTTATTGCTAACAAAGGAGGCAAAATTAACACATTTTAGCAGAGGGAGTCCTCCAATAGTATTTAATGAAACGATGGAACTAAGAAAAGAATTTAGATAAGATTAGACATCTTGAGGGCGCGAATCATACGGGTAATTCCAATACCTCCTCCGAATCGTGGGAAGAATTCCTTACTCAGGAACTTATTCATTTCATCCTGAACTCTATCCTTTGTAAAGTTTGCGTGGAGCATATCAGCATAACCTCCGTCAGAAATAGTATTGAAGGTGTGACGCATTGCTTCTTTATCGCAACTCCTTTCAGCAGATCCGATTGTCTCAATACCGTGAATGATAACATCAACTTTGTTAGCATGACTTTTATCATCATCATGAAGTCTCATGTTCCAGAAGGGACTCGTCCTTTCGGGAAAGTTCTTTAAGAAATAGACTGGTCCGTGATCCTTTTCTAATTGTGTTTCATGTTCGTGTTCTAAGATAGAAACACCATATTTTTTAGCAACATCTTCATAATCGCCTTCGGGATATACATTATTCGGATACATATCCTTAGAGAAACCGAGATGTTCTAATAGTTCTTTTTCAAGTTGAATTAAGTCATCCATTGTTCCCCTACTTTCGAATTCAAACATGGGGAAGATAAGATCATGACGCCCCGGAACAGGATTAGGTTCATTGCGGTAACTAGTACTTAAGCAGAAGAATCCCTTCTCTTCGGGGTGATCAAGAAGGTAGTGTTCTAACCACATCTGACCGGTTTGAGGAAGGGGCCAGACATTTCCACTGTAATTATAGGTACTCATCGTTGTGGGATCTTCGCATGCTGCGAGGATACTTAATTTGTTCTGAGTGTGTACCTCAATAAATCCCTTACTCTTAAAAAAATCACGGAGTTTGGAAACAGCAGAATCGAAATCCTTGTAATTTGCTTCAGTCATTTTATATAGTTAAATAAATTAGTAAATCTTTAAATAAATTTTTAGAAATTTAAATGAATCATTTAAATTTTATAATTCGGTGTTTTATTAGGATAACAATTACTGATAATAATATAATAACAATACCTAATGCTACACCCATATTAGTTATCATATCCGAAACAGGGTCTCTTATAGTGGATGAATCATCCGATCTTTCACCTCCTCTTCTTTCACGCATTATCCCACCCTCTGCTAATATATTTAATGCTTCTCTTTCATCCCTCCTTCTATCTCTCCTTCTTCTCTCACTGATTCTTTGACTATGACGATTTTCATAAGCGTCTTCTACTCGGTTCCAATAATCCTGATCAACATCAACAGTGCCACTGATATCATAATAATAATCTTGACCCTGATCTAAATTACAATATCCACCGATTAAATTTGGTTCACATTCCCCACCATCATTACAGCAATTTGCAGTACAATTATCATAATCAAATCCCGATGAGTTTGCTGTACCTTGATAACATTTTTTTGTTCTTTCGGGGGGGCGATCTGGATATATTTCAGATGCATCATCTTCTCTTATTATTCCTCCGCAGCATGTTGTCTTTGTCATTATAAGAATAAATTATATTTTAATTTATCATTTTGTTTAAAATTAAAAATAATATTATCATATATATATATAAATGAATAGTAACGGATTTAATTATTTTGAGAATTCAGGATATGTTAATAATAGAAATCGTAAGAGAACTCTAATTTTAGATATTGATGACTCAGCAGCAACTGATAATCATTTAGGGGAAGCTGGTGAATTTAATATTCAATTATATGAACCTATGATCATAGATAAACATTCCGAAGTCTATTTAGATAATTTCTTATCATTTAATAGTAACATATCGCAGACAGGACCAAGTGGTGCTTTCCTTTTGAAAATCAATGAATTTAATATGAATTCCAATGTAGCAAGTACTCATAATGCTACAGGTGTTAATCCGGGTGGACAACATATATTTAATTCTCTAATTATACCAAATGAGCATAGATCAGTAGAGAATAATCATAGTTCTATAGTCCATAAGGGTAAGAAATTCAATTATGTTTGCGATATTAATCCACAGACAATAAGTTCATTAAGTGGTAAGGTCACTGATTTAGAGGGTCTGCCTATGTTTCATGGACCAAATAGAGATCATCTTTTTACATATTCTATCACGGGTATAGATAATTATAGCACCAGTACCTTATTCCCTGTTGAACAGAATACAACATTTAACTTGACGGGAACCGGCGTACTTACTGTCCCAGGATCAACAACGGGTGTTTTTCTAGCAACGCATCTTGGTTCTACTACGACATTACATTTTGCAACCAATAATGAGTTAACATCTTTTGATAGAACACAGGATGGTACTATTACTTTCACGAATGGCGGCACCAGCATTGTAATAGATCATAGTCCAGCATCGAAAAACTTAGATCTACACTTAATTAATAATCCTGGTAGATTCATTGCGGAATTTTCAATTATTTCGCGGGAATAAACTAATAATAAAATATTAATATATTTATAAATTATAAATGACTTCCGGTGTAAATAATGTCATGCAGGGTGCTTCTGCGGTTCCCTTGGCAACAACAGCAACAACAGCAACAACAGCAACAACAGCAACAACTACATTAAATGTGACTGCAGCAGATGAATCAACCGATACAACATGTTTTCCATTATTTTGTACGGGTGATACTGGTTCTCTACCTCCAAAAACAGGTTCAAATTTAACATTTAATTCAAATACGGGTGTTTTAACATCAACATCATTTTCTGGAAGTGGTGCGAGTCTTACTACACTTAATGGTTCAAATATATCTTCAGGAACACTTGCAGCAGCGAGAATGACTTCGGCACAAACGGCAATCGAAACCGCATATAATACATCTATGAAGGTGGGAAGGGCGAGTGATGCGATGCATGTAGATTTTACTAATGCATCTTATACATCTATTAATAATAGCGCAACTGAAGAAATTAGATTTACATCAGTTGGTGCAGGACACTTCGATGCTGATATAACATCTTTCTCTACAACAGTTGCTTCAGATAAGAGATTAAAGGAAAATATAAAAGAGATAGAATATGGATTAGAAGATGTCTTACAATTACGGGGAGTTGAATTTGATTGGAAAGAAAAAAGAGATGGTAAACATGATATAGGTTTTATTGCACAAGAAGTTCAAAAAATAATTCCAGAAGTAATCAATGAAATACCTGATTTACAAGATGAAACTAATAAATATTTAGGAGTTGATTATTCTAAAATAGTCCCTTTATTAGTTGAATCAATCAAAACACAACAAATACAAATTGATTCATTAAATTCTGAAGTTGAATTATTAAAAAATAAATAATTTAGTATAATATAATGGCATCAGTTGGTTCATCAAATATTAGTTTTTCCGGATTAAAAGCTAATTATGTTGCAGGAGGACAAACAGATGCAGCACAAAATGGTAAATTAAGAGATGGTAAAACAACAACAGAAATAAGTAAATCTTTTTTTAGAGGTGCTGGATTTACTAATGGGAAAAGTGTCCCAAGTGGATCAAAAGAAATATCAATTGGTTCTCATAAGATGAATAACACATTTGGATCAAGTGGTGGGGGGGGATGTGGGGGATGTGGATGAATAAGATATTTTTTTACATATATTACTAAATGTACTAATGTTATCATTAATAATTTTATTTGCTTTTACCATGAAATAAAAATCAATTAACATTTCTTGATTGATTTGTATTTTAGAGATATCTGTTTTTTTATGTAATCCTTCATTTGTATTTTGTTTTGTATTATTTGTCATGTAAATAGTATATGATTTATCTTTTAATTTTTCATAACAATTTTCAATTAAACTAGTTGTATCTGATACCAATAAAATAGTTTGATATGAATCATCCATCTGTTGAATTAATTGATCCACATAATCATTTTCATTTAAAGAATTATTATCCCATAAGATACTCTTATCGATAGTAGTTTCAATCATTCTATCACCACCTCTTAAATGAATAACGCAATAGTTAATATTATTTGATACTACATTTTTATAAAAGTCTGTTTCATAAATTTTAGTTAAAATATTATCATTAAATATAAAATGTTTACTAAATAAATAATAACTATAATATCTATATCTAAATCCTGTATAAATTATTATATCTTCTTTAAAATCATCAGATTTATTCTGACATATACTATTTAAGATTGTATTTTCATTTTGTAAACAAAGATCATTTAAATTAGTTATTTGTTTTTCAAATATATCGTTTTCCCAAAATGTAGGATAAACAGTTAATGTATTTTTATTTTCATTATACATTGTTTTAAAATCTTTAAATTTCATAGTAGGAATATCTTTCAATGTAAAATAAGTATCAAAATCATAATTTTCATCAGTACACCATGTATCATCTGTCCAATCAATTACTAAAATACGATTCGCAATTAAACAATAATTCATCGCATATAATAAACATTGTAATCGATCTCCAAATCCATTAAAAGATTTATAAATTAAATATTTCGGTGTACTTGTAGTATTTTTATTTTCAATAAATTCTTTATTTTTGTAAAATTTAAATATATCAGTTATATTAAAATTATCAATTGATATATCTTTTTGTATTTTTGTTTTCATATTATCATAAGAATATAGAATAGTTAAATAATATTGTTGATAAGATAATAAGATTAATAATAATTGATAAGATAAATCTTTAATATTTTTAGTAATTGTTATGTTATTTGTTTGTATATATAATTCAACTTTACTTTGATATTCCGTAAGTATATCATTATATTTATCATTATAAAAATCTTGAAAATTAAATTCAGTATCTTGATCGATCGTTGTAAGTAAAGTATCAATTGAAGAATTATAATTATCTAATGTATATGTTATTTTATCATCAAGTATACAATAAGAGAAATAATATTTATCTTTATTAAGATTCATATATATTATGATTATAATTTATTATGATTATAATTTATTCATTTAAATATGATAATTCAATAACAACAAATCCATTTTGAGCATTAGTTAACTTAAAAGTAATAGTATCTAAGGTTATCGGATAAAAATATCTATCAATTAAAGACAATTCTAAAAATTGATGAGTATAAAAATCACTTGTAACTTTTCTAAAAGGAATACGAGCAATAATACTATCACCTGTCTCTGTTTTATCACATGCGATATCTGGAAGTTCTTGAATACTTAAGTCGGTAAAAAGTGCCATTCCATCACCCATGAAACTAGATTTAAGTATTTTAAAACCGATGATATTTTTAGTGGGTAATTTAAAATCGTCATTTAAAGATTTAGGGAAATCTGTATTATCAGTGGCAGATGATAAATCTACAGTTATAATCCTCTTAGTAATTTGAGGAGTAAATAATTGATTTCTTTTTTTTTGATAATCTTCAGCATTTTCCATATTCATAAAATTAACATCTTTAGTTATGAATTTATTGTGAAGGACCCCAATATTATTAGATAAAAGATGAGAATGTTCATCATCAGATGATGAATCATCTAAGTCTTCTGAAGAACTTTCTGAGTTATCTTGATAGGGAATAATAGTATTATCCATGTTTATAATGAATAATAAATAAAAACTTTAAATTAATATGAAATATATTATCCCTTTAATGATTAAATATATTGGAATAAATGTAATATTTACAACAATTATTTGTAAATATCATAAATACAATTTAAAATCGCATACTATTAATAAATAGAGCATCATTGTTCATTTTTCTTTTGACATTCCATAATTTTAATTTATGTTTTTTTAATAAATAAAAGTCCCCTTGAATATCTTTAATTTCATTTAAAAAGAAATCATTATTTATATCATAAAAAAAACGTCTAATTCTTGCTTCTCTTGCTTTAATTGAGAAATGCATCCAATCATATAGAGAATATTTAAAATTTATTTTCCTTTCAATATCAAGAATATATTTAGATATTTCTTGAGGTAAATTATATTTATTAAAAATTTGTATAATTTCTTGCGAACGATACATATAAGTATATATATAAAGATATTGATATTATTCTTAAATAATTATTAATTGCATATATAGCGATCGCGTGGGCAATCAACCCAATCGCCACAGATGGTGCATTGGGGACTGCAAGTGTGTTCACAACTATTACTACACTGCCAATTTTCAGTACATGTTGATCCAGGGGAAAGTGTACTACACCTCGCCGTTTCTGTCGCGGCGGGATCTATCTCACACGATGCGAAGTCTCCACAGTGATCATCCGAATGACAAAAAGTAATACCAGGAATAATTGCCCCTGTCCTTGCTATACATCCCTTCACATGCTCCCCGGGATCTAGGGGGCAATCTATATCCCTACCTGAAAAGTCTTTACATTCTGGTTGTGTATTATCAAATGTTAAATAAAATTCGGGATCCCGAGATGTACATCTCGATGAGTCAGGTCGATCTGATATAGACGGTCCTTCATTACAAACTTCAATCATTGTTACATCAACCGTATCTTTAATTAAATTAAACCCTTCTTGACATCTGGGTCTGTATATATTGTGACTATCTTCTGGTTGTCTAATATTAGACCATTTATCTGCTGCTACATTCAAATCATTTCTATCTGCTGTATTATAGGCGTTACAAAAACAGAACATTCTGCGACATTCACCATCAATCCATTTATAATTATGAAGTTCATCATGTCCACATTGTACACATTTAGCACTACTATCTCCTACAAGAAAATAATCATTTAATTTACATAATTCAGGTATATCAGAACTAGCACTCCGTGTGAGTGGGTGGTGTGTCTCAGGGTCTTCAATACAACTACCTTCATCATCAACATCTGCAAATCTTGAAGAGCATACAGGATATTTATAATTATTATAATTATCTAATGCTATTTCCCTATAATGTCTATCTAATTCCAATTCTCTTTCTGTTTTTTGCTTTGTAAATTTTGTTGCTTCTCCACTTCCTCTATCATCATCTGCTATCTTCCATTCATTGGGACCTTTATATATACATTTATAAGATTTATGTGTTTCACATAATATTTTATTATTTGTTTCACTTAAAGATAGTTCTTTAATTTGTTCTCCCCAATCATTACAATTAGAGTTTAATGTAGGATCATTTGTTCCATCTTCTATATCTCCAATACATTTAGATTCTGAATTTTTAAAATAAAGAATATTTGTATTCATTGTGGTGGTATCTGTTACTCCAGGCGTGGACGCAGGTGGTGTTTCTCCAAATTTAAACTCCCAATTTGATTTATTAGAGCAAGTAACTTTTTTCTTATAATAATCACTAAGAGTACATAAATTATTAACATCTCCAGTATTGCATGGAGTAGATGCGACATTTAGTTCCGGACCGATATATAAATTACTATTATCATTTGGATGATAACAATATTCATAAACACTATCTGATTGATCAATAGTTTGTTGATTACTATCACCACAATTCCCACCTTCACTCGATGATTTATAGATATTACTTATATTATCCTGAAAAGAAGTTTCTGATCCCTTATCAATACATGGGACACATTTATCATAAATTAATTCATGTGATATATTCTCTTTACAAATACTTGTATTGGTATCATATTCACATATACCTGTTTCATTACAAAGTGATTCATCAGTTAAAGAATGGCATATAGAATCAACTTCAATATGTGGATTTTTTCTTACAAAGTAACCATTTTCACATGGTTGGAACTGAATGATTTGTCCATTATCTAGGGTATTAGTACATATTCCTTGAGTTGCATCCCATTGGCAATTCATTAATTGATCACATTCATCTCGGGTGTGCGGGCGGCGGTGACCATCACATGTTTGGTATGCTAAGAATTGTGCATCATGTCTATCTTTACAAAATACATTATTATCAACATTGGTTCCATTAATATTCAATTGATCACTCTTATTTTGGATTAGTGAATCACATTCAACTCTACATGATTGGATATTAAATTCACCCACTGGTGAGTCTTGTCCCATACATATTCCCCCATATAAATCACACTCGTCCTGACATCGCGTTTCATCATTTCTTACATCCACGCTGGACAGATCTTGAAAATAATATAAAGTCCAATTATTACCTGCCTCCAATGATGCAGTGTAGTCACATCCTGAAAGTAGTAAATCACCAAATTCTTCTTCACATTGACTAATTGTAGGGATTGGTCGTTCAATAGTATTTTGTAAAAATTGGTCGCCCGTCGATGGGGCAGAATCCCAAGAACAAAAAGAAGTATATGAGTCTGAATGTTCTGCCATTTCCTGATCCCCCCATGTTGTCATACGCGATTCTCCAGATACCTGAGTATCTAAATTATATCTTGTAGTATCATATTGATCCGATTCTGGTACATGACAAATTTTACTATTTTCCCCTCCACATCCAGAAAAACTATAATAATATTGACTACCCGAACCATCTTCAGATGTTGCTGGTGTCCAACTACCACCGACATCAGCGCATATCTCTCGGGTTATACCAGTTAACGACTGAGAATTCAACTGACAAGTTCCAAAAGCGTTATTTTCTAAACGAGGATCTCCGTCTTGTATAAGATGACAATTAACAGAAATTTGTGCAGTATTATCTACTACCTGCTGCCCCCCTGCTGGTGCCAAACATTGTAAATCAGATAATGTGATAGGATCCCCACCTGGGATGGTGACAAAATTAGGATTCCATCCACTCCCTAATGTTGTTGTTCCACCGTCACCCCCTGTAATTTCGATAGTTTCTGGTAAATTACCTTCTGCCATCTGATATTTTATTATATCATTTCCATAACTACCCGTGATTCCAGGTGGTTTGTGACATATTGTAATTGTCTCGCCACAGCACCCACTATCATCTAATGTAGTACTGCCTGCTATAAATTCTGGATAAAATACACTCGTCCCTGGACAAGTGGGATTATTACCAAATGTTTCACTGCAAGTTTGGGAAGGACAACATTCTGTTGAATTCTCACCACTTGTTAACCCCGCTCCAGCATTCTGCATATGAATATATTTAGAGCATTCAGTTCCCCAATCCGTATTTTCTACAGCATTTCTTATATAAAAATTCGTTGTCACATCATCCACGACCACAGCAGGACCGCTAACCTGACGATTAGCATCCGTAATTGATGTGATACTATCTGCCAATCCCCCTGCATTATGTACCCAACTATGTCCATCATTAATTATTCTTAATATTAAATAATCTTCAGTTACCTGATCTATATATTTGACTAAAAATAGTTGAATTCTATAATGATCTTGTGATAATATCTCGGATTTAATAAATATTTCGTCACGATTGATTGTGATTGGTTCGTAATCGTATGGATCACCATTGGCAGTACTCATTGAAAAAGACAATAAATTATGTGTCATATTTATAAAAGCAGTTTCAATATCTCTTATATCATTTGTGCAATGAATATTATCTATTTCTATAATTTTTGTACCAGTTAAACATGGGAGTGGTTTTACGAGTTTTGTATCTGCATCAGTTGCACGAGAGTTCATACCACACGATATATTTGATTCTCCTAAATATTCTGTACATGTTTTAATTTCACAACATGTCATATGATTACAAATACCATCAGGACATTCAATGGGATCATAGGTAACTTCTTCTATCCCCGTGAAAGATATAGACCCTTGGAGTATTGGATTATCCGTAGATAATTTTATAAAAGAATAATTATCTGGGATGAAACGACCGGCATCGGGGGGATCCGTATCTGATGGCACCGGTGAAGAATTTACCCGGGTTGACGGTGGGTTATTTGTGTCGGAAAGAGCACTTTTATATTCTTTATAATATTTTTTATCTTTAATTGTAACGGTAAAAAAGAATGGAGTCCTTTGTGCGCCTCGACTAATGTCCTCAACGGAAATATTACTTAAATCTAGATAATCCTTGAATCCTTTGAATAAATTTTGAACAGCAGATTGCAAATTACTCTCAGACAGGATTTCACCTTCATAGAATATCTTATATTTTACATAATATTTTGAATCGGTGAAAGGTTCACCTGGGGACTCACACATAAACCCATCTGGATGTTGTATTGTACCGTTATTATTGTGACAAGTTATTTTTTGACAACATGATTCATTAACAATATCTTGATAATGAATTATATCAGTATCCCCATGAGATAATGGTAATTCTATATGATTATCTAAAAGGGAATCATCTGTCATATAACCATCTTCTCTACCGCATAGAGGAAATTGAGGATCATCCATCATTGCGCGACATGTTCTACTTTCACATCCTGAAAAGATTTCAAATGTATCACCACCTCCAGCACATATTTTTCCAGGATTATCTTCAATTCTAAGATAAATTGATGAATCATTTTGATCCGTGTAATAATTATAATTATTGTGACTAGTGATGTGGGTGGTTCCATCAGTCTCTGATGGGATTGATGTTGGGTGTGGACCCTGTGGTCCATCATCCCAATAAGTAGCATCACATTTTCCATCAGGGCATATTAAAAATCTATAATCTCCCTGAAAAGGAGGTTCACAGTGATGAAGTGGTTGTGTATCTGATTGAAATGTTTGATGTTCTGCAAGAGTAGTTGTAATAGGTTGAGTTGGATCCGATTCAAGAGTTGTTGCAAAAGTAGTATTATTAATCATAGATTGACCGCGCATTTCTTGATATGTTTTAATCCATGGTTCATTGTGCCTCTCCTCTCTTTGAATGGTCTCTTGGCGTGTTAGTGTATTGGTTGATAAATAACATTTATCACTGCAAAATGGATCTGGATTATCTGCTGAAGGATCTATTGTATCTAGATTAAATACTAATTCTTTTTGTTCATTCCATCTACATTTATAAATATTTTGAGGTAATGCCATACGTTCTTGAAGCGATTGAGATAACTCACGAATGGATTCCATCTGTTCTTGGATCGTTATATCCTCTCCTCCCTCACCTCCCTCACCGCCCCCCCCGCCCCCTGGTAAGAGTTCTGGTTGAACCAATTCACTTAAACATGCATCTTTATCGGAAATTGCATTACAAACAGTATTATATTCTGTAACTGATCCAACACACCCTGCGGTATATTGTGAAGATGTTGCCCTATCAATACAACTATTAGTTATATCTACCCCCCCCTCTTCTGAATCTGAATCATACTTATCATACATTGATATAAAGGTACATATATTACCTGGTTCTGATTCACAAGCGGGTCTATTATTATTATGAGCGTTACATGTAACATCATTACTTGCATCAAGTGCGTTACATCGTCCATGACTATATCCCGATTCA
>MDTC01241869.1_pt1 | contig 11798 bp, 10 predicted proteins | sample 811181 | NCBI WGS metagenome assembly MDTC01 (sample SAMN05326644, study PRJNA326480) | marine metagenome | isolation source: seawater | place: Pacific Ocean: North | collected 2011
GAACCCTTGATACGATTGCTCGTATACACGCTTTCCAAGCGTGCGCCTTCAACCACTCGGCCACCTCTCCAAACTAATTTTTTAAAATAACATTTTCAATTTTAGTTAAGCAACTAAATTTAGAGTGAAATATATCGATAAAATCGTCTGGTTTACAATTTATTTTTCTTGGATCAAATGACCCAATTATTTTTAGTTTATTTAATTTTGCTAATTCCTTTATTTTTTCCTCAACTTCTCCAATAGCTTTCAAAACAATTAATTCATCATTATCCCATATCTCATGACTATAAGGACTATGTAAAAATAAAATTTCAAATTTTTCTCCGAAAAAATTTATATACCTTTGATAAATTTGTATTGTAGAATTGTCATAATATTCATTTTTTTGAATTTTATAATTAGCGGCCTTTAAACTATCTTTTATATTAAAACTTAATAGTTCTTTTTGATTATTGATGACACTTCCATCTGGTAAAAGTATATCCCTATTAATGATTGGTTTTTGAAAATCTTTAATAAAAACAAAATTTTTATTTTTAAATCCTTTTAAAGACTCATTAAAGTATTTTAAACTCGTCAAATTTTTTAATAGGCTTAAAGAGTAGTTATCTTTGTTAAATTCAATATTTGTTAATTTCTTAAAAACGTAATTAAAATCATCTTTGTATATTTGCCATCTAATGTCTCTATTCATGTTTAGTGACCAAGGGTGTATAGAAATTATTATTTTTTTTAATTTTGTATTATCAAAATTTATATGTTTTGATAGTGCTATATAATCCTCTAGAACAGCGCCTTCTACTGACAAATTTAAGACTTTACCACAAGTAATTGGTAAAGATTTTTTATCAGTTAGGTTGCTTATTTTCATCACTTGACTGCTTCCTAATAAGACGCAATCGTACTCATTTATATGTTTAGAAAATGCTTTAGAAACTTTTCTTCTGTTTAAGTTGTTTTCAGAAACATCAAGATTTAAACTTTCACCTCTAATCTTATTAACTATTTGGTCGTAATTTAGTGTTTTATTTTTAAAAATCTTATATTTTTCACTGTAAAGATTTTCTGGATCTATACTTAAATTTGTAACCATCACAATAAATAGTGATAGGGTTACCGATATAAATAAACCAATTAAAAAATTTTTACTTGAATTTATTTTTTTATTTTTTTTCATTAAAACTCAAAGTATAAAAATTCATTTGTATTAGAAATTAAAGATATTGAAATCATCAACATTAAACCGAAAATAATCCCCCATTTAAAAGAGCCATATAATTTAAATTGATAATTTTTTTGTCTCGTCATAAAAGTTTTTAAATCAATATTTATTATTTGTTTTTCTATTATTGACTTTGTATTGGGTAAATAAAAAACAAACAAAATTAAACTAATAATAAAAAATAATCCAAAAATAGGTTCAGTAGCAAATTCACCTATTTTGAATGCGTCACCTAAATTGATCCCATTTAAACCGGTTATTCCTTTAAATATTTCCTTCGTGCTTGCTAGGTCTTTGGCTCTAAAAAAAATAAAAGAAACAGAAACTAATATAAAATTAAAAGACATTTTTAAAAATCTTATTAATTCTATATTGAAATTTTCAAGGCGTATAAGCGAAATATTACTTTGCTGAACTAGATAATAAATTATTAAATAAAAACCGTTTAATAATCCAAAATATATAAAGTTCCAACCTGCGCCATGCCAAACACCCACCCAAAAAAAAGCAAATAGTGTTGGAAAAATTACTCCCATGAAAAAAGTTATTTTTTCTCCTAGATTTTTTTCAATACTCATTCTTGTTAGTTTTAAAGCTAATGGCGTATAGATATAATTTCTTATCATTCTTGTAAGAGTAATATGCCAACATCTCCAAAATTCAGAAATATTTGTCGCTTTAAAAGGTGATAAAAAATTATTTGGTAATTTGATACCAAACATTAAACCTATACCTAGGGCCATATCTGTGTATCCTGAAAAGTCAAAATAAAGTTGTAGCATAAAGGATAGCGTTCCAACCCAAGCATCAAAAAATGTTAAAGCAATACCTGATTCTGCTGCAAAAAAAATTGGGTCAGAGTATTTAGCTATGTTATCTGCAATTACAATTTTTTTAAATAGACCAATTATAAAAGTAATTATTCCAGCGGTCAGGTTATCTAAATTTATATTTTTTTTAAAATTATTTTTAAATTGCGGCATCATCTCGCTGTGATGGACTATAGGACCTGCAATTAATTGAGGAAAAAATATCACAAATAAGAAATAATTAGAAAACTTATCTTCTTTCACTTTGCCCAAATAACTGTCTACTAAAAAGGTAATTTGTTGAAATGTAAAAAATGATATTCCAAGAGGTAATATAATGCTTTCAATTGCGAAATTATAATCTGAAAAACTATTTAGACTATCAAGAAAAAAGTTAAAGTATTTATAATAACCTAATATTAATAAATTTGCTGAAATAGAAATTACTAGAATTATTTTTGAGTATAGTTTTCTAATAAGTTTTCCAAAAATAAAGTTAATAAATATTGAAAATAAAATTAATAATAAATATTTTATGTTCCACCAGCCATAAAAAAACAATGAAACAGTTATAAGCCAATAAAGATTGTAATGGTTAAATCTGCTTTTATTAATTATTATAAAGACTAATAATGCTATGGGTAGAAACAAAAAGATAAATTCAAAAGAATTGAAATACATCTTATTTGCCTTTTGTCGTTTTGTTTATTAGCTTAATTAACTCCCCAACATTTTTAATTTGAAATACTTCAGAAGTGGGAATTTTAATTTTAAATTTTTTCTCTATGCCTAGTATAATCTTGATATTTGAAAGGCTGTCCCATTGAGGGATGTCATTTGCAGTAGTTTTTAGTGTTATCTTGCCAGTTTTTACTTTAAGAATTTCTGATAAAACTTTAATAGTATTAAATTTGATTTCTTTGTTGTTCATAATTGTAATGCTTTTATATATTATCCAATTTTAAATGAAAGAAAGAATAGATAATAACATCGCAAAATTTTGGAATAAAAAGTCTAATTTAATTTTTTGGCAAAAAAATCCAAAAAAGATATTTAGATTCAATAAAAAAAATTTAAATTATGAATGGTTTTATGACGGTAAAACTAATATTTGTTATAATTGTTTAGATAGGAATGTAAAAGAAGGTTTAAAAAATAAAGTAGCAATTCATACAATAAAAGAAAACGGAGAAATAGACTCATACACATATTACGAATTATTAAAATTAGTAGATAATTTTTCGGAATTTTTAGTAAAAAATTTTAAAGGAAAATTAAAAAAGGTGATGATACATTCGTCAGCTTCTATTGAGTCATCAATAAGTATGCTTGCTTGTATGAGACTGGGAGTCACTCATAATGTTATATTCGAAGATCTAGAATTAGATGCAATCGAGGTTCGTGCTAAATTATTTAAACCAGATCTTTTTATCTCTAGATCACAAGTAAAAATAAATAATTTAAAAGAGAGATGTAAAAATTTAAAATTTTTATTATTAAATAAAGAAATTAAAAAAGATAAAAAAAACCTTCAATTTAATATTTCTAAAATTACTAAAAGTAACTACGTTATTAAAACGAGGTGTAAATTTTTAAATAGTATAAACGAATCATTTGTATTATTTACTTCTGGTTCCACTGGACTGCCGAAAGGAGTGGTGCATACAACGGGTGGATATTTGGTTTTTGCTAAATATTCTTGTTTAGAAAATTTTGGTATGAATAAAAACTCTGTAGTTTTTACAGCATCAGATGCGGGATGGATAAATGGACATACATATGCTTTGTACGGCCCTTTATCAATTGGAGCTACAACTATATTAATCGAAAAGCCTACAAGTATACTTGATGAAAATATTCTTAAAAAAATAATACTTAATTTAAAACCATCGATAATGTATTTGCCAGTAACATTGATAAGAATACTAAAATCTCTTGATTTCAAATTAGCTAAAAGTTCTTACTTGAAAACTTTAGGTTCAATGGGTGAACCTCTAGCTCCTGAGGTCGCCAAATGGTTTGCAGCCTTTTGTGGTTTGAAAAATAAAACTATTGTTAATACTTATTTTCAAACCGAAACAGGAGGAATTATTACTGCTCCGAAATTTAATGACAAACTATCAAACACACCGTTTGGTACTGTTGGAAAACCAGAAAAAATATTTAAACTTTCTTTAAAAAAAATCGATAAATCGAATAAATCTGAAATTATAATAGAAAATCCATGGCCTGGTTGTATGATTAATGTTGTTAACGAAAGAAAAGTTTGGAAAAAATACTGGAATAAAAAATATCACTTTAGATTATTCGACTCAGGAAGTTTTGATAAATTTGGTAATTTAATTATTCATGGTAGAACCGATGATGTAATTAATATAAGAGGTCATAGAATTGGTTCAGCCGAAATAGAAGCGATTTTACTTAAAAATAAAATAGCTGTCGAAGTATGTGCAGTAGCAACAGATGATTTCTTAGAGGGTTCAGTATTGAATATTTTTTTAGTTATTTCAAAAGGAGAAAAAAAAAATTGATCATATTATAAAAAAAGATCTCATTTCAAATTTCGGTTCTTTCGCCTTGCCAAAAAAAATTGTTTATTTGGATGAGCTGCCAAAAACTAAAAGTGGAAAGATTCTCAGGAGACTTTTGAGAGATTTATTAGAGAAAAAAGAAAAGTTAGGGGATTTAAGTACTTTAATAAACAAGGGTATAGTTGAAAATATTAAGAAAAAAATTTAAGTAAAAATGAGTTTTTAATGCTCTTAATGTCTCAATTTTTAAAATTTCAATGTATAATTAACTCTAATTTTAAAATATGAATAAAATATGATAAAAAAATATTAATTGTATGGAAAAAAATAATCAAAACAGTTTAAAAATTTTTTTTATAAAAGTGATAGCAATAACTTTTTCAATTATTATAATTATAAATGTAACTTATAATCTTATTTTTGCAGATAAGCTTGAAAATATTAATCGATTACTGCAACTAAATAATAAAGAAAATATTGAAGAAGTAAAAAATAAAATTAGAAAAGAAATAAAAAATGGACTCGAAAAAGATAAAATTTTAAATGATGAAGATAAGGTTCTTTTTTATAAATTTTACAAAAAAATTAAAAAAGAGTTTTCAGAAATAGATAATTAAATTCTTATCTTTGATGCTTAAATCTAATAAAAATATTCTATTTTTAATACTTATTTTTTTTGCATTATACTGCTCTATTTCAATTGGTTTTTCTTGGGATGAATTTACACTTTCAAACCAAGGTAAAATAGCTGCGAACTATTTACTTTCTTTAGGCACAATTGAACCAGACGATGTTTTTAGAAGAGAATTTTATTCTCCAATTTACTATACATTAAAGTATTTAATAATTCAGGCTTTCCCGATAAATTTTCACATTGAAGCTAGTCATATAATTAATCTTACTTTTTCTATAACAGCAATCGTTGGGTTAAAAAAACTTAGTGAAAATTTATTTAATAAAAAAATTGGAAATATAACTTTTTTGATTTTATTTTTTTTTCCAGCTTTTTTTGGCCATATGGGGTTTAATAGTAAAGATACTATTATAGCTTTTTGCCATATTTGGATATTTTATTTTACTTTAAGATATATTCAAACCTATACAAATAAATATTTAAATTTAGTAGGATTACTTGCAGCAATCGGTTCGGGAATAAATTTATTCTTTTTAGGGTCTTTAATCCCTTTATTTATTTTTTTTATTACTGAAATATTTTTTATCAAAAAATTTAATAAAAATAATATTTTACCAAAAAAGATTATCATTGATTTATTAATTTGTTTCGCAATATTTTATTCAGTTTTAATTTTATTTTGGATCGATACTCATGATAACATTTTAGTATTACCCATTAGTTTTTTTTCAGAGTGGGCCTTTTCAGACTTGTGGAGAGGATTCCCTTTCTTACTGCTTAATGGTGAGTATTTTGACTATAATGAAATTCCAAAATCATATCTTATTATAAATATATTAATGAGGTCACCAGAATACCTTTTATTTTCATACTTAATTTTTTTATTTTCTTTAATTTATTCTCCTAAATTTTTTGAAACAAAAATAAAATTATTTAATTATAAATTAGTAATAATTTTATCAATGTTATTATATCCATTTTTTTTATTATACTTTACTCCATTTTCTATTTACGATGGACTTAGACATGTGCTATGGATGATACCTTATTTTTGTATAATTCCAGCATTAGCTATTTTTTATCTTTGGGAGAAAATAGAATTAAGAATTATAAAATTTTTATCTGGTTTTTTAATATTATCTTTTACCTTTTTCTTTTTTAATTTTATAATGACTACGCCCTATCAGTACACCTACTTAAATGTTTTTAATGGAAGTAAAGAAAACCATTACAATAAATTTGAAAATGATTATTGGGGTGGCTCAATCAAAGAGTTAATAAGAGAGATGAATTTATCCAAAAATACGGAATTTACTTTTGCAGTTTGTGGTGTGTCCAAGTCTGTTCCAAAATACTATTTGAAAAAGTTTGGTTATACAAATTATTCGATGGGTGATTCTTTAAATTCTGAATTTATAATTATGACTAATAGAGCGACGCCCTCTGATAAAGATAATGAATTAACAAATTGTTTTAACAAATTTAAAGGTGAAAATATTTATAAGGTATCTAGAAATGGGGTTGATTTATCAATAGTTAGAAAGATTAATTAAATGAACGTATCTAAAACTGCTAGCACTGGTTTATTTCAAGTTCTGGAGAAAGTTGTCAGAAGTCATCCTTTAGTTTATTTTTTTGTAAGATATTTGATAAGGTTTACAAATATATTTGAAGATGATGCTCATGGAGTAAAATACCTTAGTTTAGGAAAAAAAATTAATATCGTAGATGTAGGGGCAAGCGACGGTGTAGCTACAAAATTTTTTAAAAACAATTTAGATACTAATAAAATTTTGTGCTTTGAACCCAATAAGCCTTATGTAAAAATATTAAAAAATTTAAAATTAAATAATCTTTTAATTTATGATTATGGCATAAGTCAAAATAATAGAAAATTTAAAGTTTTTTATCCTCGCTATAAATTTTTTGGAAAAAATTTAGATTTGATAACTTATACTTTCTACAATAAAAGAGATTTAATTAAACAAATTAATACTGATTTTAAATTTAAAAAAGGTATTTCAATCGTTCAGAAATTTATAAATCTTAAAAAAGTAACGAAGATTAAATATAAAATTTCTTTAATTAAAATTGATGTAAATGGTCATGAGTATTCTGTTATAAAAGGTCTAAGAAATACAATAAAAAAAGATAGACCTGTTTTAATTGTAGAGACAGATAAAAATATAAAAAAAATAGAATTATCCTTAAAAAAACTAAATTATAAAAAATATTCTTTCTCAAAAAATAAAAAAGTTTTTGAAGTAATAAAAAATAGGTACCCTTTAAATACTTATTTTCTACAAAATTATCACATAAATTAAGATTTATAATTTGTTGAAAATTGATAATTTGAATAAATTTATTAGAGAAGAAATTATATCTATAAAGCGCATTTTTGATTGTCCAGAAACACGGAATTTGAGTTTTGTAGGCACCTCAACTATTTTGTATTTCAGTTTTTCAAGATAAAACAAACTTTCTATTAAAAAAAAGTATCCATTATTTTCTGCTAATTGAAAATCTCGTTTTCTAATAGTTTTAAGATTGTAACATCTAAAACCACCGGAAGAATCTAAATCAGTATTTAAAATAAGTTTTACCAGGTAAAATCTTATTTTTGTAATAAATTTTCTTAAAACTGGCCAGTCTTCTAGAGAGCCTTTATTTATGAATCTAGAAGTTATGATTATATCAGCTTTATTTTTTTTCAATTTTTTTAATAAGTTTTTTATTTCTAAAGGATTGTGCGTTCTATCTGCATCCATTGTGATACATATATTATAATTTTTTTTTGAAGCCCAATTAATTCCTTCTCTATGAGCAGATCCTATTCCATATCTCTTTTCCCTGAAAATAAATTTTACCATTTTATTTTTCTTTGATAATTCGAATATTTTATTTCTGGTTCCATCAATAGAATTATCATCAACAAATAATATTGGGATTTTTTGTCTTTTAACGATTGTATTGTATAAATAAATTACATTATCATTTTCATTTAGTGTGGGAATTATTATAATAATTTTTTTACTCATAAAACTAGTTATCTAAAATTATATTCTTAAAATCTTCAATAAATTTATAATTGGTAGGTAAAATGTTTTTTTTCATCTCTTCTTGTATAGATTTATAGTTTTTTATTATGTGCTGAATTGTTTTTTCTAAACTATCATAGTTTCTTTCAGATACAAAAATTCCTTTTTTATTACCAATAACGTGTTCTATTTCTTTAAAAACTATTACTGGCCTCAATCTTGATAGCGCTTCTAGCAAAACCATAGGGTGACCCTCCGTAAACGATGGTAAAATAAAAATATTATGCGAGTCATAAAGATCTATCAACTTATCTTCATTTGACTCTATTCTTAACACCTCTACATTTTTTTGTTCAAAATTATTTAGTTGAAAATTCTCTGCTCCTAACATTGTTAAGCTTATATTTTCTTTATTTTTTAAAATTTTGGCTAAGGAATAAACGCCTTTTTCAATTTTTAACCGCCCCACATACAATAAATTTATACCTGATAGATCAGAATTTTTTTTGTTTGATAACCATTTATCATTTAATTGTGAAGGTCTAACTATGAGTCCCTTTCTTCCTCGAAGGATATAGTTTCTACAACTAATAAGTATTGATAATTTTGTGGAAATAAAAAACATTGCTCCATAGATAATAGGGCCAAGAAATCCTATAATCTTTTTATATTCTGAAAAACCATCACTTCGAAAATATATAAACACTTTTTTTTTAAAAACCTTAAGTAGTATTAAATTAAAAAAAGTAAAAGGAGTAATTGATACAATTAAATATTTTGTATTTTTGTTAAATGTGAACTCGCTTAGGTTATAAAGTGATGAAAATATATTTTTAAATATTCTAATATTTTTTAAATTAATCTGATGGAATCTTTTTTGACTAGATTTTCTTCCTATTAAACAAACATTAAAATAATTATTTAATTTCTCTGACAAGTTTTTAATGTCAATATTGTCACAATAGCTGCCATTATTTTCATAAATTTTCTCATTAGTTAAAATTATAAGGTTTTCTTTATCCATCAATTTCTGGTCTATATTTGAATACCATTTTATTTAGTCATTTTTATTAATCTTTAAAACTCCAATAAAAGCCTCTTGGGGTATCTCAACTTTTCCAAACTGTTTTGATCTTGCTTTGCCTTTTTTTTGTTTTTCAAGTAATTTTCTTTTTCTATCGGTAGCACCTCCTCCATGAATTTTTGTAAGGACGTCCTTCTTAAATCCCTTAATAGATTCTCTTGCAATTATTTTTCCACCTATCGCTGCTTGCACTGGAATCATAAAATTATGTCTAGGAATCAAATCTTTTAATTTTTCACATACTTGTCTTCCTGTTTTTTGAGCGAAATCTTTATGAATAATCATTGCTAGAGCGTCGACGTGCTCTTCATTTACAAGTATTCCTAGTTTTACAAGAGCTCCCTCTTTATAACCTGAAATTTCATAATCAAAACTTGCGTAACCACTAGATACTGATTTAAGCCTATCATTGAAGTCAAATACTACCTCATTAAGTGGAAGATCATAGGATAAAACAGCTCGTTTACCAGAATAATTTAAATTATTTTGTATACCTCTTTTATCTTGGCATATCTTTATTATTGGTCCCAAATATTCATCAGGAGTAATTATAGTTGATCTAATCCAAGGTTCTTCTATTTTTGCAATCTGTGAAGGATCAGGCATGTTAGTTGGGTTTTGTAAATCTATAATTTCATTATTATTTTTGTGAACTTTATAAATTACACCTGGCGTAGTTGTAATTAAACTTACATCAAACTCCCTCTCTAGTCTTTCAGTAATTATTTCAAGATGAAGCAATCCTAAAAAACCACATCTAAAGCCTAACCCGAGGGCACTTGATGACTCCGGCTCATAAGAGAAGCTTGCATCATTAAGTTTAAGTTTAGCTAAACCATCTTTTAATTTTTGGAACTCGGAGCTATCAACAGGAAAGAGTCCACAAAAAACCACAGGTTTGCTTGGTTTAAATCCAGGTAAAGGATCCTGGATAGGATCTATAGCGTCACATATAGTATCGCCAACTTTTGTTTCGGACAAAGATTTTATACCTGTTATTATAAATCCTATTTCACCTGAATTTAATTCTTCTACGTCAGCGGGTTTAGGTGTAAAAACACCAACCTTTTCAATTATATATTCTTGGTTATTAGAAAGAAGTTTTATTTTCATATTCTTTTTTATCTTTCCGTTTATAACTCTGACTAAAATTACAACACCTAGGTAGCTGTCATACCAACTATCAACTAATAAACACTTTAATTTTTCATCTTTTTTTCCGTTAGGTGATGGTAAGCTATTTATTATAGCCTCAAGGATATCATCTATGCCTTCACCAGTTTTTCCTGAGCATGAAATTGCATTTGAAGTATCTATTCCAATAACATCTTCTATCTCTTTTTTTGTTTTATCAATATCAGACGCTGGTAAATCAATTTTGTTTAATACTGGGATAACTTCATGGTTTATTTCAAGAGCTTGATAAACGTTAGCTAAAGTTTGAGCTTCGACTCCTTGGGTGCTATCAACTATTAATAAAGACCCTTCACAAGCTGATAGAGAACGACTTACTTCATAGCCAAAATCAACGTGGCCAGGAGTATCAATTATATTAAGTATATAGTCTTTCCCATCCTTTGATTTGTATTTTAATTTTACCGTTTGTGCTTTAATTGTTATTCCTCTCTCTCTTTCGATGTCCATTGAGTCGAGGACTTGCTGTTTCATTTCTCGATCAGTTAAACCACCGCATTTATGAATTATTCTATCCGCAATAGTTGATTTACCGTGATCAATATGCGCAATTATTGAGAAATTACGAATTCTTTCAATATCAGACATTAAGATCTAATTTTCCCGCCAGTTTTAACTTCTATTTCTTTAATAATTTTTTCACTAATTTGATTTAGATCATTATCGGAAAGAGTTTTGTCATCTGCTTGCAATGAAACATTAATTGCAATAGATTTTTTATCTGGAGGTAGATTTCCGCCTTGGAAAACATCGAAAATATTAACCGATCTTATATTTATATCTAGTTCTTTAATAATATTATCTAATCTACCGACTTGATAATCTTTATCTATTACAAAAGCAAAATCTCTTTCAGAAATTTGAAAATCAGAAAATTTGAAGTTTTCTTTTAAAACTCTCATCTTTTTATTTGGTTTTGGAATATTGTCTAAAAAAATCTCAAATCCATAAATATTTTTTTCTTTGTAATCTAGCTTAGAAATGATTGATGGATGAATTTCTCCAAATTGAGCCAGTAGTAATCCATTATTTGTTTTGAGATTTATTGAGCCTGATCTACCAGGATGGTAGCAACTTTGTGTCTTATCACTAACTGTTAAATGATCAGCATTAATTCCCATTTCAATTAAAGTTTTAATCACATCTGTTTTCATATCAAAAATATCTATGTTCCTAGTTTTTTCAGACCAACTTTTTTTATTTATTTGTCCAGATTTAACTGCTCCTATTACAGTTTGCTGTTCTCCAGGTTTTTTTCCATAAAAAACTGGTCCGACTTCAAA
>MDTC01028564.1_pt1 | contig 11797 bp, 8 predicted proteins | sample 811181 | NCBI WGS metagenome assembly MDTC01 (sample SAMN05326644, study PRJNA326480) | marine metagenome | isolation source: seawater | place: Pacific Ocean: North | collected 2011
AACGCGATCTATGAATACGATTGACATCATCCGTGGATATCCTGCGCTTCGCATTGCGAAGACTACGACTATATTCTTCCACTTGTGAGGCCGTGGCAGGTATGGCGTATTCCAACAGTTCTTCTTCATTGTGGCGATCAGCCACACGGGTCAGTGCACGTGCTTTGGAGTAGGAAAGCTTCCCTTCGGCAAAGGCACTGGATGTTTTGGGCAGATCGAACAGTGCTGTCGCAACGCGTACCTTCTCGCGGGCGGTTCCAGGCGCGATTCCACACTTCATGTTGAGCCACTCAGCACAGTTGTTGAATAGATACGCCTTCCACCCTTGGCGAATATCGAATTCGAGCACCAGCACGAGGAACTCATACTCGCTGGCGTTGATCCGCCGCGAAAGGGAGATCATTTCAAGTCACAAAAGGATAAATCGATGCAAAGCTCTCTTACGTTCTTCTCTTCGCCATAGTCAAGACACGCCCTGATGGCGTCGGCGATGGATTGCAGTACCACGTCCAGCTCCGGTCCTTTACTGAGATGCGTGTTGTCTGTTGACATCGTATGGATACGTCTTTTGATTCAATGCTTTAGCTGGTATTCTTCTCGTATATTCTAGATCTGCGAGGACCGCACCGGGGGCAAATGACTAGCCCCGTTGGGGGAGCCTTTGGATCTGATTGTAATAGAATGGCCCAACGTCCCACATCGACCTGCAAATGGCACGATAGGAATTTCAATACCGACTACTGATTGCGTCACTCCACAAGAATGGCTCCATCACGCTATCGGGCGTACATCAGCTACAGCCACAAAGATGAAAATGGGCAAAGTGGCTGCACGCCGGCATCGAAACATACCGTTTTCAAAAACAGCTGGTTGGGACAACGGTTCCCGATAGCGTCATACCCAGACGCTGACACTATGTAATTTCTCTCGGTGCGCGTATGTATACCCTCTTTTCTTCGCGACTGTCAGCTACGATCCGATGGCAATGTTTGCCCATTGACCGCGCAGTGATAAACGGGCTGATAAAGGGGTTGCGGCCAGCAGCAGTAGGATGTTATGGTTGGCGATTGCCAGCTAATCAGAATAACAATCTCTGCAGAATAACCCATGGGCGTTGCCAGTCCCGACCCGTACACGATGCCGGAAGGTGGTACGCGTGAAGCCCCTACCAGTTTCACAGGTCGACTGAAGTACCTTGGACCCAGCATCATCATCTCCGGTTCGATCGTGGGGTCCGGTGAGATAATACTGACATCAAGCCTCGGCGCTGCCGCCGGATTCGTGTTGCTGTGGTGGGTCCTGGTCTCTTGCTGGATCAAGTCATTGGTGCAGGCGGAATTAAGCCGTTACATCATCGTGTCCGGAGACACCTATCTTCGTGCTCTCAATCGCCTACCTGGAAAAATACCCGGTCCAAACGGTCCCGTGGCCTGGCCTATATGGGTGGGATTGATCGCATTCATACCGGGCATCATGGGTCTGAGCGGCATCCTGGGCGGCGCCGGTCAGTCCTTGACCCTGCTTATTCCACAGATGCCTTCAACCTGGTCCACTGCATTGGTAGCAATTGCCACGGCGGGAATTCTCGCCGCCGGGTCCTACCCCACTCTCGAGAAGATTCTACTGGGATTAGTGGTCGGTTTCACCGCATGTACACTGGTGTGTGCGACGATGATGCAGTTCACCGAATTCTCCATGTCCAGCGCCGACATCGCCAGCGGCCTGACGTTTGAATTCCCCTTGGAGTACCTGGTGCTGGCACTGGCGGTCTACGGATATACCGGCGTCAATTCCGGGGAAACATCTGCCTATACCTATTGGTGTATCGAAAAAGGATATCCGGGCTATATCGGGCATGATCGCGAACATCCGGCTTGGCAACGAAGGGCAGAAGGGTGGATCAAAGTTTTGCATCTCGACGTGTGGGCTACACTGCTTATCCTGACCTGCGCCACGATTCCATTTTATCTGCTTGGTGCCGGCGTCCTTAACGCCATGGGCGAACAACCCGACGGTTTGGAGACTATATCGGTTCTATCCAATATGTTTACCGCCACCCTTGGTGGCTGGTCGCTATGGGTCTTCGGCGTGGGCGCGTTTTTCATTCTGTTCTCGACAACCCTGTCCGGGGTAGGTGGTGGCGGGCGTTTTATACCCGACTACCTGATTGAACTGGGGTTCTTCCCGAGAAGCAACCTGGCAACTCGAAAGGCCTGGACGCGCGGTTACGTCATCTGTGCGCCCCTCTTTGGCCTTCTATGCTATGTGGCCATACCCAATCCGGTATTTCTCGTGACCATCGGGGCTGTGACGGCCGCGCTGATGTTGCCGATCCAGAGCGGGGCAACCCTGTGGCTACAAGCCAGGCATCTGGATCCCAGAATTCAGCCTCGTAAAATAGTCAAGATCTTGATTGCGGCTATCTTCTGTTTCCAACTGGTTATGGCCAGTCTGGTACTTAGATTCGTCGTGTTCTAACCAGTTGTATCAGGCGCGCTGGTAGCTGCCCACCAGCCGGTTCATGCCTATGACATTGGGCTCTATCCGCTCCAGCAACTGCCCCATCGTCAGCCCGCCTTCCAATGTCAGCTCTTCATTCAGAGCCAACACCCAGAAGTAATATTGATGCTTGCCGTGACCGTTGGGGGGCATGGGTCCACCATAACCCTGTTTACCGAAGTCATTGCTTCCCTTAGTGTGTTCGTCAGCCCCCTCAGCCAAGCTGGTTGCTGAACCAGCTATGTTATAGAGCACCCAGTGGACAAATCCATATGTGCCCTGCTTGGTGATGAGCGGTGCATCCGGATCATGACAGATAACAGCATAAGAACTTGCCCCGTCGGGAGCATTGCTCCATGCCAACTGCGGCGAAACATCCTCACCTTCCCCTGTGTGCTTAGCTGGAATGGCGCCGCCCTGATCGAATGCACTGCTGGTCAACTGCATGTCGGATAATGCAAATCCCATATCGTTCTCCTTAGCTCAATGGATACGTTAACGTTGGCCATGATAACGCGTATTGTAGCCCGCTCAAAACGGGTTCTTGCGCGTGATCTTGAAAACGAATGCTTCTTCACAAGGCTTTTCGCCGGGTGGATCTATCTCCAGTCCCTCTTCGGTGACCGACCAATTCAGTTCTGCATCCACACCCAGCATCCTGACGGACTCAATTTCACCGGGATACAGTTTTTTCATGGAGCGGATCGTCACCCGCTTGCCAGGCCAACCGAGGCATGTGGCATAGAGCAGATTACCTCTGCAGGTGAAGCGGAAATCCTCATCAGTGTATTCGACCTCCCGCTGCTCACTGAACATGCCGCTGGTTTCCATCTTCGTCGGCCCCTCCCCGTAGGATAGCCAGGGCTCGGCGGCGAAAATCGCTTCCCCGTTAACCTGCAGCCACTTGCCGATGCCGGTGAGACACTTCTTGGCTCCTTCCGGGATGGTACCGTCCAGCTTCGGTCCAACATTGAGGAGCAGATAACCATTCTTGCTCACGTTATCGATCAGATTGTGGACCAGCGTGCTGACCTTCTTGAAGGCTGCGTCCGGTACATACGACCAGGCGCCCTGATCATCGACCGAAGTATCCGTGATCCAGTCATAGTAGGTCAGATTGTCCATGCGGCCGAGTTCATAATCGATAATGGCCGAGCCGGTGCCGAGGTCGTGACCTTTATAGGTGACCGCCAGCTCTCGGCCCCACTCAGTTTCCTTGTTGTAGTAATGGGCCAGCAGTTCCTTGCGGTACTCCTCCAGCACGAAGTTTATGCCGAAGTCGAACCAGATCAGATCGGGTCGGTAGTTTTCGATCAACTCGTGGCTCTTACTGCGCCAGAAATTCAGAAATGCCTCGGTCGGTCGGTCCTGCCAGTACCACTCCCGCATTCGTTCCGGTGGGATGGATCCCTTCTGCAGTCCATCGAGATTGTGCATCGGCCCATACAGCCCCGCGAATTCAGGATTGGACACGTCGCAGTCCGAGCGCCAGTGGGGATAGAACCACCACTGCTCGGCATGATGCAGGGCGATCATAAAGCGCATCCCCTCAGCACGGATGGCTTTTTCCAACTCACCCACTATGTCCCTCTTCGGCCCCATTCTGGCGGCATTCCACTCGTTAACCTGGCTGTCCCACATGGAAAAACCATCGTGGTGCTCTGCTACCGGTCCGGCAAAGGCGGCACCGGATGACTTGAATAATTCGGCCCACTCTGCCGCGTCGAATTTCTCGGCCGTGAACATGGGAATAAAGTCTTTGTAGCCGAATTCCGACGCCGGCCCATAGGTCTTTTCGTGATGCTGGTATTGTGAGTTCCCAGGCCGGTACATGTTGTGCGCATACCAGGTGCCGTTGGGGCCACAGGCCGGGACGGAGTAGACACCCCAGTGGGTATAGATGCCGAACTTTGACTCACGTAACCAGGCCGGGGTTGTATGGTTTCGCAGCGATGACCAAGTCGGTTCATATGTTTCAGGCATTTTTTGTCACTCCCAGTGAGATCGGATTTCCAGCACTCAGCAATGAGTCTCCGTAAGAATAAATGATCTCTGCTGCGTTTGTAACATGTGTCGTGCAGATTCAGTCTCTGGGATATCGGCTGGCTGTTGGCGCAAGTCTGTCTTGCCGCTGTTGGGCGACCGTTGGCTTGGGAGGAATTCTTTTGGCGTAGCAGGTGGCTGGTGACGCGAAGCGAATCCTTAGCGTCGCTGCCTCATTTGACCGTCCAGGTGTTGCCACTTTGCAGTAGCTTATTGATGTCACCCTTGGATTTGTTGGAGCGGATATCGATTCTCTGTTTATATACATCCTGCACGTAAGCACTGCCAGGATTGCAGTAGATAACGCCGACGGCAACTGGGAAGTCGGGTGCCGTCATTTCGCACAGCAACAAACCCAATCCTTTGTTGGTCTCGTCGTGAATTAGAATATCTTCTTCACTGACACCGTCGTCCCCCAGGTTCAGCACTTCCAGGCGAAAGTTGTCCCTGTTCAAGCGCAGGCCTTTGTCCCGCGCCTTGCCGAAAAGCAAGGGCTTGCCATGCTCAACCACCACCTGCGCATCGGCAGCCAGCTTTTTGTCTTTCAGATAGTCGAAGTTGCCATCGTTGTAGACCGGGCAATTCTGGTAGATCTCGATGAAGGATGAACCATCGTGCAGGTAACCCCTTGATATCACCGCAGACAGTTGTTTCATCTCGGTGTCGATAGAACGCCCTACGAATCGGGCCCCTGCCCCCAGCGCCAGTCCACAAGGCGAAATAGGCATGTCGACGGACCCGTCCGGCGTCGAAGGGGATATTGTTCCCACCTTTGAAGTGGGTGAAGCCTGGCCCTTGGTCAATCCATAGATCTCGTTGTTGAACAGGATGATCTGCATATTCACGTTCCTGCGCAGGGCGTGAATCATGTGGTTACCACCGATACTCAAGCCATCGCCATCACCTGTGATGACCCATACATCCAGATCGGGATTGGCCAGCCTGACCCCGGTGGCCACAGCAGGGGCTCGGCCGTGAATGGTGTGAAAACCGAACGTGTCCATGTAATAAGGAAGACGGGAGGAGCAGCCAATGCCGGAGATAAACACCTGGTTCTCCTTTTTCACCCCCAGTTCCGGCAGCAGCTTCTGGATCGTTTTCAAGATGGCGTAGTCGCCACATCCGGGACACCATCTTACTTCCTGATCTGAGGCGTAGTCCTTGACTGACAGTTTCCGATCCGTGACAACGCTCATGGGCACCGCTCCAATTCAGATTCAATGGCCTGCTCGATCTCGCTGATCTTAAAGGGACGGCCCGATACTTTATTGAGTCCCTTGGCATCGATCAGATACTGGGATCTCACCAGGTTTACGAACTGACCGGTATTCATCTCCGGTATCAGCACGCGCTCATAGGATGCCAGTAACTCACCCAGATTGGCGGGCAATGGCCACATGTAGCGTACGTGTATATGGGAAACATCCCTGCCCTGCTCACTTGCTCGTCGCACGGCACCATGGATCGGACCGAACGTGGATCCCCACCCCACTAGCGCAAGTTTGCCGCCCGGGTTACCGAGGATGACCTGCTGCGCTGGAATGTCCCCGGCAATGCCATCGATCTTGGCTTTACGGATATCGGTCATCTTCTGGTGATTGGCTGGTTCGTAACAGATATCACCTGTCTCCGAGTCCCTTTCGATGCCGCCTATGCGGTGTTCCAATCCAGCGGTTCCCGGCTTGGCCCAAACTCTTGCCAGCGTCAGAGGGTCCCTCTTGGCGGGCGTGAATCCTTCAGCGTCTGCATGGTAGTTGACAGGAAACGGTTCATACTGATGAAAATCCGGAAGATTCCAGGGCTCCGATGCATTGGCAAGATAGCCATCGCTCAAGACGATCACCGGGGTCATGTACTTGGTCGCCAGGCGCACCGCCTCGATGGCTATATCAAAACAGTCTGCCGGCGTAGCGGCAGCAATGACCGGCATGCTGGCATCGGCGTGCCGGCCAAACAGGGCCTGATTAAGATCGGACTGCTCCGTCTTGGTGGGTAATCCTGTGGAGGGGCCACCGCGCTGCGTATTGACCACGACCAGCGGCAATTCGACTGCACTACACAAGGATATGGCCTCTCCCTTCAGGGAGATGCCGGGACCTGAACTGGAGGTCACGCCCAGCGTGCCAGCGAAAGAGGCACCGATAGCTGCACAGACCGCGGCGATCTCATCCTCCGCCTGAAAGGTCATTACATCAAATTCCTTGTGATTGGAAAGGGCGTGGAGCAGCGCCGTCGCCGGCGTGATGGGATAGGACGCGAATAGAATATCCAGATCCGCCAATTGACCTCCTGCCAGCAGACCCCAGGCGAGTGCTTCAGTGCCGTTCACGTTGCGATATACCCCCGCCGGAAGATCCGCTTTGGGGATCTTGTACACCTCGACGCCGGCGGGCAACTCTGCCGTCTCACCATAGGCGTGGCCCGCATTGATAGCGGCGATATTGGCTTCAGCCATAGCGGGTTTGGCTGCAAATTTGCGGTTCAGTCCGTTGATGGTTTCAGTGCGATCACGATCGAACAGCCACATGATCAGGCCCAAGGTCCACATATTCTTACAGCGTATCGAATTCTTTTTACTCAGACCGAAGGGTTTTACCGCTTCCAACACCTGCTTGGTGACATCGATATCGATGACGCGATAGCCATCCAGGGACTCATCCTCGAGCGGATTGGCTTCGTATCCCGCTTTGGTGAGATTTTTTGCAGTAAAGGCACCGCTATCGGCAATGATCAACCCGCCCTCTACCAGATCCTGCAGATTGGTAACCAGCGCGGCGGGATTCATTACCACCAACACATCCAACTCGTCACCAGCCGTTGTGACGTCATCTGAGCCAAAATAGATCTGGTATGCCGATACGCCAAACGTGGCGCCCGCAGGAGCTCTGATCTCTGCTGGGAAATCGGGGAATGTAGCCAGGTCGTGGCCATAGAGGGCGGTAGCCTGGGTGAAATTCGTTCCGGTGAGCTGCATGCCGTCGCCGGAATCACCGGCAAATCGGATCACGACTCCCTGAACGGGCGTATCTGTATTGCGTGAACCCACATCCCCTAAGACAGTCATATTCACTTATCTCAATTATCCGACCGAGGCCGGTGTCACAAAATGCCCATGCAGCTATCGCACAGTGTAACAGAGCCGATTAATTCTAAGTTCCTTGTTTGTTGATCCAAATGGCAGATCTCGCCTGACAAGCAGACACGGACACCCCCAATGATCCACCGTTATTGTCAGAGACCGGCAAAGCAACTGTTTAGTTTCAAGTCACGTCAAGAGTTATCGATCAGGCGCTGGGCACGAACCGCGGCCTGATAACCGTACCACTGAGGGGGTTAAGTGGATCTCTCTCAGATCGTGCGCAAGCGCAGCACGACCGATCCCATGATGATCTGATCGCCGTTGTTCATGGTGATCAAGCCCTTCTGGTCGATCGACTGACCGTTTATGGTGGTGCCGTTGGTAGTATCCAGATCTTCGATAAAGAGCCGATCTTTGCGCAGTTTCATTCGGATGTGCTGGCGCGATACATCACTGTGGTTGATCACATAAGGTGAATCGGGTGGGTTTCGTCCAATCACGACACCCTCGTCCGTTACCAGTTGATCTGCAGAGATCCTGAGAAGATAACGTACCCCATCCCTGTCCTCACCATCCAGAACATATTCGGATAGGTTGGCTTTCTGCATCTCTGTGCTTGGGGATTCAAGCTGAGGTCCATGCACTTTCGGATTCACATCCCGTTTTGACAGATAGAAGACAGCGGCCACCAAGAGGACAAAGAGCCCAATAAGGCCGCCGAGCAGCACCTTCTCCGCCATCTCTGCCTTGCTTCTCTGATCGGCCAGGGCCGCGTTGAGATTCTGTTCACGTTCAGAGTATTCCGACTGCATCGTTGTCAAGGCTGCCTTGGTTTCCGCCATGATCTCGTTGCTGCGTCGGGTCACTTCCTCCCGGGCTGCCTGTGCCGCCCGGGCTGCGGCGGCAGCATCCGTGATCGCTTGGCCTGCCCTCTTCTGAGCAGTTTTGGTCTGTTGCAGCAGGTTGTCGTTTTTCTTATTTACGTCGGATAGCTGACGGGCCAGTTCGTTGGCTTTTAGCATGGCTTTGTCGGCTTCGTCTTTGGCTTCCTTGGCACTTTCCGAAGCCTGCTCGGCACTCTGTCGAGCTTGTGCTATGGCCGAAAGACAACTGCCGCCCGCAGTTTTGATATTGAGATTCTGCTCAGTCAGTAGTGAACCCAGGGACCCGCCCTGCATCGCATAGGCAACGCCGGCTGCGTCACCCGGCGAGGAGACACTAAAGCCCACAATCTCACCACATTCGTTCAGCAACGGTGACCCGAATCCGGATTCACCCAGGGATGCATTGTGCATCAACATGCGCACCTGGGCACTCAGCCCCGGCACGACGTAGCGTCTGCTGATGCTACCCTTTGACAGCCACACCGTTCTGCCTCGATCCGCCCGGATCCCTGCCGACCATACTGAGTCGCCCTCTTCAAGCGCCTCGCGTGCAAAGATCAAAGCTGGTACTCGAAGGCCGTTAACTTTCAGAACCGCAAGACCCAGGGAATCGTCCGCCAACAGATTCGCAGCAACCAGTTGAGCTTCCGATCCAGGAATGCTGACGGTGACGGTTTCTCCGCGAGTCAGTACCTGGGCACTGGTCACTACAAAGCCGTTGTAGATATCACTTTCGACGACAAAGCCGATCCCGGCGCCAACTACCTTATTGCCACTGTAGCTGCGCACGGCGACGATACTCTTATTGATCTCCTGAATCTGAATATCCCCACTCGCAGGCAGCGTCGTGAACGCCAGCATCACAGCGAGGAAAAGCCGGCTGTAGATTCTGGAATGAAGGGTACATGGAGCCATAGAGCTGTCCAGCTCCGACTTTCCAGTATGGGTGTCAGCACTAACTATAATGTGATTCTCCTATCGATTGACGCGCCATTTTATGACGAAAACCATACTGAGAGAATCACAAAACTCAATTTTTGTGACGTGGTACTTTGATCTGGGATACCATGGCGCAGTCAAATCCAAGGAGAATTCCGATGAGATTCAGTTTCTGGCCCACACCAAGCCAACCTTTTGCTGAGGTGATGTCACTCGGCCGGCACGTCGAGCAAACCGGATGGGATGGCATCTGGTACGCCGATCACTTTATGCCCAATGCAGAAGACACCAGTCAACCCACGCCGGAAGCCTGGACCACGTTGTCAGCCCTGGCTGCTTCAGTACCGCGTATTCGCCTCGGAACCCTGGTTACCGGCAACACCTACCGACATCCGGCGGTACTGGCCAAGATGGCAGCAACCGTGGATCACATCTCCGAAGGTCGTGTGGTCCTGGGTTTGGGATCAGGCTGGCAGGAAAACGAACACACTGCCTACGGCATTCCTTTCTACTCCGTCAACGGTCGCCTGCGTCGCCTTGCGGAAGCCTGTCAAATCATCAAGGCGTTGTATCGCGAGGAAAGTGTCACCTTCGACGGCGAATACTACCAGTTGAAGAACGCGCCGCTGCAACCCAAACCTCACCAGCCGAACCTGCCCCTGATGATTGGTGGCGGCGGCGAAAAGGTTACTCTGCGGATTACCGCCAAATATGCCGACGAGTGGAACGTCTGGGGTGACGCTGCAACACTAACGCGCAAAATGGCCATACTGGATGGGTACTGCAATGACATCGACCGGGACCCTGCTGAGATTCAAAGGTCCGCGGTAGCGCTACTATTTCTGAGCGATGATGAAGCGTTTCTGAAGAGAATCAAAGAGGGCGGCGGCGCCCAACCTACCATCGCCGGAATGTGAATGAAGTTATCGACATCGTTAACGACTATGTGAAGGCGGGCGTGAATGAACTCATCGTACCCGACTTCACCATGGGCCAGGGGGCGCAGAAGATCGAAACCCTGGACCGGTTTATCAACGAGGTAGCTTCAAATTATCGTTAGGTTTACTGCAAGACGCCTATCGTCTGGCGGGTGCATCCACCGCCTCAAGCTCCCAGGATTCAGATATCTTCGATCTGTAGCTGCTTAGCTTTTCTCTAGCTGACTCAGAGTCAAGGCTTTTCAGGCACCTTGCCACCCTCACTCTAAGATGAGGATCCTCGGCATCTAACATTTTTGCAATGGCGTCCTCGACCCGTCGGGAGTGCGTTTCAGCAAATGCTTGACACATACCTTGCACCGCTCGACGCCGTTTGACGTTGCTGGCGGCATTGCTCACAGCTTCATTGAAGAAAGCCCAGACTTCATCGTTGGGATAGATGCGCAGGGCGACCATGGCCCGTTCACGAATAAACCCGGGATGATCCCTACTTCCCGCTATCTGCAATAACGCGTGATAACTGTCAGGAGGTAGTGCCGCGAATTTGTCAGAGTCGAATTGCCACTCATATCCCTTGAGTAGTGGCATGACCCGATCGGTACTCTCATTTGCATAGTGCACGCCGGTCAAACCGATGGCAGACAGAAAAACAAGCAGACGAATCGCGCTACACAACCTGTTGAACAGACGTCACCTCCATAGCAACCCTGGCAATCAATTCAGCCAAATCAGCATAGCACAGAAAGGCAGTCATACAATCCATGTGGCAGGGGATCAGCAGTGTCTGGACTCCCCCAAACGACTACTTGACAGTAACGCTCTTAGCAAGATTCCTAGGCCTGTCAGGGTCGCACCCTCTCAATATCGCGAGATGGTATGCCAGCAACTGGCAAGGGATGATGGCGCTGACTATATTGACCAACCCCTGCCCCGCCATCGGCAGCTCGATAAATTCATCGAACAGCGAATTGTCTTCATGCGCGATCCCGATCAAGAATGCTCCCCGTGCGTTCACCTCTGCAGCAACGTTCAGCATATAGCTGTCTTCCTTGCCTACAAAAACGATTACCGGCACGCCCGCTTCGATTAAGGCGATGACGCCATGTTTCAACTCCCCTGCGGAGAATGCCTCCGCATGAAGATAGCTGGCTTCCTTGACGTTGAGGGCCCCTATCAAAGCCGTACCGAAATGCTGCTCATGCCCGAGAATAAACAGATGATTCTGCTTTGCGATCTTCTTGGCAACTTCCAGTGTGCGGCTTACCAACCGGTCAATGAATCCTGTGTGCATTTGTGCGGCCAGGAATTCGGTCTCGGATTTATGTTCACCGCTGCTGCGGTCATCCCTCAATGCACTTGCCAACACATACCCAAAGGTGATCTGCGCAGTTGCGCTCTTGGTGGACAGAACACAG
>MDTC01048805.1_pt1 | contig 11797 bp, 1 predicted proteins | sample 811181 | NCBI WGS metagenome assembly MDTC01 (sample SAMN05326644, study PRJNA326480) | marine metagenome | isolation source: seawater | place: Pacific Ocean: North | collected 2011
AATCATTTTTAATTTTGACATCTATCCGCAAATCACTAATTTCATTGTCATGATCAAAAAATCTACTTTTTAAATTCCAATATTTTAATAAGCCTTCATCAGCTCTTTCTAAATCATCTAAATTTATTACTAGAGGTGCATCATTTACAGGCACAAGAAATGCTTTAACTAATAAATTTTGAGTTGATTTCTCTTCAAGAGATTCGTCACCAATACTTATTGACCTTGCATTAAATTCTATTGTTCCATTTTTATTCTCAGGCGCAGATAAATATAAGGATTCCCATTTCTGATAAGGAAGTCTTAGGGATTTAAGAAGATTTCCTGAAGAATCTAAATTTATGGGTGTGGAAAATTCAGAATTAGAGCTATCCGAATTAAGTTTTTCTACAATTCTCGACCCTTCTGGCAGATTATTTAATTCCAGAAAAAGTGTTTGCCCAAGTCCCTTATCCCTGTGCTGTGACAATATAGATCCACCAGCATTAGATAGCACTGGGAAAGGGACATCTTCTTGACCTTGAATAGTTCCTGATACCTGCAAAAGAGGAACTTTGACTATAATCTTTTCTAAATTAGCTTTAACTGTTAATTGAGTTGATATTCCAATTAATTCTGAATCTTGATCAATTGATTTAGGTGTTAACGAAATCAATAAATCGTCGGTTGTTTTATCAATGAACAAACTTAAATTATTAAGATATTTTTTCTTTATTTCATAAGAACCATCAGAAAGTTCATAAGGAGCATTAAATATTACTTGTTCAGAGAATTGAATTATTTCTCCTTTATTGTTAATAGGAGAAATCAAAATACTATATTCTTCAGAGTTGTCATTATCTTCACTATCAACATTTAATCCAAGTTCATGTAAATTAACCCATCCATTACTACTAATTTCAATTTTCTCTTCGGGTGGATTTTGGAAAGTCAATATAGGCGTATCTGCTATCGGAAGAACCTCTATTTGACAATCAAGTTTCTGGGATAAAGCCTCTGCCCCCTTCCCTTTAGGAGAGCTTATTGAAAAAAAACTAAAGGAAAATTTTCCAGAAATATTAGATTTGGATTTAATTAAATAGTCATCCAAATTGTTTATATTAATTTCATTGGATATTGCATTTAGCTTTGTGTTATTTTCTTTTTTGTAGATTTCTAAATTAGAATTTAAATCCTCTACAACATATCTAAGAGTATCCGTCTGACTGTATGGAGTTATAGTGAATAATTGATTTAGAGATATTCCTAATGAATCTTCCTCCATAGTTGTTTCATTAAATACGACATCCGCAGGTCTAGCATTTTTATTAAAAGGTATTTCTATTTTTGTACTTAAACTTTTTAACTGATTAGCATTACTAATTTCTCGACTTATTCTAGTAATTGAAAATTCAATCAATTCATCAGAAAATCCATTATCTGCAATTTCTAAATAAGGAAGATCATCGCTTTGAACTGTGATGAATGTTTTATCATCCTCGATGGATAAAGACAAAGGTGACCAATTATTGTCATCACTTTTTAGAATAGAAATATAGCTTGGCACCTCTATTTGGTACCTAATCTCTTCAGATCCATCTAAATCTAATAACCCATTATCAAAACTTAAAACATCTATAAATTCATTTAGAGCTAGTGATTTATTTTCAATTAGAACAGAATTATTATTAATGCTACTAATAGGTAGGGGTTTATCAGCAACAGCATTTACAAACAATGTATTATTTCTAGAAACTTCTTTACTCAAATTATTTGAAGTCTCGGTAGCCACTGCTTTCCATGAAAATTCTATTTTTCCTGAGAAATTTTCTAATGGAGAGACAAATACATTATCAATTACTTCTGAAGAAATGATATAGGAGTTATTTGTTTTACTAAAAAAGACTTTTTCATCAGAAGAATTTAATGTATATAAATTAAAGTTATCAGTCTGAGAGTTTATTTCATAATGTAGTTTTTCTGATCCATCATTATCTATTAATTGACCAATAGAAATCATTTCTTTTAATTTAATACTTTCATCTTCATTAATTTCTAGATCTGTAAGTTTAAGTAAAGGTGCGGTGGGTACAGCACTAACATTCATCGCATATGTAATTATTGAAGAGTTTACTAATGATCCATCAGGCTGTAATTGACTTATCAAGAAACTTAGATTAGAAAACCCACTCCATAGTGCAGGGGGGAATAATTTAACACTTCCTCCATTTTTGATTAAATCTGACCAGGTAAACAACCAATCACCTCGAGAATCTTTAATTCCCAATGATGGAGTCACCTCATTGGGTAATCCAGATAAGCGAACTAATGTAAGAGAATCCAAGCCTTCCTCTGACCAGTTTTCACTACCAGAAGAATCCAAGTAAAATTCTACAGTCTCTCCGTTCTCAAAGATATTAATGAAATCCCCTTCAGAATTATTAGACCTTACGTTTAAATCCAAACTACTTTCTAAACTAGGATTAATAGTTAAGCCAACATCAAATAATTTAAATTGTTCTTGAAGATTATCACTTGAAGTAACATTAACACTTCCCATAATTTGATTATCATTATTCCAAATTGGCTGGGATTTCATTATTTCATAAGTGTCTAAATTAATTGAACTTAGGAAGTCTTGAACAGGATATAATTCGTTTATTTCGCTAATCGCATCACCATCGTCAAACCATAAAAGTAATTTTTCCCAATTATTATCTTCAGAATTAATTATTAAATTATTATCACTATCTATAGAAGCTAAAGCAGAAACTCCAGAATTAAAAGTCCTTAAACCATTATTTGAACCAAAATACTCTGAGAATAATTCGGTTATTGTATTAATTGAAATTTCATCAGATGAGTCATTCCCAGAATTATTTATGGCTAAGAATGCGTTATTTAATTCAAGATTATTATTTTCTATCCAGCCAGTTTTTAAAGGAGCAGAACCTGGCAACATCGAAAAAAGCACGTTGGACTGATTAACAGATTTTAAATTTAAACTTTTATCATCTTTTAGACTTAAGATAAGTGGATCAACAATTAAGTTGTTTTTTTGAATCGTAGGAATATTATTTAAATTAGAAAAACTTTTCAAATTAATATTATTAAAAGCAATTTTCGACCTGGAATCTCCCCCTTCCTGTCCTGAAATCAACGATGAAATTGATAAATTTAATTCGCTATTATTTTGAATATTTTGATTATTATCCTGAAGAGATACTAAATATAAATTATTATTATTAACATAATCAAAACTATTAATACTTCCTGCATTCTCCTCTTCCAAAGAAGGAAATATAAAAAGTGCAATTGTTCCAAATTTATCAGTTGCTCCAACTGGCCTAAAATCTGAGCCAATTTTTTCTGCAAGAGTAAATCCTGTAGGGATATTAGAAATAGATAAAGAAATTGACTCATTAGGATTTCTAAAGCCAGACTCAGAACCTCCCCTTCTTACCGCAATAGATAATTTTCCCGTCGTTTCATCAAAAAATAATTGATTATCCTCAATAAACTCTGGTTTTTTTGCGTTCTGAATCACATTCCAGTTAAATTGATTGCCTGAGTTAATTGATGCAATTTTATTCAAAATATCTGACTGTTTTGATAATGAATTTTCGCTAATATCAGAGTATTCTCTTGAAGAAGTATAAAAATCTAGACTTCCATTTAGCTCCCCACTAAATGACTCATCGGTTAAAACATTTATTTTCATTTGCTCTGGAAGTTTATCTTCTTTAACACTTATCAAATAAGTAAATCTTTTTAAGTTTTCACTTAGTAACTGTTCTGAAAAAGATTGAATATCACCTAGATTTTCTAAAGAATTAACTTTTGAGCCATTAGGGAGATCTATACTTAATTCGATTGTCCTAGTTCCCAAAGGAACATCAAGCAAGACTGTAATTTCAGATAATAAACCTGAGTTTTGTACACCAATTGGTGGAATCAGAGCTATTCCTGCTTCTTCATTAATAATTGGGGTAGCAAACAATTCTAAATATTGAACAGGTGACTGAATTTGCTTACTATTAGATACTTCCTTACTTATTGCACTAAAAGAGAAATTAAAACTTTCTGTATTTCCATTTCTGGATCTAATTAGCGCGTCAGCAAATTCTTGATTTGTAAGCAAAATCCCTAATTCTGTATTAGTACCGATCTCTGAAGTTGTACTATCAGTGATGAAAAGATCAGTTCTTTCCAAAGGAAAATTTATTAAATAAAATATTTGTTCCTCAGAGTCATCACTATAAGCATTGAATAAAGAATCCAATTTTGTTAGAGAGTATGGATTACTACTATTTATCTCAGAATTATTAAAGTTGAATTTTGGAATACTTGGTAGAGCATCAATAAAAAAACTTTTTTTGATTATTTGACTTTGAGTTCTAAGATTTGTTTCGCCAAGCCTACTTTGCATCAAAATAGAAAATTCAAAATCGCCTTTAGCATAAGGATTTAAAGTAGATACATTTAAATCATTTATTAATTTCTGAATATCTTCGAATGTTCCTGAAAATAACCAATCTCCATAATCTAAATTGTCAGAATTTTTCTCAATTAAAATTCCAGAAGAATCTTTAAATATTAGTTGTCCACCCTGAATACTTGAATCTTTTACATATAAGTTGAATGATTCACCATTTACTGGATCATGATTAAAATCAAAGAATTCAGCAAATCCAATATTATCCCCCTCATCAATATTTATTTCATTTGTTTTTGCAAAAACTTGAGGTTCTTTTATTGATCTTTCTAAATTGAAAAACAATTCAATACTATTTTCTAGTCCATAATTATCCTTTACGATAAAATTCGTTTTATATTCAACAATTCCATTTGTACTATCTAATCCCAAGTCAGTTGTATTTCCAGTAATTCTTAAATTAGATTGATTAAATTGAAATAAATTTGCATAACTATTACTTAAGATATCGGATTCTAAATCTTCTACTCTATAAGTTAAGTTCTCATCAGGATCAGTACCAACATCAATATCTTTTAACAAATCAAAAGGTAAATCAATTAAAAAGTCAGACTGTTCATTTAAGTTAAAGGTAATCCTATTAAGAAAATTATCATCATTATTAATAGTTTCAGGTATCATTGAATTTACCCCACTAGTTAAAAAATTATTAATTAAATCTTGAGAATTTTTATAATTAAGAACAGGATTATTGTTCCTATATTTCACGATGATAGGAATGGTTGCAGATGCTTCAAGACCTTGACTATCTTTTGCATTTATAACAATATAATTAGTTCCTATTTTCTCGCCTATTGGCCTTATTTTTAATATATTTTCTGAATTATCAAAAACCAACCAATTTGATGTTTCTTCATTGATTTCTTTAAGAACCCCACTTCCATCATCCTCAAATAAAGTAAAAGTAATTTTCTCATTAGGATCTATTCCTAAGTCATAATCATCAAACCAAGAATTAATATTAAAGTCAGTTTCTTCATCAAAAGAGAGTGTAATTGGATTCTCAAAGTTGGGTATTTTTTCTGTTAGGAAAGGACTATCATTTATATTTAAAACATTTAATTGGACATCTTGATCAATAAATAAGCCTTCTTTGTCAGAAGCTCTAACAGTAAATTGGTTATTACCAACTAAGGTATGATCAGAACTAATAAGTATATTGCCAGTATCCCTTTCAATTGTAATAAAGCGCAGAAAGTCTTTATTGCCTTCTTTTGAATAAACTTCGAAAGTTAATTTTTCATTTTGATCTATTATTGTATCCTTATCAAAAAATGAGTTAGATGTTAAGGGATAATTAAAACTCTCACCTTGAGTGATTTCAGGTAAATTTATACTTGAAATTATTTCAGGAGCATCATTAATATTTAAAACATTAATTGAAATTTTTTGATCACTTGACTCGTTTTCACCATCAGAAGCTGAAAGTATAATCTCATTTATTCCAACATCGGCATTTGATGGAGTTCCATAAATTAAACTACCCTCTTTTTGTATCCAGTCAGGAAAATCTTTTAAAGTAAAAGTTAAGTTTTCATCATCTTCATCAGAGAATAATAATGAGAGATCTTGTGTAAAAGATTGGTCTTGAAAGATTGTTTGCTCTAGAGGATTGGAGGATGAAGAGTCAAAGTTAACGGGTATAGGGACATCATTTATAGATTCAACATTTATAATAAAGTTCTTACCTTTAGTATCATCTGAAATAATCTTTACTAAATGAGAACCAACATCATCTTGAAGCGGAAGACCTTCAACGACAAGTGCTTTAGGACTATTGGAATTAATCATTATTACTTTTTCTAATGATACTTTTCTAGCTTTTGATGCAGGTAAGCTTTTTAAAGTTAAATTTATATCAGGTGTTATATCTGAAGATTTAAAGCGGAATGGTAATCGAGCAAATTGAACATCTGGTACCTGAGATTGCATATTTCCCAGAATTATTCCTTGAGATGCCACTGGTAATGATCCACCAGATAAACCTCTTAAAATAGTTCTAGAAAAATCATCATTTTGATCTAGAGAACCAAGATTTTGGAAAATAGGAAATCTATCATTGCCAAAAACATTTTCATTTTCTAGTAGGCTCTCATCTAAAAAAATAGAATCATTAGACCAATCTAAATTCAATTCCGCTCCTAAGAATCCTTCACCATGTGGCCTATAATCGTAAACATTAATTTCTAACCAATTTAGATTACTATCTTCATTATCTGGAACTAATTCATATTTAATAACTGGTTGACCTTGATTTACAATTTCTGGAAGCGGATCTACTAATTTAACTTTTAACCAATCTAATTTATTTGCATTCTCAAGTAGGGGATTAAAATGTCCCAATTGAACTGAATTTATATCTTTCGGCAAAAAATTATTAGAGTCATAACTTTCAATTAAAAAGCTACTCTTTTCATCCTCTTTGAAATAATTAAGATCAAAATCATAAAAAACATCTGAATTTCTATCATCCTTTATTTTATTTCCAGAAGAATCCAATGGCCGCCATTGAAATTTATCTAGATTAATGAAATTACAAAAATCGTTTGGAATATTCTCAGCTGTATAAACAACAATGTCGTCTCCTGAAATAAAATCATAAATATTGTCTTTATTATTAAGACCAATATTTACAATGTCATCATTTGGGGTTAAACGTAGTAATTCAATATCTTCAATGATGTCAATATTATCAATATCGATTTTTGATAAAACATCATTTTTGTTAACAATTAGTGAATCTAAATTTAGTTCCCTATTTATTAATGGTGAATTATTAGATTCAATATTTAGAAAAGAATTTTTATCATAAATCTTTAATCCTGAGGCAACATCAACTTTATATCCAAGATTATTTAAATTAAAATCTTCTAATTTAGAATAATCAACTAGATCTATTGAAGACTTATCACCAAAATAGAAATCATTACCAGGAGTTCCTAAAAATGAAGTACTTATATTTAATGGAGAAGCAGATTGAATATCGCTTCTGCCGTCGACCTTAATTAGATCATTATTAATTGTTCCTTGAAAGATAGACTGATCTGAAAATTTAAGATCTCGGTTTAAAGAATTAACTTCTGCAAAAGTAATATTCGAAGTAAATTCTCTTAATGAGATATCTAATTGATCATTATTTAAAGTATATGATTCAAACTGATTACTAATATTAAAATATTTATTATTTTGATCAAGATTTATTTCTAAATTATGGTAATTACTATCTTTCCTAATAATTAAATCAGGTTCTATAGAATCTAAATCATAACTTGTTAGATCATTTAAATAACTTCTCTTGTCATCTAAAGAATCAAACATATAAATACAAAGAATTCTTTAAAATCAGAATTCCTTTTTTAACTTATGCAAGATCGAGAAGATTTAGAGTATCGTAATTTGTTCCACCTAAACTACTACCTACACTGTTGTAGGAATCCTTATCTGCAAATCCATCAGAATAAGACGTATTATCGTAAGTAAAGTCTTCAGCACCTTCAAAAATATCAGCTACAAAGGTAGTACTACCTGAAGAGTCGTAACCAATTGATGATCCACTGAAATCGTTGAGTTCTGAAAGAGCATTATTAATAAATGAGCCAGATGAGTCATTTAAAGTAACCCAACTATCTGCAGTTCCAAAATCGTCAAATGATGCATAATTTCCACTAAAGTCTACACCTGAAGCATCGTATATGTTACCACCCCAATCATTAGAAAGAACTGCTAGGTCAGCAATAGTAATAGAGCCGTCAAAGTTGGCATCAACATCTGCAAAATTACCTGTACTATCTTCTGCAACTTCTCCAGCATTTAGGAATGCCAAGTCAGTTAATGAAACCCTACCATCATAGTTAAGATCGCCCTGATAAGTTATTAGGTTTTCAGTCACTGCATCAGCATAACCAGTAACAGTAGAGGATTGTTCACCAGTAAGTTGGAAAATACCGCTTGCATCTCCAAAACCATGAACATCACCGGCGCTCAAGCCTGATGAATCGAGGTAAAGACGAGTTACTAGTTTTGCACCATCCATTGTGGATGAATCCAACATACCTCCACTCATATCAGAATTCATTACACTTAGACCGTCAATCTCATATGCGTTACCAGAACCATCTTTTGAGATGTAAGAACCACTCGGATCATAAGCTGATACATCCCAACCAGAATTTAGGATTGACCCTGAAAAATCATTTATAATTCCACTGGAGAAGTCATCTTCTACAATTTTCAGAACAGATCCAGAAACATCAGAAATGCTTATATCATCAAGTTGCTCTGCGAATGTACCAGCATTAATCCAATAAGATTCCGCTACGATTGCTTGGTTTCCACTTGAATCGAGGTTATAAGAATTTGCTCTTATTAAGTTAGTTTTATCTGATGAACCAATATATCTTTGCGTATAAATATTAGTTGCCACGTTTACAAGATTTGATTCGGCCTCATGGATTGTAACAGCACTAAAACGATCGCTCTCGTAAAAACCTTGTGAATTTATACCAGAAATATCAGTAAAACCTAATTCATCTAAACTCTTAATAAGTGTGCTACCTGTAGATCCAGAAGCATCCTCTTCAGTTCCAATTCTAGAGAAGGTAGTGTCATATAGGTCAGTATCATCAGTGAATTGGATTGTAGATAAACCTGTTCCAGAAATATCAGAATTTAGCGAAACATCTCTTAGTGTAAATAGTAGATGACCGCCTGAGGTGGAAGAAGAACCTGAAGACAGATCTGATCCAGAATATTCAGTTGAGGAGTAAAAAGTACCTGATGAGTCAGTTAATGACTCGATTGGACTGAAGGAGCCACCAGATCCAGACATATCTTCATAAAGTGAAGCACCTACAGCACCAGTGAATCTTATTGAACTACCACTTATATCTGCTGACTGTGCAAAATTAAAAGCTGATCCAGAGAAATCTGCAGTTGCTCCAGAGAAATCTAATAATGAAGTAGTGGCGGAATTGCCAGTTGATAGTAAAACATCTAGTGTTTCTAAATCTACAGCTGCTCCCCCGGCATAACCAACTTCAACGTAGAAAGCAATATCGTATGTAGCTGCTCCACCAACATCTGAATCAGAATCGAAGTTAATACTATTTGATGAGCTATCACTAAAGTCTGTACCTAATAAACCACTTATAGGAGTGTTTCCACTGAAGTCTCCAGAAGCATGGGTAATCTCGTATCTATATTGAAGAGCTGATCCAGAGAAATCAAAATCTAGTGATGAAAAATCTGTAAAAACCGATGAAGACATATGTAGTAGAAAATCTATTAATCAGATATAAAAAATATAGCATGCAAAATTACTTTTTATATTAATTTTTTTCTTTTTTTTTCAAATAAAAACATCGTTTTAAATGATTTTTTCTAATAAAGTTCATAAGGATACAAAAAGAGTGACTTTATGTATCAGTACATACCTTTTGGCGATTTAATACTAATTTTTTTTGTATTAATTAATACATATCAAAATATGATAATTTTATAATAAATTTTTTTAAAATTCATTTTTAATTAAAGCAAAAACAACAAATAAGTTTTTTTTATCGCTTTATTAATAAAAAATTAAAAGAGATGAAAATTGCATTTAAAATTTTTCAAGAAAGTTAATCAAATTTCACTTGTAAAACCTGAAATTGGAACGCTATTAATAACGCCACTATCCTCCAATGATTGTTGTCTTAAGAAACTTGTATTATCAAAACTTATAAATGTGTGAGAATTATCAATCGATCCTACTTCTAGATGAGCTATTTCTGAGTCAGCGATTTGAGGAATTCCCCATTCCAAAGAATCCCAGTTTAAGAAATTGCCAGACAAATCTTCATTATGGTTTAAATCTGCATGAAGGTTTTTCATGAAATCATTCTCTATTATTGCTATATCTGCTATTGAAATTTCTCCATCAAAATTTGCATCAACATCATCAGAAGCGATAAAAGAATTATTATCTGCATGAATTTTTGCCGCATTCAAATAAGCAAGATCTACCAAAGATACCCTACCGTCGTAATTTAAATCACCCTGAAAAGTAATAACATTTTTTGATAGTCTTTCAGAATTATTAGATACTTTTAAGTTATCTTTAAAATCATTTCCACTCATTGCATAAAAACTTTCTTGGCTTATGCTTTCCCCCTCTTCTCCAGAAACTCTAACTTTTAAATCAATATAAAATGATTCAGAAGTTGAATCATCCCATGAACTTGCATTTCCATCTGCGGAAATACCATTAACACTAAATCCTTTAACAGTATTTTCTCCTAAGGATGTAAGATTTGTGGCATTCGAATAGCTAACTAAAGATAAATTATTATCAAAGTCATTATGTAATTGCAAGCCAGCATATCCATTATTCAATCCCTCTGAAAAATTTGAAAGTGTTAGTTTATTGGTAATAAGTGAACTATCAGAATTTAAAAATTCATTAGAAGAAGATGCCAAAAAGTCATCCTTTGTACCAATTATTAAAGACCCGCTATCAAAAGAGTTGTTTCCACTTAAGTCTTCATTCAGGGAAAACCAAGAGTACCTCTGTTCTGAAGACAAATCATGTAAGACGATATCCTTTAATTCAGTTTCAAAATTCCCAACATTTGACCACCATGATCTCCCTACTATAGTCGCTCCATTTCTTACTAAAAAAGATTTAGCTCCGGATCCAATCTCTCTTTGGGTCCAAAGCGTAGTTCCATGTTCAATAAGATCTGCAAAAGTTTGATAAGTATATATTTCGCTAGATCTATCAACCTCTATTGAATTATTGGAACTATCAAATCCCAAATCATTTAATGATTTTATAACTGCATTATCAAAAGATCTGTCGTTATCTGTATCTTGATAATTTGAAAGCACCGTATCATAGTCGTTGGAAATAATATCGATAGAGAGAGTCTCTCCATTCTGTGTTGTTCCTCTCTCAACATTTTCATCAAAATACAATCCGCTAACTCTAAATAATTCTGCATACTGATTATTTATCCTTTGAGATCCTGCAAGTTCACTACCTACAGCCCCAGTTACTCTGACTCCTTCTTTTTCAAAGGAATATTCGCCATTAAAATATGACGAATCAAGTTTTGAAAAAGATTTGGCAAAATTAATATTTGATCCAAAATTTAAATCTGCACTATCCCAATTCGAAAAAATTCCGTTAACTAAATTAAGAGTAATATCAAATGTTTCTAAATTCCAGGTATTGACTGTATCAACAGTTTTTGCCTCAATAACCAAATCATAGCTTTTATTTTTATATTCATCATCAAAAGTAGTATTTTCCCCTGAATCATCCAATGTCCACAAATTGACTCC
>MDTC01132196.1_pt1 | contig 11797 bp, 9 predicted proteins | sample 811181 | NCBI WGS metagenome assembly MDTC01 (sample SAMN05326644, study PRJNA326480) | marine metagenome | isolation source: seawater | place: Pacific Ocean: North | collected 2011
GTACTCGGCGCCGGTACTCGGCGCCGGTACTCGGCGCCGACCGTGCCACGGCCATAAAGTACCGGTTTCAAAAAAGACGTTACAGGTGCGCCTCAGGTGCGCATTTCGCCGGCAAGCGCACTTTGGACGCACTCCAAGACCAGAAAAAAACAACTGCTGCAATGTTCTGGGGCCCCACCGGCTCGGGCCAGAATGCGCAACAGGCGGCCGACGATCCCACCTACCACCCGACTGGTAACGGCAAGCGCAAGGCGCCTCCTAAGTCCAAGCCCTATGCGTGGATATACCCACCCTCGGATGGTGTCGATACGCCGGAGTTAACACAGAAGCTCAACGACGTGCTCAACTTTGTGGGTTACTGCTGCGAGGACCCGAAGTATGTGCCCATCACTACTCCCGACTCGGCGCGCTACGCGCTGCTGAATACACTGTTTCGCTCGCGCCTCTACTACGTCACTCCACACCACAACAAGACGCACTTTGGCGAAATGGTGCGGCAGGGCCTTAGGTACGACGGCTGGAAGACGATCGCCCCTTACTACAACTATCTGGGCGAGAACGCGTACACGCCTACCGAGCTGGAGCACGTGGCCAACCTTGCCAAACTGGGCACCGCGACGCAATCGCCGCCGGAGCCGTCTATTCCCGTGCGCCCCATCGTGCCCCCCGACCCAGGCCAAGAGCCCGCCAAGCCCGTCGGCATCCTTTACAAGATCAAGCACCCCTTCACTAAGCAAGAGTTGGACAACTACGCAGCGCGAAACCCCAACAACCCCATCACCCAGCAGGTCACGCGTTTATACAACATACCCTCGTCCAGCATCGCGGCGCAGATGTACCTGGCCGCCGATTTTTGCTGTCACATGATCACGCCTCTGACTCCCAAGGACTCGCTTAGGACCTGGGTGATACGCATCATTGACGAGCTCCGCTGGCAAGACATCAAAGTCAGCGATCACCGCGACTCTGGCGACTACCAAGATACGCGACAGGTCTTTGAGTGGGCATTTAACCGTAAAATCTTGGTGTTTTCAGGACTGGACGGTGGCCCGTTGCCCACCGACCTTATATCGGCATCGGCCTTGAGGACTTACGACGACCTCATGCGTAAGTACGACGCTGACATGACAGCGTACGAGCAGGCACAGAAGGACCTCCGGGCCTGGAAGCGCAAGTACGGCAACCGCGTTCCACCAAAACCAGCGGAGGACGAGACCTTTCAGATTCTGACCCCCGTGGGCGAGGAGCACCTGGCCAAGAAGCGGCGCGAGACCGAGCTTCTCGCCAACGCCGTCTGCCTTGATTGCAAGGATCCCAATTGCACGTGCAAGCAGCTTCCCCCACCAAATGCCACCGTCAAGACGGATGTTCCGCCGACGGCCGTCACGACGGGGGAGGTCAAAGTCAAGACAGAGTGAACATTCGTAGGTTTGTTGAGGTGTTTGTAGCGTCCTACCAATCGCAACAGTGTTGTAAGAGCTTCAGGCCGCACCTAAGGTGCACCTCAGGGCCAAAAAAAGCACCGGGGTGATTTTGTTGGAAAGTGTGGGGGGGATAATTACCCAACCGTAAAAAGACGTTACAGGTGCGCCTCAGGTGCGCATTTCGCCGGCAAGCGCACTTTTGGCGCACCCCAAGACCAAAAAAAAATCACCGGGGTGATCTCGCTGGAGGGGGGATAAGCAGCCAACCGCAAAAAAGCGGCGCCGATTGTCGGCGCCAGTAGTTGGTACTTTGTGGCAATTTTTTTAGACGACAAAGCACGGATCTCTTAGCAAAACACGATGGATCACACTATAACTCTGTATTTACAAAAGGGACCTCCATGGCTTGGAGACTCTAGTTTCGACAATCGAGCAATTGTGAAGCGACTTGGCGCTCGCTGGAAGTCGGAAGAAAAGAAATGGGCTGCTGTGGATGAGAGAATGTTGCTATCCTTGATAGAAGCAGGGGTGTGGAAACCTTCCGGATACGACATGGCGTTTTCGTTGGCTCTCATGAACAAGATTCGTAGAAATGAGAAAGCTTCCGGAGACATGGAGATGAAAAGGCGTGCAAAAGAGACTGAGTCGTTGTGCACCAAACCAGTTGTGCGCGACGATGACGCCTTGCTGCGTCGCGAGCTCCGTGTTCCGGAAGACGAGCCCGACAATCTTGCGATTGCGCTTGCACATGGCATCGATTCGTCAAAGGTCAAACTTACAGCAAAATTTAGAAATCTTGGTCCACGTAGCGGGATCTCCGATGCGGCGAGATTGATTCGGGGAGTCGATCTTGGTGTAACAACATGGACCCGTGTCGCAAAGAGAGCCCACTTGGTCGCGAAGCTCGAGTACCGGCGGGTAAAAGGTAAGGCGTGAAGCGGATTGTGGTTCAAGTATGTTATTGCACCGACGCAAAAGCCTCCAGAGCACCACGCCGGCCAGCTGCCTTGTGCCCCCAGCGCACCATAATTAAGTAGGGTGTAACAAGGAAGGGTGGGAATTAAATGCAGGTTGCAAGAGGAAAACTGCCAAGGTCGTGTTTGTCGTTTGATTAGTTTCTATTGTAGTGGGCAAATGATTAAATATTAATACGTTTTGAAACGCGCCGCACTTGCCGCGCAGCCTGTGAGAGAGAAACGTGCGCACAATAAGAGAATTTATCAACATGCTTACCCGCTTCAAATCGCTCAGTGGTCGAGTTATACTCGACTGCTTAGTGTTTGATACTTAGCGAGTACAAGCTGCTTTCTCTCGCTATCCAGCTTTTCCCCCGGAACACATTTCCCAGGGAAAATACTTCCCAGGGAAAAACTCAAGTTGCATGGTTGCACACCCCAAACCGTCACCCGAAAGGGCAAAACAGATTAGCCTTGCAATGAAGCCATTCAGGACAATTCGAAAGAAACGCCATTCACTGGTGTTGCAACAAGAGAGCATTTCCTTGAAGATGGCACACTCCATGATGGAATCTAAGACTCTGTGCAATTCCAAGCAAAATAGAAATCCCGTATGGAGCGTATCCAAAAGCCAATCTTTCATATTTGCACTTTTTGTTTCAAGAACTGCGCCAACCGACTTTCTGGTAAGAGAAACGGAAGCAGAGGAAGAGGAAGAACCAGAGCTGCATATTTTCGACGGGTGCAATCGTTTGACTGCCATCTACAAGTTTTTTGAATGCGAGTTTCCGATCATGTTTGGCAGTACGAACGTCTACTATCACGAGCTTCCAACAACTGACCGTTGCACGTTTGACAGAACGCTGTGTCAATTCACGAAACTTCGCAATTGTCCAGAATATTACGCGTGTGAAATAGCAGAAAAGAGAAACGAGGGAACGCCAATGACAATCGGCGAAAAGACGAATCTTCTTATATCTGTTGGAACTCCACGATCGGGCGTGCTTGAAAGGATCATGAATGTTGCGCCTTACATGGAGCTTGCGGACGACAGGGCGTCTGGACTAAAAGTGGTTGCCCAACTTGTGCAATCGATTGAAATGAAGCGAGGAGTCGAGAGCCATGCCTTCAAGCTTACGGACTACCATTTTGATTTTATGAGAACATTTTACAAAAGCGACGAAGAACTGTGCTACATAAATGCCAAAATGCTGATAAAAGCATTTGAAACAGTCGGTGACATTTGCGAAGATGGGAAAATGCCGGAAACGCTTCGGGACCAAATGGCAGTTTTGAAAAACAAAAAGGCTCCTGCTAAGGTGGGATACTTCTATTTAGCAGTCATTTCTGCAGTCGTCGACAACGTCCGAAACAACACACAAATCACTGAGAAAATGCTACTGTCAAAGTTTAAGCTGTTGTGCGACAGATCTTTGGAGGCAAAGTCCCTAGGGCGTACATTCTGCTTGGGTGGAAGCGCAATCGATGACATGTACTGAGAGGCGAAAGAAGCTACGCTTTATCCTTTTTGACGGTGATTCTTGCTCGAATGATGAATGGCTCGGTTCTGTAGCACAAGTCGTTATCACTTGCCAGATCTTCAGACACTGGATTGACTTTTACTAAAATGGGTCTGCGTCGGCCACACTCACTGCTGCTGACATTGAATCGTTTGATATGGAAGCTCAACATTCCTTTTACCATTTGCTGCATGGCGATTTCACATTGCTTTGGAAATGTTAGTGTCTCTGAATCAGACTTGTGAAAATCGGCTGCTTTTACTTCCGATAAATCGTCCGCGTAAAGAAACTGCATGCGGAATGGAACAAGCCCGTCTTCTGCGATGTCGTACTCGGTTGCAGGGCTTCCGTCTTCAAAACTCACAGCAAAGGTAAAAGAGACCGATCGGCGGTGTTCTAATTGCAACTCCTTTTTCTTTGTGTGCGTATCCATGGCGATTGCGTGTGGAAAACAGCCGCTTCTATCAGAACGAAATGGCGCTTCCATGTGTATAAAAGGTGTACCGTTGTGTGTATCAAAAACCTGCTTCAAAAGAATCCTGGGTCGCGTTCTTGCAAGGCCTCCCGAATTCAAAGGCTCGGCAATCTGCTTTGAAATCTTTAACATTGCGTCGTTAATTCCACCGAGTCGCCTCTTTAAGGATTCGATATCTTGCAGAAGCTCAAGATTCTTTTTCTTCACTCGTTTGTAGTCATCATCAAGAAGGGTTTTCTCAGTAGTTAGGCGTGTAATTACTGCATTTAGATGGACGTTCTGTGCTTGCAGTCGTTCGTGTTCTCCACCGCAATCCCTATTTTCACCACATTTGTTTCCCTCTTCCACTTGCATCTCGTCGTCTTCGGGGGTAGACTCAATGCTGCTCCTTTTGCGAGACATTGGGGAAACTGTGGCTGGCGCAAGATGCGATATTGGTGTCGTCAAGTTGCAGACAGCGACTTATGGGCGTGCAAAAGGGCACAAACTCTGCGGCGCCGGTGGTCGGCGCCGGTACTCGGCGCCGGTGGTCGGCGCCGGTGGTCGGCGCCGGTGGTCGGCGCCGGTGGTCGGCGCCGGTGGTCGGCGCCGGTGGTCGGCGCCAAGTAGTGCACGGCCATAGAGTTCCGGTTTCAAAAAAGACGTTACAGGTGCGCCTCAGGTGCGCATTTCGCCGGTAGGCGCACTTTAGGCGCACCCCAAGTCCGAAAAAAAATCACCGGGGTGATCTCGCTGGAGGGGGGATAAGCAGCCAACCATGGAATTGTCTTCAATTATACATTATTTTGTAAATATGTAACACTCTTTGATACTGAAGTAGGAAAATGAGCGTGTGATTAGCCATGCTGGAAAGGCGCTCCCTTTTGAGCTCTGGCGCGACGGCGCCAACACAGATGAGCGGCATCGTCATTATGACTACATTTGTGCTGACAACCGTTGTTTTTGTTGCTTCTGCCTTGGTGATTGCCTCAGCAATAGACCAATCTGCTTCCGCCGCCGTTGAAATCGAATTTGGATCTGGTGATTTGGGCTCTGGTGATTTGGGTTCCGGCGAAATGTTGGAGAACCAGTCAGTTTATGTGGTTCCAATGAATCCAGGCGCCCCACGACGAAGGAGCCGGGAGTTGCAAGACGAAGATTGGGAGGATTGGGAGGATTGGGACCGTGATTTCTATGGACGAGAACCTCCAGGAAAGCCCACAATCACTTGGGATGCTGCTTGCCCAAAGTCAAAGCTGCAGTGCAAAGATGAGTCTGAAAATTGGGTTGATGTTTCTGACGTGTTAGATTTTTCTTTTCTGGTCGGTAATGGATACGAAGCAGCGTTTGGAGGATGCTCGGAAGGGTGGCCAAATGTGTCACCGTATGCAGTCAGTCACTCGGGAGGCGTTCTTACAAAGGCATATAAACACTTGGTACCCGAGCATCGTGGGGGAATAGACAACTACATGAAAAGCGTCAACATAGATAACTTTGGAGACATGTTGAATGATGGCGGGTACTCGACGACCTGTGAAGATGCAAACTACTTCTCGGAAGACAATTACACGTGTGGGCTACAGTACATAACAATGGCAGCGACATATCGTGGTGATCAGTGTGAAACACTGCGCAATGTCGGCAACGCCAGCATCAAGATAAACGCCAGTAGTTACAACGGAGAAAAGGACGAAAAGGGTTACCACCGCTTGTTCAATGACTCGGCCAAAATCGACCCTGATCTAAAAAAGCTTCGTGATGAGTGCGGGTGGAGAATGGGTAAACTTGCCACGTTTGACGCCATGAAGAAATTCTCACTGCTGCAACAAAGAGATGCATTCGTAAAATTGGAGGTCAACGTATCTATTGAAGTGAATACTCCGGCTCCTAATGCGCGACAAACGCAACCACTACTAGGGCGCTTACAGCATTTAATGTCAAACGATCAGCTTACGGAAAACTGCAAATATGATATCGTTATTGCCATAGGTAGCCCCAAATGCGACGCTCCGATTGTTGTGGAAGAAGCGCACTTCCTCGGAGAAGACTTCAAAGAAAATGTGTCGAATTATCAGTTGGGCAAGTACGGCTTCGAGTACAACGCCACTAACAATTTATGGCACCGTAAAGGGGTCCAGGGGTGCGACAAGGGGTGCTGTGACGATTGCTTCCAGTGGTACTGTCCGATATACGAAGAGAGGACTGACATGTTTGGGAGAAAAAAACAATTCAAGAGAGATGGGAGCGCGGACCTTCCTTACGAATGCTTCAAATACACATACGACTGCAGCGAGGCGGGATCTACTAAATTCAACGGAAGCTCTGCTCAGGTGTGTGGAGTAGAAACAGATAACAGCCAAGCGAGAGACAGGTGTGTGTAAGAATCACCGTTTTGCTCTAACTCGGCGAAGATTGTTACATCTCCCCCTCGAGCACCCATCTGAAGTGGCGCCTGGAGAAGTCCCACATCCTCATTATGTGAGCCCATGTGTGTCGCTCACCGACGGTTTGGCCTGTCGTGTAAGGCACCAAATGAGAGAATATAGTAACGTCGCGCAAATTGTTTCCAGGGCATTCGTCAACGGAGGTAAGATTGTCCAAACCGAAGTACGGACCCGAAGAAAGTGCGTTGTCGCTCAGGTATTGCATAGCCATTTCATTTACTACAAACGTAAAGTCGTGGTGTGAGTAAAACAAAGGATCTTGATTCATATATCATGTGCATTTGCTCGCACTATATCAAAAAATCTGGGCATGGCCAACAAACATTAACTTACATGTCAAAGATATTCAGTACGGTCCCGCTAGCTACGCGCAAACATTTTGCACAACGTCAAAGAAGGAAGGATGCGCAGCGACGTGTTGACAAGCATTCACACTCGCACGTGCGAAGCGCTTGGTGCAAGGCTTACGTCACAAGAAGCCTTGGCGGTTTCAGTTGCCGCTTCCGCGCCCAGGGAAAGGGCCGATGTTTTTGGAATGCTCCTAAACTCCGTACAATCTAAGGCCGCAATGAAACACGCTGACAAAATAGCGCCCACAGATTCGGAATGGGAGGCGCTGTTTGGTAAAGATTGTTCCGCTGTCAACAACTGTCGCGAAATGACAGAAGTCGCTACAGAATCACACTTCGACACCTGCCACAAGAATATCGAGGAGGCGCTTCGATGCTCTTTGATGGAGAGCAAGTCCAATGAGGCCTGGTCCAGGCTCGTCACAAAGGCGTCCTGCTACGTTGCCCTGCACTCGGAAGACGCCGAGGCGCGAATGTCCGCGTGCCTTGGGGGAATCGTGCGGGCCGACAGCAGACGGTTGGACGACGTGCGATCCAACATAGAGGACGGCGGCGCGGATTGCTTGGTGCTTACCAAAGTTGTGATTGCGCTTGCGCGCTCGGTCGCGTGATGAAACTGCGGCAGTTTAGCACCATTTTAAAATTTTATTAATAATAAAATCTGTGTCATTGGTACCTTGGATGCAACGGGGGGAGGCGCCGGGTGTCTGCGCCGGGTGTCGGCGCCAATCTGTCGGCACTGGTGTGGTGGGTCCGGTGCTCTTAACTTTTGCGGCGTGCGTGCACAGAGGATCAACATGCCCATGAACCTCGATGTGATAGAAGAGATGCTGCGCAGGAGCGCACTCAAACGCCCCGTGGAGATCAGAAGCATGCGCCACTTTATTCAACCTGCCGTGCCTCAGCGCGGGACGCACCTCAGCGACCTGCCGTGCGCCATAGTTTCCATGATCTTCTCTATCAATAATTTTATTGCTCCTGTAAACATGTACAGCACGCCAACTAGCAAAAAGCAGGGCATCGAGGCCTTTGCGTATGTCGGCGACCTGGCGGCACTGCGCCTTGTGAACGTGAGCATGTCGCGCCGCTTCAAGAATGGCCTGTGCACACACACAGTGCAACGAGCGATCCACCTGAAGCCCAAGTCTCCCGTAAAAATGGCGTTCGCCGCCAGCATCGTCTCCTTCGTCATCATGATGCAGGCCATGCGCTGTCAGACCGAGCAAGGCACGCTAGCGTTTGCCTTTCTAAAGGCGTTTCGCATTCAAGAGATACTCGACGTTGCGAACGCCGAAAAAAAAACCAAGATCAAAGAGATGGTGAACAATGTAAACGAATACTCAAATGGCGTACCCACGTGGGAGCCCAGTCAACGTCTCTTGTGTTAAGAGGTGTGTGCACAACAAGTTGACGAATAATAACACTCCCTCACCAACACTCCCTCACTCCTGGCACACGTAAGGGTTTGTGTAATGGTCCAGTTCTTTTGAGTCTACCCAAGCCATAACCCCATCCCTGAAATCCTTTCCCATGACATCTTCAATACCGCCATCGTTGTTGGGCTCACCAGAGTGCCAGTTTTGGTAATCTCCAAAAGCCTGGCCGTCGGCGACCCACACCCAATCGCCTTCTGAAGCAATATCGTTGCCGCCTAGCCACACAAAATTATGACCAGTACCAACCACTAAGGTGTTGAGCTCTTGCTCATCCTCCGCGCTCAGCACGCTCGCCAGAGTCATTCCTTCATCTATGCATGCTTGCTTTGCTGCTTGCCAAGTAAGGTGAGTGGTGCGCAGATGGTACCGCGAAGGAGGCGACAGCTGCAACTCCTGGCACACGTAAGCTTTTGAGTAATGGTCTTTTGCGTCTAGCCACCCACCCCCATCTCTTGAATCGTATCCCATGACGTCCTCGGCATTCGCATCGTTGTTGGGCTCACCCGTTTTCCACTTTGTGTACACCATTGGCTCGCCGGAGGCGAGCCACACCCAATTCCCTTCTGAAGCTTGATCGTTGCCGCCTAGCCACACAAGCTCACGGACGTGCTGTGGTAAGGTGTCTCCTGCCACTAAGGCTGCCAGCTTTTGATCATCCTCCGCGCTCAGCACGCTCGCCAGAGTCATTCCCTCATTTTCACATGCTTGCTTTGCTGCTGCCCAAGTGCGCTGTGTGGTACGCAGATGGTACCGCGAAGGAGGCGACAGCTGCAGGTCGGTCACCGAAATGCAGCTTGCGTCGACATCGTGGATAGTCGCAAAGACGTTCAGTGGGTAGTCCACCGTGCTCACAGTGACCGACTTGAGGGGAGTGCCATCGCGATACCACGTGACACTGTTGCCAATAGCTTCGACGCGCAGCACGGATTGCGCATCGTAGTTGCCTTGCCTTTCGTGTTGCTCCTGACCGTTGTAATGAATCCACAGTTCGCCGCCACGTCGGCAAGAGAATCCGTACGCAATGGCGCTGTTATAGTAATTGCCGCAGTCGCCGTTACTGTTGCACGTTCTATCGATACTCGATTCCCACGTGCTCCAATCGGCAGACGCCGCCTGAAGGCCGATGTTCACTTGATTGCCCGTACAAGGGCAACGGAACTCCATTGCGCGAAACCCACCGGATGCAGGAATCTGGTAAGGCGGCGCGTTGGTGAAGGCGGCGCAGGTCCACGCTTCTGTACCTGAGGTTTTCTGAAGGGTGCCGGGACTAGGGTTGGCGTCGCAGTGCGAGTGGACAGTGGACTGCCAAACTACATTCGCTGGCACATCCGTCGGAATGAGAGGCGGTGAAGGCGGAGGACTTGGAGAAGCAGCTGCTATTGCAAAGGTTGCTGTTTGTCCATAGACAGAGGTCGAGGTCGAGCAAGCCTTTCCGTAGCTATCCGCTTTGAAGCATTGATACCCTGCATTTTCCCATACAGTAAAATGCGTTGATTCGCTGTCGTAAAGTAGGCAGTAGTGTGCCGCTCGACTGACCCATTTCATGTAGACCTCTGATAAAGGGGCTTGGTTGCTTGATTGTGTAGCCAGTTCCCACCCACCCGAATGGTAGGTTTTTACCCCACAGTTACCGTTTTCATCTATGGCTCCGAGACTCAGGTAGGTCGTGGACCTCGGAAGCGACATGCCCATCTGGTTCATGAGGTGGTTTGATGCGTCTTGCAACTCGCTGTCACTAAGATCTTGATCCCACACAACAACCTCCGCAACCCCAAAGTCCGAGACTTCGCCATCGTTAATGAGCAAGTTCAGGTTGGACAAACCCACACAATTTGTACAATCTCCAAAATCGACCCCGTTCAAAAGCGTCGTCGGCCCGCCACGAGTACGGCACGTCACCACCCAGTCAGTTGCTTGTGCAGGACCGTATCCGACCTTTCCTTTTAAGATTCTGCCTCCTAAGGAGCTTCCCATGTTATTAAAAGTGGGATTACCTCTGGGACCAGTAATCCAAGTGTTATAGTGAACGGCCCCTGCCTCGCCATTCCAATGACCATGAAGCCAATTGGCGCCGGTTGCGTCTAGAATTCGGCCTCGTGTTGATCCATAGTACCTAGTAACCGAGCACACGGTGTAATCATTCATCAGAATTTGTCCAAAATTGATAGTTTGCGAAGTACCTCCATACAGCACTCGCGTCGCGCTCGAAACGGTTTGATCCTGAAACGCGTAGTGCGTCGACTTTACAAACCCCGCCCCACTCGACAACGTTGCGTCATTGCCGTTTCCACTACAGTCCGTCCACACGTTGTTAGAGGTGCTGTATTCTCCGGGGCAGTACCACGCTTTTAGACCAGCAGAGGGATAAGCATTCGGTAGCGTGGGAGTCGCGCCAGGTGCCCAGGGCGGCGATGGTGGCGGCAACCCGCGTGCTTCCACAACGGAGATACCAGATAGGTTAATGTGAATGCATGAGCGACTGCCCCAATTGCCCCTGTTGTTTTTGAATTTAAAGGTGATTTCGCCATTTCCATCGGCCATTGCAAATCCTCGCACAGTGGGTTGGTCATTTGATGGAACGTCGGGCCCCGCTTCCTGAATTCCATTTATTTGCCGAACATCGTTGATGTACCATTCGTACACGCCAAACCTGTAATTGTTGTCGTCTTTGTTATCTTCGGCCTGGTTATCAAACTGGTAGATGGCATACTCGTAAAACTGCCCGGGTGTAAGCTTAGTGACTTTTGCATATGACAATAGGTTGTTTAATGCGTTTCCAAAGCCATAAGCGTAGTCTAAAGTGTGACTCCATCCCCACACTTGTAGATTGTCGGCTGTTCCCAGATTGGGCAAAGTGTAGGTGCGCGTAATGCCTTGTTGATTGCTTCTGTAGTATGCCTCGTTGCTGTGTGGCTTTCCCGACCGGGTGAAGAATGAGAAATATTCCGGAAATCCATTTGTTCCCAACGGAGTCGATGGTGGTGGCGCTTGAACTAGCGGTGGTGATGGTGTAGGTGGTGGCGGCGAGGGTGAAGGCGGAGGAGGCGATGGATGCGGTGGCGAGGGTGAGGGCGGAGGCGGGGACGGCGATGGAGGCGGCGGTGAGGGCGATGGAGGCGGTGGCGAGGGTGAAGGAGGCGGCGGCGAAGGCACCGGCGGAGACGGCGAGGGTGGAGGAGGCGATGGAGGCGGTGGCGATGGAGGCGGTGGCGA
>MDTC01256870.1_pt1 | contig 11796 bp, 8 predicted proteins | sample 811181 | NCBI WGS metagenome assembly MDTC01 (sample SAMN05326644, study PRJNA326480) | marine metagenome | isolation source: seawater | place: Pacific Ocean: North | collected 2011
CACATTTAAATTTAGCAATTGATACTATAATAAATAATCAAGCTTTATTTACAAATTATAGTAAAATATCTAATAACAGCAGCTTTCTATTTTCTGGCAAATATTTCCCTGTAGGTTTTAAAAGAAACAACTATGAGATAAATTTTAATACTTCTAAAAAGCTATCTAAAAAAATTAAAATATTTACTGACTTTAGGTTTGAAAATAACAGACCAGTTTTTGAGCTAAACAACTACACTAGTAATCACCTAGAGTGGAATTATTCTCATGATAATGTATCGTTATTTTCTGTACTTGGTAAATTAGACATTGGTCAATTTTCTTATGCAATTAATTATTCTGAAATAAAAAACCCTATTTATTTTGACTATGTTAGTCATCCTGTTCAATTTGATGGTTTTGCTCAAGTGATACAATCAAAGGCTAATTATGAATTAGTCAGACCTAAAATATATTTTTTATCGGAAATTATTTATCAATATCAAGCAGGTGCTCAAATTTTTCAATTACCAGAGTGGATTGGGCAATTAAAGTTTAATTATAGTCTAATACATAAAAAAAGTAATCTTAAATTGATACTCGGAGTTAATGGTAGATGTTACTCTTCTTTTGAATTGATGGGTTATTCTCCTACTATAAATCAATTCAATATAACGGAACAAATACTACAATCTCCCTATTTTGTTGCTGACTTTATTGCTAAAACAATGATTAAAAATGTCACAGTTTACGCTATGGTGGCACATTTTAATGCAGGTTTAATGGGTGCTAATTATTTTACAGCATTAAATTACCCTAGTCCTGACAGATATATCAAATTTGGATTAAAATGGTTATTTTTAAATTAGATAGTTTAAAATTCTATTCAATAAGAACAAATGAAAAAAATTAATAGTTTTTCTGAATACCAAAGTGAGTATCAAAAAAGTATTGATTCACCTGAAAAGTTTTGGGAAGAAAAAGCCAGTACCTTTCAGTGGATATCTCCATGGAAAAAAACATTAGAATGGGAATTTAATTCACCAAGTGTTCAATGGTTTTTAGAAGGTAAGTTGAATATCACGGAAAATTGTTTGGACCGCCATTTGAGTTCTAGATCAGATCAAACTGCTATAATTTGGGAACCAAACGACCCAAAAGAAGCGACAATTAAGATATCGTATAAACAATTACATTCAAAAGTTAGTAGGTTTTCTAATGTTTTGAAAAATAATGGCGCCAAAAAAGGAGATCGAATATGTCTTTATATGCCAATGGTGCCTGAGTTGGCTATTGCAACACTTGCTTGCGCCAGAATTGGTGCAATTCACTCAGTAGTTTTTGCGGGTTTTTCTGCTAAAGCATTGGCTGATAGAATTAATGATGCTGATTGTAATATTCTTTTGACCAGTGACGGATTGTATAGGGGGAACAAACAACTCTGCTTAAAAGATATTGCTGATAAAGCTTTAGAAACTACACCAACAATAAAGAGGTGTATTGTTTTGAAGAGAACTAATCAGGAGGTAAATATGCTTCATGCTAGAGATGTTTGGTGGAATGATGAATTAAATAAAGTGAATGCTATTTGTAAGGCAGAAGTAATGGATGCTGAAGATCCTTTATTTGTGTTATATACCTCTGGCTCAACTGGAAAACCTAAGGGAGTTCAACATCACTGTGGTGGGTATATGGTTTATGCAGAGTATAGCTTTAGAAATGTTTTTCAGTATAATGAAGGAGATGTTTACTGGTGTACAGCTGATATTGGATGGATTACAGGACATTCTTATATCGTTTATGGACCGTTATTAGCAGGAGCTACTACAATAATGTTTGAGGGTATACCTACTTATCCTGATGCTGGTAGATTTTGGGAAGTTTGTCAAAAGCATAAAGTGAATATTTTTTATACGGCTCCAACTGCTATAAGAGCTTTGCAAGCTTTTGGAACTGATTTAATAGATAAATATGATTTAAGTTCTTTAAAAACCCTTGGTACCGTAGGAGAACCAATTAATGAAGAAGCATGGGAATGGTATCATAAGTACATTGGAAAAGAAAAATGTTGGATAGTTGACACTTGGTGGCAAACTGAAACGGGTGGAATAATGATTTCACCTTTAGCTCATATTACTCCAACTAAACCTACTTTTGCAACTTTACCTTTACCTGGTATTCAGCCTTGTTTGGTAGATAATAATGGTAAAGAAATTCAAGGTAACGATGTTCAAGGTAATTTATGTATAAAATTTCCTTGGCCAAGTATGATAAGAACTACCTATGGTGACCACGAAAGGTGTAAACAGGTTTATTTTTCAACTTATCCAAATAGATATTTTACTGGGGATGGATGTAAAAGAGATAGTGATGGATATTACCGTATCACTGGAAGAGTAGATGATGTGATAAATGTTTCAGGTCATAGGATGGGTACTGCAGAGGTTGAAAATGGAATTAATGAGCACTTTAGTGTTATTGAAAGTGCAGTGGTTGGATACCCCCATACTGTAAAAGGCCAAGGTATTTATGCTTATGTGATCATTGATATTAGTATTGAACCGTCTCAAGAATTAAAAAATGAAATATTGAAAACAGTATCTCTTGAAATCGGTCCAATTGCAAAACCAGATAAAATTCAGTTTGTAAAAGGTCTTCCAAAAACTCGTTCTGGAAAAATTATGAGGAGAATATTAAGAAAGGTAGCAGAGGGAGATACTTCAAATTTAGGAGATACTTCTACCTTACTAGATCCTAATGTTGTAAAAGAAATAATTGTTGGTGCAAAATAAAAAGAGCCCATAATTAATGGGCTCTTTTAAGGTTTTGATTATAAATGATCTTACATCATTCCTGGCATTCCACCTGGCATTCCGCCACCCATTGGAGGCATTGGAACTTCATCTTCTTGCTCATCTGCAACTACACATTCAGTAGTAAGCATCATTGAAGCAATTGATGCAGCATTTTCAAGTGCAATTCTAGAAACTTTAGTTGGATCGATAACTCCAGACTTTAATAAAGATTCGTACTTATCAGTTCTAGCATTATAGCCAAAGTCAGCTTTACCTTCTTTAACTTTTTGAACAACAATAGCTCCTTCACCGCCGGCATTGGCAATAATGGTTCTTAATGGATCCTCAATCGCTCTTTTTACAATTTTGATACCTGTACATTCATCTTCGTTGATTCCGTCATTTTCATTCAAGGCATTCGCAGCTCTGATGTATGCTACTCCGCCACCTGGAATAATTCCTTCCTCAACAGCAGCTCTAGTTGCGGCAAGTGCATCATCAACTCTATCTTTCTTCTCTTTCATTTCAACTTCAGTTGCAGCACCAACATAAAGAACAGCTACACCACCAGCTAGCTTAGCTAATCTTTCTTGTAACTTTTCTTTGTCATAATCTGATGTTGTAGTTTCAATTTGAGCTTTAATTTGATTAGTTCTAGCTACGATATCATTTTTTGCTCCAGCGCCATTAACAATTGTTGTATTGTCTTTGTCAATTTCTACTTTTTCACATGTTCCAAGCATGTCTAAAGTAGTATTTTCCATTTTGAAACCTCTTTCTTCAGAAATAACAGTACCTCCAGTTAAAATAGCTAAATCTTCTAACATTGCTTTTCTTCTGTCTCCAAAACCAGGAGCTTTAACAGCAGCAATTTTTAAAGAACCTCTTATTTTATTCACTACAAGAGTTGCTAATGCTTCACCGTCAACGTCTTCAGCAATAATCAAAAGTGGTTTCCCTGATTGTGCAACTGGTTCTAAAACAGGAAGTATATCTTTCATGTTAGAAATCTTCTTGTCATAGATAAGTATGTAAGGAGTTTCTAATTCCGTAACCATTTTTTCTGCATTAGTAACGAAATAGGGAGATAAATATCCTCTATCAAATTGCATTCCTTCAACTGTTTTAACTTCAGTTTCAGTACCCTTAGCTTCTTCAACGGTAATTACACCATCATTTCCAACCACTTTCATGGCTTCAGCAATTAAAGAACCTATTGATTCATCATTGTTAGCAGAAATGGTAGCAACTTGCTTTATTTTATCATTATCAGAACCAACTTCTTTGGAAAGTTTTTTAAGTTCAGAAACAACAGTTACCACCGCTTTGTCAATGCCTCTTTTAAGATCCATTGGGTTAGCGCCTGCAGCAACATTTTTCAGTCCTGTGTTAATTATACCTTGAGCAAGTACAGTTGCAGTTGTAGTTCCATCACCAGCAATATCGTTTGTTTTTGATGCTACTTCTTTAACCATTTGAGCACCCATATTTTCAACGGGGTCTTTTAATTCAATTTCTTTAGCGACAGTAACACCGTCTTTTGTTACTTGGGGAGCACCAAATTTCTTGTCTATTACAACATTTCTTCCTTTTGGTCCTAATGTTGCTTTCACTGCATTTGCAAGTGAGTCAACGCCTTTTTTTAATCTGTCTCTAGCGTCAATTTCAAAAACTATTTCTTTAGCCATTTTATTTGATTTAAATTATTTAACAATTGCAAAAATGTCGCTTTCTCTCATGATGAGATAATCACTACCTTCAATTTTGATTTCAGTACCGCTATATTGTCCATACAATACAGTGTCTCCTTTTTTAACCGTTAATGGTTCGTCTTTTTTACCGTTACCAGCAGCAACGATTTTGCCTTTCTTAGGCTTTTCTTTTGCTGTATCAGGAATAATAATTCCTCCTGCAGTTGTTTCTTCTGCTGCTGAAGGTTCAATGATTACTCTGTCAGCAAGTGGGGTTACATTAATTGACATTATTTATTTATTTTTAGTTTAATTAATTACTTAATAGCATAATTTATGCCATTGCAGTGATGTGCTTATTATATAGACAAATTGACTTTTGAATGCTGGTTATAAGTGACAACCTGGCATTTAATTTTAAGGTAAATCTGTAGGTAAGTTCAAAGGATCACTAGAAGAAGGAAGACTAATTCCTTCATTTTTATCAATTTCAGTTGACGCACCCATTTCTCCACCATTGAAGTTAAATGCTGCAAGTAAACTTAAAAAACCAATTATTCCTGCCAAAGTCCAAGTTGCCTTTTCAATGGTTTCGGTAGATTGAGCTACTCCTCCTAATTGATTTACATTTCCAAAAGAGGAATCTAATCCACCTCCTTTAGAGTTTTGTAATAAAACAATTACTATCAGAAGGATAGCAGCAATTGTTGATAGGATCATTAAGAAAGTAGCCATTTATAATTTGGTTTTTTGATTTATATATTTAATTCGGCTTGCAAATAAAAGTTTTTTTTCTGGAATAGACAACATCAATTGCTCATAGATTGCAATGGCCTTTGGATAATTACCTTGTTTAACATAAACTTCAGCTAAAGTTTCAGTGTCCATAGTGTGGTTTTCTTCTAGGCTCTTTTTTGCAGTATCTGAAGCTGAAAAAAATTGTTTCTTTTCTTTTTGAGTCTTCCTATTTTCTAAACTTCTTAAAATTTCATCAACAGTTCTCTCTTTATTTGATTTTTCTTTGGGGGCAGATTTGTAAAGCCACCTTTCAAAGGTAAATTCAGTTTCATTATCAACTTCAATAGAAATTTCTTCTTCCTCTTCTATTTTGGAAGTTGAATTTTCAATTTCATTAATTAGTTCATTACTTATTAAATTGTTGTAAATATTATTTTGTAAAAATACTTGATCTTCATTATTTTCTGTTACGTTTTCTGAAGATTTTTCAATGTCCTTATTTTCTAAATTTTGAGATTTATCATTAATTAATTCATTAGAATAAATTTCATTCTTTTTTGATACACCATTAATAATATTAAAAAGTTGAGTTCTGTTATTTGACCTTAATGCAGCACTTTTAAGAATATTATCAAGACCAGTTCTGTTTTGAGCTTTAATAACTTTTGCAATCATAAGAAAGCAAATTCCAGAATAAGAATTTTTAATTGAAAGGTCAAACAAATAGTTAAGATCTTTATCCGAAGTTTTCTCTGGGAAATCAATTATTTGATCAATATTTTTAATTGAATTTTCTACCATTCTCCACCAAATATTTTGTCAAATATATCTTGCGTTAATTGGTAGTTTAAATTTTCAACTAACTCTTCTTCCAAACTGTTGAAATCACTTGCAGCGTTATAATCTATAAATGCTTTGAATGATGAATTATTAAGACCAACAGAATCTTGATTTTTAAAATAGGTGTTTATGGTGACTGTCATTTGCAACCTATTTTGAGCAGCTGATTCACTTCCTGCTTGAATGTTAATCGGAGAAATTAAATAGTCTTTTATTTTACCAGTGATTTGTATATCACCATCATTGTCCACTAAGTTTAGTTTGGTTTGTGATTGCATGATGTCTCTTAAGCTTTCTGTAAAGGATGCACCTAGAAAAGCACCTCCAATAGTACTGTTATTCTCAAAATAATCTACTTGAACACTATTTGCTTGAACTTCTTTAGTTTCAGAACCACCAGATTTAAAGCTAAACTGAGGAAGGGCACACCCTATCAAACAAAACAAAGTTGTATATACTAGAATTTTTTTCAATTATTTGATGATTTCATATTCTTTAATTTTTCTGTAAAGTGTTCTTTCAGAAATGCCTAACTCTTTTGCTGCATTTTTTCTTCTTCCTTGGTGTTTGATTAATGCTTTTTGAATTAATTCTTTTTCTCTCTCTTCAAGTGATAAGGATTCCTCAATTTCAATACTATGTTCAATAGGCTCATTTAAAGTATTGTTATTTACTTGATAAGTAGGGCTTTGAATATTTAAGTTATCAACTTCACTATTTATTTGATTACTTTCTTGATTGATTTCATCAGGGTTATTTAATCTGGTGATAATTGCTGATTTTTCATTACTTGATAGGTTGTTGTTATTGATTAAGTCAACAATTACTCTTTTCATTTCAGTAACATCATTTTTCATTTCAAAAAGTACTTTGTAGAGTATGTCTCTTTCAGAAAAATGATTGTCTTTCTTTTTTTCATTTATTACCATTGGGAGGTGATTCCCTTTCATGTGTTCAGGTAAATATTTACTGAGTGTAATTGCATTTACTTCCCTTGTACTTTCAATAACAGAAATTTGTTCTGCAACATTTTTTAATTGCCTAATATTTCCAGGCCAGTTAAAATTAGTTAGTATTTCAGAAGCTTCTGGATTAAGCTTTATTCCTGGCATTCTATATTTTTCTGCAAAATCTGCTGAAAACTTTCTGAAAAGTAAATGAATATCTTCTTTTCTCTCTCTAAGTGGGGGTAATGAAATAGGAACAGTGCTAAGTCTATAAAAAAGATCTTCTCTAAATTTACCTTTTTCAATTGCTTGCTGAACATTTTCATTGGTTGCCGCAATAATTCTAACATTTGTTTTTTTAACTTTTGAGGAACCCACTCTTATGTACTCTCCAGTTTCTAAAACCCTAAGTAGCCTAACCTGTGTTGGTAGAGGAAGTTCAGCAACTTCATCTAAAAAAATGGTTCCTCCATCTGCAACTTCAAAATAACCTTTTCTACTGTCAGTTGCTCCGGTAAATGCACCCTTTTCATGTCCAAATAGTTCAGAATCAATAGTGCCTTCAGGAATAGCGCCACAGTTTACAGCAATGTATTCGTGGTGTTTTCTAACACTATAATTATGTATGATTTTGGGCATATTCTCTTTTCCAGTCCCACTTTCTCCAGTGATCAGAACAGTAATATCTGTTGGAGCAACTTGTACAGCCACGTCCAAAGCTCTATTTAGAGCATCGTTATTTCCAATAATTCCAAATCGGTTTTTAACAGTTTGTAAGTTCATATTATACTATTTTACCAATTAATGTTGCAGATGTGCATCTTTCAATGAGTACATTGACGTAAGTTCCTTTTTTTGCATTTTCTTTTGGAAATACAACTTTGGAATTTTCTGGATTTCTGCCGCTAAATTCATTAGGAGACTTTTTGGATGTTCCTTCAACCAATACTTCCACTATTTTTCCAATATAAGTCTCGTTACTTTTGGTTGCATGTTGTCGTTGAAGATCAATTACTTCTTGAAGTCTTGATTTTTTTATTTTAAGCGGAATATTATCCTCATACTTTCTTTCAGCAAGTGTTTTGGGTCTTTCTGAATAGAAAAACATGTATGAAAAATTAAATTCAACTTTTTTCATTAAGTCGAGTGTTTCATTGAAATCCTCATCTGATTCGTCACAAAATCCGGTAATAATATCTGTTGATATAGCACATCCAGGGATAATTTTATTAATGGCATTAATTCTTTCTAAATACCATTCTTTTGTATAACCTCGGTTCATTTTCTTTAGAATTCTTGAACTTCCAGATTGAACGGGGAGATGTATGTAGTTACAAATATTGTCGTATTTTTTTATGGTCCTAAGAACCTGATCGGTCATATCCTTGGGATGTGAGGTAGAAAATCTTACTCTTAGATCTTTTGCAACCAGGGCTACCATTTCTAATAATTCTGCAAAATTTGTTGTAGGTTGGTCATTATTAATTAGGTCTCCCTTTTTATTAATATTCCATCGAAAACTATCTACATTTTGCCCTAATAGGGTGACTTCTTTATATCCTTTATTGTAAAGTTCTTTGGCTTCAGCTACAATGGTAAGTGGATTTCTACTTCTTTCTCTTCCTCTTGTGAATGGGACTACGCAGAAGGAGCACATGTTGTCACATCCTCTCATTATTGAAATAAATCCCGAAACACCATTATTATCTAATCTTACTGGACTAATATCAGCATAGGTTTCTTCTCTGGAAAGAAGAACATTAACACTTTTTTGACCACCTTCCACATCTTCTAAAAGCCTTGGTAGATCTCTGTATGCATCAGGTCCCACAACTAAATCAACAAGTTTTTCTTGTTCCAAAAGAGATTCTTTCATTCTTTCAGCCATGCAACCCAACATTCCAATAATTAATTTTGGATTTTGATTTTTAAGTTGATTAAAAGATCGGAGTCTTGTTCTAACTGTAGTTTCGGCCTTCTCTCTAATTGAGCAAGTATTTAGTAATATCAAATCAGACTCTTCATAATTTCTTGTAGTTTGGTAACCGTGTTTATCTAAAATTGAGGCAACTATTTCACTGTCAGAAAAGTTCATTTGACAACCATAACTTTCTAGGTACAGTTTTTTGTCTCTTGGTTTGAAATCACCAAGAATAGTAGCTTTACCTTGTCTTTTTTCTTCAATTATTTTTTCCATTGAAAAATCATATTATTGTCAAAGTTAATTCAAATCTGTTAACTGCCATTATGTCAGCGAAAAAAAATGTTAAAAAAACCTTTTTTAATTACTTTTTGTTTAAAAATCAATTTTATTCTCACATTGCTGAATCAACTATATTTTTATTTCTTTGTAAAGTTTTGAATTAAAAAAATTATCCAATTAATGAATAATCTTGTCATTGTAGAGTCCCCAGCAAAAGCTAAAACTATCGAAGGTTTTTTAGGAAATGATTATGTTGTTAGATCTTGTTTTGGACACATTAGAGAGTTACCTAGAAAAGGTGATCCAATTGATGTTGAAAATAATTTTAAACCAACTTATGTTGTTCCACAAGACAAAAAGAAAGTAGTTAGCGAGCTCAATACCATTGCCAAGAAATGTGCTACGGTTTGGTTAGCAACTGATGAAGATCGTGAGGGGGAAGCGATATCCTGGCATTTACTTCATGCCTTGAACTTAAAGGTAGAAAATACCAAAAGAATTACCTTTAATGAAATCACCAAAAAAGCGGTTTTAAGAGCTGTTAATTCACCCAGAGACATTAATGATGACCTTGTAAATTCTCAACAGGCTAGAAGAATTCTTGACAGAATTGTAGGTTTTGAACTCTCTCCAATACTTTGGCGAAAAGTAAGACCAAATTTATCTGCTGGAAGAGTACAGTCCGTTACTGTCAAATTAATTGTTGAAAGAGAAAATGAAATCCAAAGTCATTCAGCAGTTGAAACCTATAAAATTATCGGAGATTTTCAAGCAAAAGGAATCGCTTTCAAAGCGGAGTTGTCATCTAACTTAGCCAATTTAGATGCTGCTAAAGAATTTCTTAATGCAGCTTTAGGAAAAAGTTTTACAGTTAAAAAAATCACACAAAAACCTGGGAAAAGAACTCCTTCAGCTCCATTTATTACTTCAACTTTACAGCAAGAGGCGAGTAGAGTACTTGGTTTTAGTGTTTCCAGAACAATGTCAGTAGCGCAGAGACTTTATGAGTCTGGTAAAATAACGTACATGAGGACTGACTCTGTGAATTTATCAAATGACGCAATGAATGCTGCTCAACAACAGATTGCCAAGAATTATGGGTCAAATTATTGTAACCCCAGAAAATATCAAAATAAGAATAAATCTGCTCAAGAAGCCCATGAAGCAATTAGACCTACAAATTTTGCAATAAGTTCTATTGGTGATGGTAGCCCAGAGGATAAGCTTTACGGACTAATTTGGAAAAAGACTATGGCGTCTCAAATGAGTGATGCTGAAATTGAAAGAACAACTATTGAAATAGGCCACCCCCAGCAGCATCCAAATTTTAATTCTGTTGGTGAAGTCATTAAATTTGATGGGTTTTTAAAGGTTTATGCCGGCACAGGTGAAAAAGATAAATCTTCTAATCAACTTCCAGACATGTCTCAAGGAGAGGCTTTAGGATGTGATCAAATTTCAGCTACTCAAAAGTTTTCAAGACCTCCAGCAAGATATACAGAAGCTTCTTTGGTTAAGAAATTAGAAGAATTAGGAATTGGTCGTCCTTCTACTTATGCTCCAACAATTAAAACTATTCAAGATCGACAATATGTTGAAGTAAAAGATTTAGAAGGAAAAGACAGATCAATCAATTATTTAGTTTTGAAAAATGAGCAAATAAGTGAAGAAACTTTGGATGAGAAATTTGGTGCTGACAGAAAAAAGTTAATGCCAACAACAACAGGTGAAGTAGTCAATGATTTTTTAAATCAACATTTTAAAAAAATAATGGATTATAACTTCACTGCAGATATTGAAAAAGAACTTGATTCAATTGCCAATGGGAATATGCAATGGACAGATATGTTGACTAATTTTTATAAGCCATTTCATAGCAATATCATGCATACTCAAGAAAATGCAGAAAGAGCAAATGGAGAGAGATTATTGGGAAAAGAACCAAAGTCCGGGGAACCAGTTTTTGTTAAGCTTGGTAAATATGGCCCAATTGCTCAAATTGGTGATACTGCAGATGAAACTAAAAAACCAAAATTTGCAAGTTTAAAACAAGGACAAAATATTAAAACAATAAATTTAGAAGAGGCCCTTGATTTATTTGACTACCCTAAGTTAATTGGGGATCACAATGGTGAAGAAGTCTTTATTAAGTTGGGAAGGTTCGGTCCTTATATACAGTCTGGATCTGAAAATGTTTCTATCCCCAAAGGGACAGATCTTGAAAGCGTTGATGTTCAAGCAGCAATTCTATTAATTGATGAAAAACGAAAAGCAAATGCTCCAGTTTATGAGTATGAAAGCTTGCCTGTTTTTAAAGGGAAAGGTCGCTTTGGTCCATTCATAAAATGGAATGAAATGTTTATTAATGTGAATAAAAAGTATAATTTTGATAATCTTTCTGATGAAGATTTTGTTCAATTAATTGAAGAAAAGAAGAAGAAAGAAAGGGAAAAGTTTATTCATAACTGGGAATCTGAAGGGATTTCTGTTCAAAAAGGAAGATGGGGAAGATTTTTTGTTATTTCTGGAAAGAAAAAGAAGCAATTAGCTCCTTCAAAAGACCCTGTTTCAGTAACACTTGATGAGGCAAAGTCTATTTTAAA
>MDTC01032631.1_pt1 | contig 11795 bp, 5 predicted proteins | sample 811181 | NCBI WGS metagenome assembly MDTC01 (sample SAMN05326644, study PRJNA326480) | marine metagenome | isolation source: seawater | place: Pacific Ocean: North | collected 2011
AACCCGTTGTACACCGAGCGGGAGGTGCGTAACCAATTGGCTGACAGCGGCGCGCGGTTGCTGATTGCCTGCGATCTGTTCGTCGAGCGCGCTGTGCCGGTGGTGCAGGAGCTGGGCGTGCCGCTGCTGACGACCAGCCTTGGTGACTTCTTTGCGCCGGAGGTCGGGCGGGCAATTGCCGCGCAGGCGGGGGTGGATGCCAACGGGTTGCCTTGTTTTGTCGATGCGTTGGCCCTTGGGGCGCGTCTGGCACTGACTGCCTATCGCGCCAACCCGGTTGCGCTTTATCAGTACACCGGCGGCACCACTGGGCGCAGCAAGGGCGCGGTGCTGACCCACGCCAATCTGCAGGCGGTGTTGCAGATGGCCGAGGATTACATCACAGGGTTCGGCATGCACTTCGAGCCGGGCGATGTGATTCTGACCGTGCCGCCGCTGTATCACATCTTCGCCTTCAACTTTAATTTCCTGCTGCTGTATCGCAGCGGCGGACGCAATCTGCTGATACCCAATCCGCGCCCGCTGAGCAATCTGCAGCCCGCGTTCGAGCAGTTCCCGGTGCGCTGGATGACCGGCGTCGACACGCTCTTCGCAGGCTTGCTGGCTGAGCCCTGGTTGCAGGCCAATCCGCCGCAGCTCAAGGCTGCCGTGTCCGGCGGCACCGCGTTGCGCCCCGCCACCGGCGAGCGCTGGCGCGCGCTGGCCGGTCAGATACTGGAGGGTTACGGGCTGACCGAGAGCAGCTGTTTTGTTGCCTTCAATCCGCCGGGTGAGCATTGCCGCCCCGGTACGGTTGGGCTGCCGCTGCCCGGTTGCGATGTGTTGCTTCGCGACGCTGGCGGCAAGGCCTGCGCGCCGGGTGAGGCGGGCGAGCTGCTGATCCGCGGCCCACACGTGGTGGGCAGCTACCTGAATCGGCCGGATGAAAACCGTGAGGCCTTCTACGATGGCTGGTTCAACACCGGCGACATCGCCGTGATGGACGAGCAGGGCTATCTGCGCATTGTCGATCGCAAGAAAGACCTGATTCTGGTGTCCGGTTTCAACGTCTACCCGAATGAGGTGGAAGACGTTTTGGCCGAGCATCCGGATGTAGCCGAGGTCGCCGTGGTGGGTGTGCCGGATGACAGCACCGGCGAGGCGATTCGCGCGTTCGTTGCCCTGCGCAGCGCGGGCGTCTCGGCCGAGCAACTGATCCTGCACTGCCGCGAGCGCCTGACCGCCTACAAGGTGCCGCGGCAGATTCTGTTCCGCGAGCAACTGCCCAAATCACCCGTTGGCAAGATACTGCGCGCCGAGTTGCGCGCCGAACAATGACGGCCGTTCTGGCCACTTACAAGAAGGAAAACACCATGTCAGATCTGCAACTTCAACCGGCCGCCGCCGCCACGCTTGAGCATTGGCACCAGATGGTCGAACGCAAGGACCTGGGCGAGTTGATCGGCCTGCTGGACGCCAACGCGGTGTTTCGCTCGCCGATGGCGCACTCGCCGTACCCGGGCGCTGAGGTGGTTTCGACCATCCTCAATACCGTGCTGCAGGTGTTCGAGAATTTTACTTATCACCGCCAGTTAGCGACCGGCGACGGCCTCAACGTGGTGCTGGAATTCAGCGCCGAAGTACATGGCCGTCAGCTTAAGGGGATCGACATGATTCGCTTCAACGAGGCGGGCAAGATCGTCGAATTTGAAGTCATGGTACGGCCGCTGAGCGGCCTGCAGGCGCTGGGGCAGGAGATGGGCAGCCGGCTGGCCAGCTATCTGGCGGCAGCCAAGGCCAAAGCCTGATACAGCGGGGCCGTGTGGCCCCGCCGCTCAGTAGTAGTACCAGCGCAGTTGCAGGGCGAACTCGGTCTGCGGTGCGCTGAACTGACTGAACTCACGCGAGGCCTGCAGGCGCAGTCCGAGGTCACGGCCCAGCTCCCACTGCTGGGCAAGCTGCAAGCTGCGGCGCACCTCGCCGTTGTCGAAGTAATCGCCGCGCCCTTCCAGCAGCAGGTTGCCCAGCGGGTTGCGCCAGAGCCAGCCTGCGTTAAAACCGGCTGCAGCACTCAAGGGCGCATCGAAGTCGCGGTGGTGCTCCAGCCGCAGCGTCGCCATGCTGTAGCCCAGCACGTCATCCCACGGTTGCCAGGCAAAACCGCCGCCGCCGTTGAGGTGCGGCACCAGCCGACGCTTGCCGTCTTCCCCGGCCACCCGCTCCCAGCCCGCTTCAACCTGCCAGGACCAGGGCTTGAGCAGAGCGCTGCGTGGTGTCAGCGAGCGAATGTTGACCAGCCCGAACTCTTCCAGCTGCCAGTGATTGCCTTCGTACTGGCGTAGCTTGATGTCACCCAGCTCGATCTGCGCACCCAGCGGGAAGCCGACCAGGTTGTCGGCCAGATCGTGGTAGGCCATGCGCAGACCGTACTCGGCAAAGGCGCGGCCCTCACGGCTGCCGGCCGCAAGCTGCCAGGTGCGCGACTCGTGGCCAAACTCGGGATAGGTCGGTGTTTCAATCTGCAGTGCCGGCGGCGGATTGCGGTTGATCGCCTGCAGCAACTGGTAGCTGCGGGCGGCATTGGCACTGTCGCGCTGCTGACCGGCGGCCTCATAGCGCACCAGGCGGTAGGCGGCTTCCTGAATCAGCGCACGCCGGGGCGCGGGCAAGGCCTGATACTCGCTGCTCTGCAGCACGCCGTCGTCGTCTGCCAGCTGGCGTACCCAGCGCAGCTCCGGCGGCGTCAGCGGCTCGGCCCGGGCCAGCAGCTCACGCTCACGCGAGGGGCGGTAATGTACATCGCTGATCATGCCCGCCTCGCGCACGGCACGTACGGTGTCGGCAGGGATTGCGGTCAGCGGAAACTGCTCGGTCAGACGCAGGCCGGGGCGGGCCACTTCGAGCAGCTCCAGCAGGCGGTAGGAGCAGTTCTCGTCGAAGAAGAAGTAATCAAAAATGACCTGACGCAGCTCCCAGACATGCTCGACCATGCGCGCGGTTTCTTCCGGGCTCAGGTCCAGCTGGTACTCCCACAGGTCGCGGTTTTCCAGGCGGCTGTACTCGCCGATCTTGTCACGGTAGGGCAGCAGCGAGAATTGCCCCGGGTAGCCGCCGGCCAGCCCTTTCCAGGCGTACAGCATGCTGTTGTCCATGCTCTCGACCATGGCGCCAAAGTTGAGAGCGTAGGTCAGCAGGCTGGTGCCGCTGGCCTGGGTGTCGGGCGAGTCGATGCGCAGCAGGGTGTGGCCGAACATCGAGGAGGGGCTGTTCAGGTAGGCATCCGGGAACACCAGCACGGTCGCGTGTGGGTTGATGTCCTCATACCACTCGCGGTACTCGCTGCACTCGGGTGTCGGCAGGCCGCTGAGCTGCAACTGCTCGCTTAACCAGCGGGTGCGCGACGGGTAACGGCACTGGGCGTGCTGGTTGGGGTCATCGCCGACCGGCGCATACAGCGCCTGCAGCGTGGCCTGCAGCTCGCTTGCCGGGTTGCTGGCGCCATCGGCAGCCAGAAAGAAACTGTCGTCATCTACATAGCTGCGCCATCCGCTGAAACGGCCGGGCTGGTAGTGCCCAAGGTTCAGCCAGTGGCGCTCTGTTGCCAGGGCCTGCAGCTGACTGTCGGTCACCGTGGGTGCAGCATGCACACCAAGGCTGATGCTGCCGAGCAGCAGGGGAATCAGGCGTTTGAGCATTGGAGGGGATAGCAGCAGAGGGGGAAAAAAACGGAGCCGGCAAGTGCCGGCTCCGGGATCAGTCGTGACTGATTACGCCTGTTCTGCGTACTTGGCCAGGATCGGATCCTTGCTCATCAGGCTCAGGGTGGTCGCGTGAACCTGCTCGGCGGTCACGTCGGCGCTCGGGAAGATCTCGCTGAAGTGCGCGTGGGTAACCGCAGCAAAGTGGTCACGGTCTTCAACGTCGATACCCAGCACGACGGCGTAGGTGGTCAGCGCTTCGCCTTCACCGCGGGCAACGTCTTCAGACAGCTCGCTCATGATGCTGCTCAGTACCAGCATGGGCTTGCCGTTGTAGGCCAGACGACCGCTGGTGTCACAGCCGTTGGTGCCGGAGGTCATACCGAAGGTGGCGTTACCGGAGGTGCCGTTGGTGATGGAGGCGATCAGGTGCGACGGCAGGCCGCTCTGACCTTCAAACAGCATGTTGCCCCAACCGCAACCGGGGCCGCCCGGTGCAACAGCAAAGACATTCATGGAGGCAGCTGCGAGTACAGTACCAATCAGGATCCGTTTCATGATGGAATTTCCGTTTTATGGGGGGGAGCTTGGAATCTAGCAAGTTCCCCGCGTTCATTGCAATTGTGTGAATTGATTGCTGCTATTTGATGTCGACTGGTTGGCTGAAAAGGGCGCTTTTGACACGGTATCGACGGATCAGTCCGTCGCTGTTTGCTCCAGCTTCACCAGCTCTGCTTCCAGCAGTGAAACCGCTTGCTCCAGCTCGGTGCGCAGTGCCGCAATCCACCCGCTCATGGCGAGGGCTGCTTGCGGGTCTGTTCTGAACGCCTGCTCCAGCTCGGCGCAGTGGCGTGACAGCCGGGCTGCGCCCATGGTGCCTGAGCTGCCCTTGAGGGTGTGCAGGTGATACAGGATGGCGTCGATGTTGGCGCTGTGCACCTGCTGTTGCAGGTCGTCGAGCAGCTTGTGTGTTTGACCGGGGAATACCGACAGCACCGTGCGCAGCAAGCTGACCTGGCCGCCAAAACGGTCGAGCAACTCATCAGGGGCCTCTATCTCAAGGGCGTCGCTTGCTGCGGGCTCGTCTGGCCCGGCGGCCTCGCTGTTGCAGTGCCTGAGGATGACGTTGACCAGCTTTTCCAGGTCGATGGGTTTGCCGACGTGGTCGTTCATGCCGGCCTGCAGGCAGGCCTGACGGTCGGTTTCTGCGGCGTTGGCGGTCATGGCGATGATCGGCAGGTGTGCGCGGGTGCCGGCGGCGCGAATCCGGCGGGCGGCCTCGAGCCCGTCAATATCCGGCATCTGAATGTCCATCAGCACCACGTCAAAGGCAGGCTGCGCCAAGGCTTGTTTCACGCCCTCCAGACCGCTCTCGGCGAGCGCCACGGTTGCGCCTTCGCCAGCCAGCAGCTCGCTGGCCACCTGGCGGTTCAGTGCGTTGTCTTCGACCACCAGCAGATGCAACCCCTGCAGCCGCTGCGGAGCCTGTGTGGCGGGCGCTTCTGCTTCTTCGGCACCGCGCCGGTTGGCCTGGATCAGACTGGAGACCAACTGGCGTGCGGTGATGGGTTTGGTCAGAAAGTTGGCGAAAGGCGCGTCGCCGGCGCTGTGCTGCCCTGCCAGCACTTCGCGGCCGTGGGCGGTGACCATGATGATGGTCGGCTGCGGACCCTGTTCGCCAGCGTATTGCTGTATCCGGCGCGCGGCTTCCAGGCCATTCATCTCGGGCATGCGCCAGTCCATCAGCACGGCGTCGTAGGCAGGGTGCTGGCGCTTCACGCGTTCAATGGCCTCGGTACCGCTGTGGGCCTGATCTGCCTGCCAGCCCAGTTCGGTGACTAGCGCAGTAAGCATCTCCAGCGAGGCGGGGTTGTCGTCTACTACCAGCAGGTGCTGGTCCTGCAGCTGTGAGCGTGCGTGTTCCTTTACTGTGCGGCTGCTGGCGATTTTAAGCTCAAGGTCAAACCAGAAGCGGCTGCCCACCCCAGGCTGGCTTTGTACCTGCAGCTCGCCGCCCATCAGGGCAACCAGCCGCTTGCTGATTACCAGCCCCAGACCGGTGCCGCCAAAGCGCCTGGTGGTCGAGGCCTCTGCCTGGGTAAAGCCATCGAAGATGTGCTGCTGCGCTTCGCTGATGCCGATGCCGGTATCGTTGACGGCGATGCGCAAACGCACGTATTCCGCGCCGCGCTCCAGCTGCTTGAGGCTGACAACGACTTGCCCCTGCTGGGTGAACTTCAGGGCATTGCCGGACAGGTTGATCAACACCTGCTGCAGGCGTAGCCCGTCTCCGTGCAAGGCGGTGGGCAGGCTGCTGTCGATGTCGAACAGCACCTCCAGATCTTTCTCGCCCTGATTACCGGCCAGTACGACGGCCAGGTCGCGCAGCAGCGCTTCCAGTTCAAAGTCATGGTGGTCCAGTTCCAGCTTGCCGGCTTCGATCTTGGAGTAGTCAAGGATGTCGTTGAGCAGGCCGAGTAGCGAGTGGGCCGCGCCGAGGGCCTTGAGTACGTAGTCGAGCTGGCGCGGGTTCAGGCCGGTGCCCTGAACCAGCTTGAGCATGCCCAGCACGGCGTTCATGGGGGTGCGGATCTCATGGCTCATATTGGCCAGAAAGGCACTCTTGGCCTGGTTGGCCGCGTCTGCCTGCTCCTTGGCTTCGCGCAGGCGCGCCTCTTGCTCCAATTGAGCGGTTATATCGCGGTTAGTACCCAGCACTGAAACCGCATGGCCGGCATCGTCGCGCTCTATCTGTGCCTTGGCATGGATGTGCAGTGTCTTGCCGCTGCGCTTGATAATGCGGAAGGTCATGTCGAAGTCGCCTTCGCCCCGGATGGCCTGCTGCAATCGTGCTTCCAGCAGCTCGGTATCGGCCGGGTGCACGCGGGCGCGCCAGTGGTCGTAGGTCAGGCCATTCCGCTGATCGACATCGGTGTAGTCGTACAGCTCCAGCATGCGCTGATTCCATTGCAATTGGCCGCTGTCGGGCACCCAGCTCCAGATGCCCAGCTCGGCCACCTCTGCGGCCAGCTGCAGCTGGTCGCGGGCGGCAGCGGTTTCGCGGCCCAGGCGCAGCAGCTCTGACATGTCCATGGCAATGCCGAGATAGCCAACCAGCCGGCCATCGGCGTCGCGCATGGCGGTCACTACCAGGGCCACTGTGATGCGGCTGCCATCCTTGTGTACATAAGTCCATTGGCTGCTTTCGGCACCCGTCTGCTCGGGCTTATGAACGAATACCCGGAAGCCCTCGATGGGCTGGCCGTATTCTGCGCTGAGTTCGCGACTGCGGGCTGCCACCTCGTCAGGGGCGTGCAGGATGGCCGGGGTGTGCTGTCCGATCATTTCTTCTGCGCGGTAGCCCAGCAGATTCTCGGCACCCCGGTTGAACACCTGAATCACGCCTTCGGTGTCGGTCGCAATGATCGATACCTCCGAGGCCGACTGCAGCACGTTGGTGAGGATCAGGTTTGCTTCGTGCAGCTCCCGTGTGCGCTCGGCGACCTGGCTTTCAAGGTTGGCATTGAGTTCCAGAATCCGTCGCTCCGCCTCTTTCTGTGCAGAGATATCGCGCAGGGTGTTGGATATGCCATTGATTCGGTTGCGACCATCGAGCAAGGGCGACACGGCGCAGGATACGTCGATCAGCTGGCCGTCGCGGTGAAGCCGCTGCGCATGGTAGTGGCTCAGCTGCTCGCCACGGGCGATGCGCTGCTGGATGGCTGCTGCCTGTTCTGTGCTGGCTGGGGGGACCAGCAGTGCAACCAGGTCCCGCCCCAGCGCGTCGCTGGCCGGATAGCCGAACATCTGCTCGGCGCCGCGGTTCCAACTGATGATCAGGCCATCCAGCGACTGGCCGATGATGGCGTCGGCGGAACTGTTGACGATCGCCGCAAGTCGGGCCTGCTGGCCTTGCAGCTGGCGATGACGAAAGCGGTTCACGCCGGCCACGCCGGTCAGCGCGGCCAGCAGCAGGCTGGCGAACAGACCGGCGGCAGCGATTAGCCAGGGCGATGTCAGTCCCTGCGCCGCAACAAAGGCTGGCCCGGCCATCAGCTCGATGTGCCAGCGCCGGCCATAGACCTCGTGTTCTCGCCACTGGTGCAGCGACTGCGTGACTCCGCCCGCGGGCGCGTTGCCCTGATAGAAGGTGACCGGCTCGGCGCGGTTGGTGACGTCGCTCAGGCGAATCTGCAGCCCGTCTTTCTCCAGGCTCAGCTGCAGGCTGCTCAGCACTTCCTCGGTCAGCAGCGGGGCAAAGCTCCAGCCGTAGCCCTCGCGCAGTCGCGCCTCGGCGGTAGTGGGGGTGGCTGCGGTGCGGTAGACGGGCATCAGTATCAGGAACGATTGCAGTGGCTTGCCGGAGGCCTGTACCAGGGTAATGGGGCCGGTCAGTTGCACGCGGCCGGTGGTCAGGGCCGTCAGTGCAGCGGTGCGGCGGTTGGTTTCCGAGGCAATGTCCAAACCCACGGCCTTGCGATTGGATTGCAGTGGCTCGATATACTCGATCACGTAGCGCTCGCCGTCGTGCGGCTGCAGCTGGCGGATATTGAAGTCAGGGTCACCATCTGCACGGGCGCGGGCAAGGTAGGCTGCTTGCTCGCTTGCTGGCACGCGACGGATAAAACCGAAGCCACGCGCACCAGGAAACTCGCTGTCCTTGTCGCGAGAAAGCGCGTAGTGGGCAAATTGCGTGCGGGAGATAGTGTGCTCGCCACCGGTCAGTATTGCGCCGCGGGCGCCGCGCAGTCCGTATTGATACAGCTCGATGCGTTTGGTTACCGCAGTGGCCGCCTGCTCGGTAGCCGCACGCAGTGCCTGCTCAAGCTCACGGCTGTTGTCACGTGCCAGCCACCAGCACGCCAGCAGCGTGCAGGCCAGGCCTGTTGCCAGGACCAGCAGCGCGGCGCGCCTGGGTGTGTAAAGGGCTGCTATCAATTGCGCCTATCATCCCTGCTGACAGTGTTGGCTGCGCAGTTGCTGGCGCAGTTGGCTGAACGGAATCGGACGGCAGTAGTGATATCCCTGCATCAGCCTGCAGCCCTGCGCCTGCAGCGCAGCGGCCTGTTCGGCTGACTCGACGCCCTCGGCGATCAGTTCCAGTTCAAGGGCATGACCCATCTGCACGATGGCCTCGACAATGGCGGCATCGCTGCGGTCGCTCAGCATGTCCCGGACGAAGCTCTGGTCGATTTTCAGCACGTCGATCGGCAGGTTCTTGATGTAGCCCAGACTGGAGTAACCGGTGCCAAAGTCGTCCACGGCGATGCGTACGCCCATCAACTTGAGTTCGGTCAGCAGGGTGCGGGTGTGCTCGATATCCCAGGCCATCACGCCCTCGGTGATCTCCAGCTCCAGCAGCTCGGCCGGCAGTCCGCTATCGCGCAGTGCCTCTCGCACCATGCTCAGAAAGGCGGGGTCGCGAAACTGCACGGTGGAGATATTCACCCCGACGCAGACGCGCAGACCTTCCTGCAACAGTGTTTGGGCGTCGCGGCAGGCCTGCAGCATGACCTGCTTGCCGAGCGGAATGATCAGCCCGGTTTCCTCGGCCAGGGGGATAAAGTCGGCGGGCGACACCATCGTGTCGTCACGTTGCCAGCGCACCAGCGCCTCCATGCCGTCGGGTGTGCCGTGCTCGGCGTCGTACCGCGGCTGGTAGAACACGCTGAGCTCGCCGCTGGTGAGCGCTTCGCGCAGGTGTACCTCGAGCTCGTGACGCGCTCGCGCATGAACCTCAAGATTGCTGGAGAAAAAGCGGTACAGGCCCCGGCCACTCTGTTTGGCCTGGTACATGGCGGCTTCCGCATGGCGAAACATGACGTCCAGGTTATCGCCGTCCTCCGGGTAAACGCTGATGCCTGCGCTACAGGTCAGCTGCAGGCGGTGGCCATCAACTTCCAGTGGCTGCGCTACCTCTTGCAGCAGTTCGTCGACGCGCTCGCCGAGCGCCTGCGAGCACGTCAGATCGGGAATCAACAGCAGGAACTCGTCACCGCCGTGGCGGCTGAGGGTTTCGGTGGCTCGGCAATGGCGCTGCAGCCGCTGGGCCAGCTCGATCAGGATGCGGTCGCCCATGCGGTGGTTGATGGAGTCGTTGATACCCTTGAAGTTGTCTAGGTCAAGCAGTACCAGCGCGGCCTTGCCGCCTGTTTCGCGTGCGCTGTACAGGGCCTGCTCGGCGCGGTCGCCCAGCAAGGTGCGGTTGGGCAGGGCGGTCAGCTCGTCGTAGTAGGCCAGGCGCTTGGCTTCGGCCCGCAGCGCCAGTTGCGCCTTGGCTCGGGCGCGGACCACGGGCAGGCTGAGAGGCTTCTGGATAAAGTCGATGCCGCCGTATTCCAGCGCCATCAACTCATTGTCGGTTTGCGTGTGCGCGGTGACGAAGACAATGGCGGCATCGCGCAGGCGCGGGGTGGCCTTGATTGTCTTGCATAGCTGAAAGCCATTCATGCCGGGCATCTGCACGTCCAGCAGGATCAGGTCCGGGCGATGGGCGCCGGCCAGCGCCAGGGCCGCGTCTCCGTCGTGGGCCGTATAGATGTCCCCCAGGTCGGCGACAGCCTCCTGCAGCATCAGGGTGTCGGTGGGCTGGTCGTCGACAATCAGGATGACAGGTACAGGAGCAAAGCTGTTCTCGCGCATGTACAGAGTCCGTTGTCTGGCGGCTGCGCTCGCATCGCCGTGTCGCTGGCCAGGCGGTGGACGCAACCATTTTTCCTTGGTTTTTACCTTAGTTGATACGGGGCTTTCTGTCGAAGACAGGCTGGTGATCTTGATAGCGCAGCGTGCCATCCCGGGCAGGGCAGATTGCTAGCATCTGGTGCAGCGCTTTCTGTGGCGCACCACGCCTGTGCAGTTGCGGGCCAATAATCGGCGCTGCAGGGCTGAAAACTCGGTAATAGAGCGGTGGCACGATCAATGCTTAGTGGTGTGCACATTGGTATACAAGCTGGTATTCAACTGGTCGTCGAGCGGTTACGGCGTCGACGGGCGGCGGAATGCCAGTGTCATCTTCCCAAGGAGCTATCCATGTCGAATATTGATCGCCGCACACTCTTGAAACTGGCCGGGTTGATCGGCGTTACTGCCGCCATGCCATTCAGCTTTGCACGCGCTGCAGATAACCCGCTGGTGGTGGGCTTTATCTATGTCGGCGCCCGCGACGATTTTGGCTACAACCAGGCGCATGCCGAGGCTGCGGCGATTATCAAGACGCTGCCGAACGTGGTGGTGGTTGAAGAAGAAAACGTGCCGGAGACGGTTGCGGTGCAAAAGTCGATGGAAGCGATGATCCGTCAGGACGGTGCTACGCTGATCTTCCCGACGTCCTTCGGTTACTTCGACCCGCACGTCATCAAGATGGCCGAGCGCTTCCCGGACGTACACTTTGCCCATTGCGGTGGCCTGTGGACCGAGGGTGTGCACCCAACCAACGCCGGCAGCTTCTTCGGTTACATCGACGAGGGCCAGTATCTCAATGGTGTGGTCGCCGGTTTTGCCAGCCAAACCAAGAAGCTGGGCTTTATTGCCGCCAAGCCGGTGCCGCAGGTACTGCGCAACATTAACGCCTTTACCCTGGGCGCGCGCTCGGTTGACCCGGAAATCACCACTACCGTGATCTTCACCGGCGACTGGTCGTTGCCGATCAAGGAAGCAGAAGCCGCCAACAGCCTGATCGACCAGAGCTGTGACGTGCTGACCTGTCACGTGGATGGCCCCAAGGTGATCGTTGAAACGGCCGAGAAGCGCGGCGCCATGACCTGCGGCTATCACGCCGACCAGTCTGCGCTGGCGCCCAACGGTTACCTGACCGGTGCCGAGTGGAACTGGGAAACTCCCTACCGCGCCCACGTAGCTGCCTCCCAGGCGGGCGAGCCGATGATCAACTTCCTGCGTGGCGGCCTGAAGGAAGGCTTCGTCAAGACCTCGCCTTACGGGCCGCTGGTCAGCGCCGAGGCCAAGGCCCGCGCCGACGCCATCAAGGCCGAGATGATGGCCGGCGGGTTCGCCATCTTTACCGGCCCGCTGAAGGACAATCAGGGCAATGAGGTAATTGCTGCGGGGACCGCGTTGGGTCAGACCGATGTCGTGCTGGAGAGCATGGACTATCTGGTTGAA
>MDTC01033305.1_pt1 | contig 11795 bp, 10 predicted proteins | sample 811181 | NCBI WGS metagenome assembly MDTC01 (sample SAMN05326644, study PRJNA326480) | marine metagenome | isolation source: seawater | place: Pacific Ocean: North | collected 2011
AGGCCCACTTCGCCCAGAAGACATCAATAGTGTTTGGGAAAACCTCACTATTGTTTGGAGTAAGGGCAAGACTAATCATCCAATTACGATCGAACCTTAGTGCTAGGTCAAACTCTTCGATACCGCGCGATGCTTTAATTCTTGCAACAAGATAATTTTTAATTTGATCCTTACGCTCCTCAGCTCCACGATACTCAATCGTGCCGAAAGGAATTTCAACTTCGTCAGCTAGGCGCACTATCATTCCAGTTTTTTGTTTCTTGAGTGGTGAATAGCCTGCAAAAATCCAAGCAGCCATACCGACTTTCCAGTCACCTAAATCAAGCAACTCTTCAATGCTCTTATTCATTAGCTGATCCTCTTCTTGCTCGGCTCGAAAGGCAGAACATTGTCGATGTCTTGTCCTTTCACCACGAAGTTTTGATAGTGATCGTTTATTATTTTTCTCATATCGAACATTGCCCAACCGTCAGGATCGTCAATGTAAACTTGCTTGAGCTTGGCAGTGTCTAGATGCTTCATCGCCAATTCGGATGCCTCGTTATTAAATGCTTTCGCCTGCGCCCAAGTGCGGAAGGTTTTTCTAAAGCCGTTAAACACAACCCATCGCGGTGCCGAAACTCTGTCTGGGTGCTTGTCTTCCTTATACCCAAGCATTTTGCCCATCTGTGAAAGGTTCTTATCGTGAATCGGGCCGCCATCGAGTCGACTAAAAATTCTGCCTTCCTTATGTCTCGCGCTTGGTTGGGCCTTAATGATTTTGATCGCTTCGTTACTGAGAGGAATAGCCCAAGCACTGTCGCTTTTGTATCTACTGGCAGGCATATGCCAGACCTTGGCTTTAAGATCGATTTCGTCCCAAGTAACGAGTCTCGCTTCGTTAGAGCGCGCCTGTGTCAATAGTCCAAACAACATACACTGCACATCAGGTCGACTGCCTTTGGGCTTATCAAGTGCCAGCATCTCATCAACGAATTGCGGTACCTTTCTGTAATTCAGAGCAGGGCGTGTGTAAGATTTCTTTTGCTTCTTCTTCTCTTTGGATGATGAAAAGAATGCAAACTCCAGATCGTCCTTCCAGACAAAAGGAATCTGATCAATCAACCCGTCTGCCTTTGCTTTGCGAAGTACTTGAGTCATGTAGATATGACAGCGATCAGGCAGATCAACAAATGCATCAATGAGTCGTTTGCCATCGACTTTCTGTTTTAAGACTTCTATTGCGTGAACACGCTCTATATCAGGGATTGCTATATGACCGATTATTGGGAACACCCACTCGTCCAATATTTGCTTAACTCGCCTGTATGAATCGGGATTCTTATACTCTTCCCGTTTCATTGGCAGAAACTCGTTTTCAGCGTAAGCCTTGAATGTAATAGACTTGGCTGCTTCTGCTGCCGCATGTCTCTCTCGTCTAGAGCGTTCAGTTTTTGGATCAAGACCTTTGAGGATTAACTCAGCGCAATCTCTTGCTGCCGTTTTAGCAGCTTTAAGACTTATATCGGGATAGGCACCCAGTCCTACTGGTATTCGTTTACCATCTAATGTGTAGCGATAGACCCAAGATTTTGAGTTAGTGTGCTTTATGTTTAAGTACAGCCCTGTGACGTCCTTAACTGATCTACGGTCATCATATTTGCCGCCAGAGTGTTTCGCCCCTTGTACGGCCTTAGCGGACGTTATAGGTGGTAATTTTGGGCCTTTACTCATCTGTTGTACCACTCGTTGTACCAGTAAGCATTAGATTCTATCGTAGGTTTTTAGAGACTTTTAGACAATAGGGTAGCTATAAGCCTTGTATTTAGTGGCTTGTAGAGATATTGTTAGAGAGATTTAGAACTTTTAAGATGTGTTTGTTTGAATGGGTGGTACCAGCGGGCGGACTCGAACCGCCACGCCCGTGAAGGCAATGGATTTTGAATCCATCGTGTCTACCAATTTCACCACGCTGGCATTGGATCTGGTTTCAGCAAGCCACGTTGACTAAACCATCCGTATTTCAGATTTTGCTTAACTTCTCGCTAGAGCCTACCATCATGCATTTCAGATGAGCCTGTGTAAAAATCTGATAGCTCTTCTGTAAGCCGCAGCACGCGAGCGATAAAGCATATACTAGTTGACCTAAGGGGCGCAATCGAAGCCATGCCAAACTCGCTATTGATTGATCGCCTGGTGGTTTAGTTTGCTGTTTCTGGGCAACGCTTTCAAGCTTCCATCGTCAACTAGATTTCTATAGGCTGTTCCGCTTGATAAAGAGTATCAGTTTGATGCAATTAAGCGATTTTACATACGAGCTGCCAGAGAATTTGATCGCCAGTCACCCAGCGGCGGAGAGGTCAGCGAGTCGGTTGCTAGGCCTGGATCGGAAATCCGGCGCAGTGGCTCATCACAGTTTTGCAGAGATCGTTAATTTTCTGAATCCCAAAGATTTGCTGGTATTTAACAACACCCGAGTCATCCCCGCGCGATTCTATGGGCGCAAGGAAAGCGGTGGGCGGGTAGAGATTTTGATTGAGCGCCAACTCGGTGAGGGTCAGATCCTCGCCCAAGTGCGTGCTAGTAAGGCCCCTAAGCAGGGTAACCTGATCAGGCTTTGCGCCACAGCGAACAGTGAGCCTCAGGTCCCGGAAGATTGTCTGCGGGTGGTTGGCCGCAGGGATGAATTTTTTGCTCTCGCGGCTGCTTCGAGTGACGAACTCCTGCAGTTAATCAGTCGCTATGGCCATATGCCGTTGCCGCCTTACATAAAGCGCGAGGATCAGCTCGAAGATAAGGAGCGCTATCAAACTGTATACGCCGAGGTGCCGGGGGCTGTAGCGGCACCTACAGCGGGTTTGCATTTCGACGAGCCATTGCTTAAAGCCTTGAGAGAAAAGGGCGTTGGTACAGCATTTCTCACTCTGCATGTGGGTGCTGGTACATTTCAGCCTGTGCGAGTGGACGATATCACGACTCATAGGATGCATTTGGAACGTGTTGAGATTACTGCCGCAGTGGCTGCGCAAATTAATGCCTGTAAAAACAGCGGCGGACGCATTATCGCAGTGGGAACGACCTCAGTGCGCAGTCTGGAGGCCGCTGCTACGATGGGGGGGGTGTCTGCATTCTCGGGTGAAACCGATATTTTTATCTATCCTGGATTTGAGTTCCGAATCGTAGACGCCATGATCACCAATTTTCATCTGCCTGAATCCACTTTATTAATGCTGGTCAGCGCGTTCTGCTCTAAAAAAATTCTACTTGACGCTTATGAAAAGGCGATTGCAAGAGAGTATCGCTTTTTTAGCTATGGTGATGCCATGCTGATTTATTAGTAAGCAAGTTGCTTTTGCGCCGAGGGTCATTGCCTGTGCCTGGCTCAGAAGCATGTTTTTCAGTCAGTTGGAGTTGGGTGGGGTACAGCGAGCTACATTCTGCTATAATTCGTGCCCCGTTTTACCTCAATCAACCACTAAATAAAGGACATTAGTCGTCATGAAAGCCCCTGTGCGTGTTGCTGTTACTGGTGCAGCTGGTCAAATTAGTTACTCGCTGTTGTTTCGCGTTGCTGCTGGAGAGATGCTTGGTGCAGATCAGCCGATAATTCTGCAGCTGCTGGAAATCACCCCTGCCCTTGAGGCCCTTAAAGGCACAGTCATGGAGATAGAAGACTGTGCGTTCCCACTGGTGGCAGATATCGTTGCCACGGATGATCCCAATGTCGCGTTCAAAGATGCTGATTATTGCTTACTGGTCGGCGCACGTCCCCGTGGGCCAGGCATGGAGCGCAAGGACTTGCTAGAGGCCAACGCCAAGATTTTCTCTGAGCAGGGAGCTGCGATCAACGCCGTAGCTAGCAGAGACGTTAAAGCACTGGTGGTTGGTAATCCAGCCAATACCAATGCGCTTATCGCCTATCGCAATGCGCCTGACCTGAATCCTGGGCAATTTACCGCCATGACCCGGCTCGATCATAACCGTGCTATCTCTCAGCTTGCTGCCAAGACTGGCAGGCACAACACCGAGGTCGAGGGCATGATTATCTGGGGCAATCACTCGGCAACACAATATCCAGACATTCACCACTGCGCAGTGGCCGGCGAAGCTGCCGTGAGCCTGGTGGACAAGGATTGGACTGTGAATGACTTTATCCCCACGGTACAGCAGCGTGGGGCAGCAATTATCAAGGCCCGCGGTGCTTCCAGTGCGGCATCAGCGGCCAATGCGGCAATCGAGCATATGCGTGACTGGGCGCTGGGCACTGGCGGCAAGACTGTGAGCATGGGTATCCACAGTGATGGCAGCTACGGCGTAGCAGAAGGCCTGATTTACTCCTTTCCGGTTACTTGTGACGGTGGTAATTACAGTATTGTTCAGGGACTGGCGGTGAATGAGTTCAGCCAGGATCTTATTGACAAAACCGAGCAAGAGCTGAAAGAAGAGCGTGACGCTATTGCTGATTTGCTTCCCTAGTGAGTAAACTTTGTCGGCCTTCATAGCCGACCCCTTTTTCATGAGCAGTGATTCGTTCGCCATCATACGACGCAGCCAGTTTTGGATTTTCCAGCTGCTTGGCTGGTCTGTCTGGGTCGTCATGCTGGCGCTGCGGGACCTGTTTTTCGTTCCCCCTGAATACATGTTCTCCAGGATCCTGATCTGGGCCCTGAGTGCCTTATACGGTGCTGTACTCACCACTTGCTTGCGCTACCTCTACCAGCTGGCTTGGGATAGTGGTTTCGTCGTTCGGTTTATGGTGACATGGTTCGGTTCGCTGGCTGCCGCCCTAGCCTGGCAACCTTTTCGTAATGCGATTGCCCTGCTCCCTTTCGGTGAGTTTTTTGATTTTCGTAATGCCAGCGCCGAGGACTTGTTCGATGGCGTATTTTCTTCCTCATTCACCACCTTACTAGTGTGGAGCGCGCTGTACTTCATCATCAAGTATTACCAGTTATTTCAAGTTGAGAAAGAGAAGAGTCTGCGCTCCGAGGCCTTAGCCCATGAGGCGCAACTGCTCATGCTGCGCTATCAGTTGAATCCCCATTTCCTGTTCAATACGCTCAACGCGATTTCTACCCTGGTTCTTTCCAAGGCCACCGAGCAGGCCAATGAGATGCTTACCAAGCTGAGCAAGTTCCTGCGTTACTCCCTGGATCATTCTCCGCTGGACCGGGTAAGTCTGGCGCATGAGTTAGAGACCTCGCAGCTCTATCTGGATATTGAGAAAGTCCGTTTCGGAGAGCGCTTGAAGCTGGAATTTGAGATTGATCAGAAAGCGGAGAAAGCACTGGTGCCAACAATGCTGCTGCAGCCAATCATCGAAAATTCCATTAAGCATGGCATTTCTAAGGCAGAACAGGGTGGAACTATTCGTATCCAAGCGCACGAACTCAAAGACAGGCTGGAAATCAAAGTGACCGACGACGGACCGGGTTTGACTGCGTCGCAGCTAAACGGCACTGAGTTTTCATTCTCCTCCGGCGTTGGAGTCAGTAACATCAGTAACCGGCTAAGTGAGATTTACGGGGAGAAGCACCAGCTGGAATTCGTTAACGAAGCTCCTCATGGTCTAACGGTTAAGGTAAATATCCCCTATGACAGAGAATGATTCCAGCACGTTGAGCGCACTGGTCGTCGATGACGAGCCCCTCGCCCGTGAAGGTCTGGCATTGCGACTGCAGGAAATGGCAGAAGTCAAAATACTCAAGCAGTGCGCCAATGGCAGAGAAGCCATGGAAGCGATTGCTGAACTTGAGCCCGATGTGCTGTTTCTCGATATTCAAATGCCCGGCATGACAGGATTCGAACTCATTAGCGAGATTCAGAGTGATGTCATGCCCATGGTGATTTTTGTCACCGCCTACGACTCCTTCGCGGTAGACGCATTCAAGGTCCATGCCGTTGATTACTTGCTGAAGCCAGTTGAGAAAGTGCGGTTACAGGATGCGGTGGCAAAATGCCTCGAAAATGAGGCGGTGCGGGTGGCTAATGAAGAGAAACAGCGTCTGCTCGAGATGGTGGTGTCCTTGTCAGGCAAGTCAGAGGCTGCTATCTGCAGCTTACTCGAGAGCGGGGATGAATTGCTTGAACAGGTAGATCGCCTGGCAATAAAAGATGGGCCTTCAATCACCTTTGTACCGGTGCGTGATATCGACTGGATAGATGCGGCCGGAGACTACATGTGCGTCCACGCCAATGGTGATACTCACATTATGCGCACTACCATGAAAGATCTCGAGGCAAAATTGGACCCGACGATTTTTCAGCGGGTGCATCGCTCTACCATCGTTAATTTTGAGCGGGTGGATAAGGTATCTTCACACACCAATGGCGAATTTCACCTGACTCTCAGCTGCGGATCTTCGTTAAAAATGAGTCGCTCTTATAAAGACAAGGTCAAACATTTCTTCTAGGTTTGCAGCCTTCCTTATTGCTGCCTCAGGGTGATCCGATGTGATCCAGCGGCAGGGCGGTCGTATTCAGTACTTCTCTCAGCATAAAGCTGGAGTGCACATCGGTAACGCCTTCGATGCGTGTGATCTTGTTTAGCAGGAATTCCTGGTAGTACTCCATGTCCGGCACTATGACCTTGAGTTGGTAATCCGCCGATTGGCCTGTAATTAGCAGGCATTCCGTTACTTCCGGATAGCTCATGATCCGGGCCTCAAATTTTTCAAAGCGATCAGGGGTATGCCGATCCATGCTGATCTGGATTAGTGCGGTTAGTTTTAGGTCCAATTTTTTCGGGTCTAACAGAGTTACGTGCCCGCTTATTATGCCGGTGCCCTCCAATTGCTTGACCCGTCTGGCGCAAGGAGATGGAGACAGGCCGATACGATCCGCCAATTCAAGATTAGTGATGGTGCCGTCGCGCTGAAGCTCCCGCAGGATGCGCTTGTCGAGTTTGTCCAATTTCATGCGTAGTGCTCCACATTTTCCTTCAAACACCATTAAAGTTAACATAAAAGGAAAATATAACTAAAAAAAAATATAATATTAGATATTAATTCTAATAAAAAAGGGTTTCGTTAGAAACTATGCGTAGAAATGCTAATAGACTTCAACTAAGATACTCAAACTTTCTCGTAGCAAGGTCAGCATTCACAAGATGCTCACACTAGGGCGCAGGTTTCTCATAAGGAAACAAGGAGATTATGGGGACAGTCAGGTTTTTTGAGGCCCCAGGGGTTTGGAGCAGAATATTTAAACGAAAAAAAAGCTGAACCCAAAGCAGAAACGAAAGAGAGCTATCTCATGCTTGCCCGGACAGGGTTGCTTATTCCGGGCATAGCCATTTTCAGAACGGAGAATTTGCAATGTCGGTCAGCCGCTTTGATCACACCAAGTACAAACCTTTTCAGCTAATCGCATTGGCCGATCGGACCTGGCCAGACCAGGTAATTACCGAGGCACCTACCTGGTGCAGCGTCGATCTCAGGGATGGCAACCAGGCCCTGATAGAGCCCATGTCTGTCGATCAGAAGAAAAAATTGTTTGGCCTGCTGGTAGAGGTTGGTTTTAAAGAGATTGAGGTTGGCTTTCCAGCGGCCTCACAGCCTGACTTTGACTTCGTGCGCTGTCTCATCAAAGAAAACCGGATTCCTGATGATGTTACTATACAGGTGCTTACCCAGGCGCGAAAAGAACTGATACAGCGCACTTTTGAGTCCTTGCGTGGTGCCCGACGAGCGGTTCTCCACGTCTATAATTCCACGTCTACGGTGCAGCGCGAAAAAGTTTTTAAGACTGATAAGGCAGGCATTATTGACATAGCTGTGGCCGGTGCTCACGAAGTGAAGCGTTGCGCGGAGGCTGCGCCGGAAACTGAATGGGTATTCCAATACTCGCCGGAAAGCTTCACTGGCACTGAAATGGACTTCGCGGTTGAAGTTTGCGATGCCGTGAATGACGTATGGCTGCCCACCATAGAAAAGCCCTCAATCCTGAATCTCCCAGCTACTGTTGAGATGGCAACACCTAATATATATGCCGATCAGATTGAATATTTTTGTCGCAGTATCAAGAACCGTGATGCGGTAATCATTAGTCTGCATACCCATAACGACCGTGCAAGTGCGGTAGCCGCTGCAGAGCTGGCGGTGATGGCAGGTGCTCAGCGCGTCGAGGGTACGCTGCTCGGGAATGGCGAGCGCACTGGTAATATGGATATTGTTATCATGGCTATGAATCTCTATAGCCAGGGTATTGACCCATGCCTCGATCTGCATGACATGGATCGTATCGTGTCGGTGGTACGTGAGTGCACGCAAATCGATGTGCATCCCCGGCAGGCGTATTCTGGCGATTTGGTGTTTACTGCATTCTCGGGATCGCATCAGGACGCAATCAAGAAATGTCTGGATATATACGAAGAGGGAAGTCCCTGGGAGATTGCCTATTTGCCTATAGACCCTCGAGATATTGGCCGAACTTATCAGGACGTGATTCGGGTTAATAGTCAGTCAGGCAAGGGCGGTGTAGCTTATGTGCTAGCAAACAAGTTTGGCTTTCAATTACCGCGCTGGTTGCAGATTGAATTTAGTCGCGTTGTACAAAAAGTGACGGAAGACACTGGTCAGGAAATCAGCCCTGATAAGATCTGGGAGCTGTTCAACCGCCATTACCTCAACAGCGATAAGGTCTTAAGTCTTGAGGACTTCACTATCGCCAAACATGAAGGACGTGAGACTTTCGATGCCAAGCTGAATTATTTCGGGAAGGAAATCGCAATCAATGGCGAAGGGGATGGCGTCCTTGATGCCTTTGTTGAAGGTATCAAGTCCGCAATCAATCTGGACCTGGAAATTATGGAGTATGGTGAACATGCGCTGGGTCAAGGCGCGGATGCTGAAGCTGTTACTTACATCCAGATTCGATGTGAGGAGCTGCGCTATAGTGGGGTGGCCATAAGCAAGGATATTATTGCCTCTTCTCTAAATGCTTTTATGGGGGCTGCCAGTCAATTGCTTAGCAAGCAATCGGTAGCTGCGTAAGGTTAGTTTGTTTGAAGTGGCTTAGCTAAGCTGATTAATGGCTCTATTTGTCTGATTCAGAGCAATCGCTCAGATCTGGTTTACATATGCTGAAACGTGCACTTGGATATTCACTGTCCTCTTTCTTTTTTGGCCTGTTCGGGGTGGACTGGGAGGCGGTAGACGACAAGATCGCAAAGCAGTACCCCGCGGTGAGTTCTATCTCCACAGATGAACTGGTGCAGAAGGTTCAATCGGCCAGCCGGCCGATATTCATCGATGTGCGGGAACCAGCAAAATTTGCGGTAAGCCATCTTAGCGCCGCGGAGAATCTAGAAACTGGCGTCGATATAGCTGCCAGATTTCCGGACAAGCAAAAACCTATTGTTGTGTATTGTTCAGTGGTTTATCGATCAGCAGCAGTGGCAGCGGAGCTGGAGCTAATGGGCTAAAGCAATGTGCGAAACCTGCACCGCTCTATCTTCGAATGGGCAGAGAAGGGCTACCAACTGCGAAAATCCATCCTTATGACCGGACCTGGGGCTCACTGGTTAGCGAAAATCTCCATGCCTACTCGCCCGAGTAAGCGATTATCCTCCAAACTATATCTGTGGTCACTGCGACTAAACAGCTATAAACCAGTATCCTGTAGCATCCACAAATGCTCACCTTGTACGAGACAGACTTATAGCCAACGGGTGTATGGGTTCCGGAGAAACAGGTATGAGTTTGATCGACGAAGATGAAGCGCTCATTGCAGCAGCTCTGAACGGGTCAGCTTTTGCCTGGGAGAAGCTGGTCAAGCGCTACGAAAGCAAGATGTATAACTATGGCCTGCGATTAATGGGTAACCGCGGTGATGCAATGGATTTGTTGCAGGAAGTATTTTTGGGCGTCTACCGCAATCTGCACAGGTTCAGGGGCGACGCCAAGTTTAGCAGTTGGATTTTCAGAATCGCCCACAACAAGGCAATTGATCTGAATCGGCGCAAACGCCTATTGACCGGCTATCCGCTGGCCGGAGAAGAGGAAGCGGATCTCTTTGAGGGAATACCCGCTGAGCTTAGCGAGGAACCCGACGTAAAACTGATGCAGAGCCAGCAGAATAATCGCATGATTGCCTTACTCACACAGCTTCCAATGGAGCAGAAATTGATAGTCGAACTCAAAATCTTTCAGTCCATGACCTTTGAGGAAATCGCCGACATGCAGGATATCTCGGAGAACACAGCGAAGACTCGCTTTTACACGGCGCTGAAGAAACTCAAATCGGCTACGGAGGAAAAACATGCCCTGTCCTAAAACACCGCACCTAATGCAAGCGTATTTTTCTGATGCACTTACAAGCCAGAGTAGTGAGGAAATAGACAGGCATCTCTCGCAATGTGATTTGTGCCGGGCTGAACTCGAATCGCTGTTGGCCGCCAAGAGTGAATTACTCGATTGGCAGGATCAATCGGTCCCGCATTGGGATCGCGGTCTGGAGCTGTTCAAACGAGAGCATCAAGTTGCGGCAAGGGGTGAGGGTTGGCTCTCACGCTGGCAGTGGCTGCCCGCTGCGGCCTCTCTCGCGATGGCCTGTATACTGCTTTTCAATACCTCAATCACCGTCAACGAGACTGGGCTGCAAATTGCATTTGGTTCATCAAGCGCCAATGAAGAAGTTGCTCGGACACTCACAGCTTTCGAAGCGCAGCAGATTGACGAAATCGAAACCCTGATTCGCCGTTTTGAAGCGCGCCAGGATTCCAGCAATATTCAACTACTGCAGGCGGTGATGGAGCAAACGCAGCAATCTACGGCTGAAAGCCTTGATCGCATTTATGCCTATTTTGAGGAGCAGCGCCTGCAGGACTTGCAGGATATGCAGCTTGGCTATCAACAGTTAGCTGACAGTGACTATGCCACGCTTCGGTCGCTGCAGGAGTTGGCTCAGTACGTCAGCTTTCAAGATGATCCCCGTTAGGCCGGTCAAATGATGTTTGAGCTATTACTATGAAAATTGCCCTCTCAGCTGCGCTGTCAATTCTGCTGTGCCTCCTATTTCAGTCAGGCTTCGCGCAATCAGAGCAGCTTCAAGAAATTCAACGAGATCTTGCGCTATTTACAGGTATCCTCGAAGAGGAATTAGGGCTGAACGAGTCTGCGGGCTTGTTTGGGCGAAGTCTTGGAGGCATTAGCAGCACCTATTTGATGAGCCAGGGCGTGGTATTCGAAGTGCGTTCACCGCTGGCAAATCGTCGGAATCGCATGGGTCTGGCATCGCTAAGCACCGCGATGCAAGCTCTGCAGCTGCAGGAAAATCCATTCCTTGCCATGCGCCGTTCGCAGCCTGTTGCAGCCGCTCAAACCACAGCGTTGGCTGCAGATATCACTAACCAAGATAGCCGTTACCTGCAGCTGCAAGATCAGATCGCTAACATAGATTATTCACTTGTTATGAACACAGCTATTCAGCAGGCGACTCATTCTGTCAGAGCACTAAGAGCGCTTGGAAGTGTTGACGAAGACGGTTATGAAGCGTTGTTTGGCAAGGTTGAAGCGCTAAGGGGCCAAATCGAAACCAATGTTGCTGAACTGAGGTCGCTTGAGGCTGAACTGAGGGTGCATCAGGTGGAGCCTGACAGCGCTGCGGAAAGTGCTGATGCAAGCGGTATCCAGCAACGCGTGAATGACTTGCTTCAGCGACTAGAGCCAATAAAAGCTGAGGCTCTAGCGCTGGCGTCCGACCTGCGAGAGAGATCGGCTCAGGCAGAGGCTGATTTCGCTCTTCAATGGCAGCAGGATCTGCTCACTTTCGAACGCGCACTTTACGGCACGCTTTGTGAATATGGTGAGACGCTG
>MDTC01062013.1_pt1 | contig 11794 bp, 10 predicted proteins | sample 811181 | NCBI WGS metagenome assembly MDTC01 (sample SAMN05326644, study PRJNA326480) | marine metagenome | isolation source: seawater | place: Pacific Ocean: North | collected 2011
CCCTAAATGCAGCAAATATTTCTCAAACATCTTCAGATTTGTCCTGGACAGCAGGTGGGACTGAATCAGTTTGGGAGTTAACCTGGGGAACTCAAGGTTTTAATACTGGATCTGGAACGCTAGTTCCAATGCTTACTAATAATAGCTATAACCTCACAGGTTTATCAGCCAATACGGCTTATGACTTTTATGTAAAAGCAGATTGTGGATTTGGTTCATCATCAAGTAATTTAAGTAGTTGGGCCGGACCGTATAGTTTTACCACATCATCCGTTGGTTGCTCACCTACTTCATCTGTTGATGTTCAAACGGCTTGTAATAGCTATACTTGGATTAATGGAATTACTTATACCAATTCAAACAACACAGCTACACAAACACTTACAAATGCAGCCGGTTGTGATAGCATCATAACCCTTGACTTAACCATTACTAGTTCGTTAAATGGTACAGCTTTTCATAATGCTTGTGATAGTTTTACTTGGATTGATGGAATTACTTATACAAATTCCAATAGTTCTGCCACTTTTTTAACTTCAAGTGTTAATGGATGTGATAGCTTAATAACTCTTAACTTAACAATTAATAATTCATTCAATTCTCAAGATACTCTTTCTGCTTGCGATCAGTATCAATGGAACAACAACACCTACACTTCCTCAGGATACTATATTGATACATTAAGTTCAATGAACGGATGTGATAGCATTTCTTCCATTCTACTATCAATTAATAATAGCTATTCTGACACCCTAAACTCTACTGCTTGCGATTTTCTACTATGGGAAGGAATTACTTATTCCAGTTCTGGAATTTACACAAAAATCCTTTCAACATCCCTAGGTTGTGATAGTGTAGTGGCATTAAATCTTACAATTAATAACAGCTATTCTGATTCTTTGGTATTAATAGAATGTGATAGTTATAACTGGAACAATCAACTATTAAATTCATCTGGAATATATGTTGATAGCAACCTTTCGGTTAGTGGATGTGATAGTTTAAGATATTTAGATTTAACAATTAAAAATAGCTCTAATGATACGCTTTTAGTAACTGTTTGTGACACTTTAGTTTGGAACAATAATACCTATACCTCATCTGGATATTATTCAAACACCTATCAAAATATAAATAGCTGCGATAGTATTGTTACAATCAATCTATCTATAAATGGAAGTAACGCAACCCCATTAAATTTAGAACTCACATTAGATGATTTTTGCCTAGAAACATTCTGGAAAGTTACTGACAGCCAAGATTCAATATGGTACCAAGAAGGGCCATTTAATTGTCTACCAAACGGAGGAGGACCACAAGCGAATGACACACTAATATTTGATATTTATTTGCCTACTAACGAATGCTATTCGTTTACTCTTCATGACCAATATGGAGATGGAATGAGTGCCTCTAATTTTGGAGGAAATGATGGAAGTTGGATTTTAACTGATTTTAGTGGCGGAATATTAATGCAAGGCTCAGGAAATTTTGGTGATAGTGTTTCAACTGAATTTTTTGTTAGCTCTGCAATACCATCTTCAGTAAGTGAAATAAAATCTCATGAAAATATAAGAATATCTCCTAATCCATTCAATAACAGTACTCAAGTAAAAATTGAAGATGCATATGGACCTTTTGAACTGGAAATTATCGATATGAATGGTAAAGTTGTGAAACAATTAATTGAAATTGAAAATAATTTCATATTAGACAGAGAAAATATTTCACCTGGAATTTACTGTCTAACCATAAAAAATCAACCAAATTTAAAACCTTTGAAACTAGTTGTTGAATAATTATTAGATTTGCGCGATTAAAATAAATTATGGAACTCAAAGATATTATTTCTATTTCTGGTAAATCTGGCCTTTACAGTATTGTTGGAAAATCAAAAAACAACGTAATTGTTGAATCTCTTTCAGACAAAAAAAGATTTCCGATTTTTAACACCAATAAAATAAGTGCACTTTCTGATATAAGTATATATACTTATGACGAAGAAGTTTTATTATCTGAAATATATAGAAAAATACATGAAGAAAATAATGGTGGTAAAACCATTGATCATAGCGAACCACAGGATAAGCTAAAAACAAAATTTGAAGAGCTTGTTCCTAATTATGATAAAGAACAAGTTTATAATTCTGACATAAAAAAACTATTTCAGTGGTACAACATCCTTCATGAAACCAATAATCTAAAACTCAAAGAAGATCCTAAATCTGACAAAAAAGAAGTTTCTCCTAAAGAAGAATCCAAAGAGGATAAAAAGAAAGAGGATGAGTCAAAATAATTTTGACAAAGTTTAACTTTCTAATCAAACTCCAAATAAGGTAAAATATTACATTTGAAAAAATGATGAAAATGAATTTTAATACATACTTAATAATAGGTTTAATTATATCAATCAATACAATAACAATAAGCATGAATGCACAAAAAATAAAAGATGAGGTTGACTCTGTAAGTTACAGCTTGGGAGTTAATATTGGAGAAAATATTAAATCTCAATTTCCAGATATAGATTTAAAAAATTTTGAATCAGGTATCAAGGACGTAATCAGCGAAAAAAAACAACCAACGATAGAAGGTGCAGATGCACAAAAGGTTATTCAAGATTACTTCACCAAACAACAAGCTAAAGCTGGAGAATTAAAAATCAAAGAAGGTGAAAACTTTTTGGCTGAGAATGCAAAAAGAAAAGAAGTTAAAACTTTAGAAAGTGGATTACAGTATGAAATAATTACTGATGCCGAGGGGGTAAAACCTACTATTAATGACCAAGTGACTACTCATTACCATGGAACCTTACTGGATGGTACTGTTTTTGATAGTTCAGTTGATAGAGGACAACCAGCTACATTTCCCGTTAGTGGAGTTATTAAAGGTTGGACAGAGGCCCTTCAGTTAATGTCTGTAGGAGCAAAATGGAGATTGTATGTTCCTTACAATTTAGCTTATGGTGAAAAAGGAGTAAGTGCCCAAATTGGACCTTACACTACTTTAATATTTGATGTTGAATTATTAAAAATAAACTAATGAAAAAGATACTATTATTTGTTGCTGTCATTGGAATTACTACAGCGTGTAAAAACAATAAAAATGATGAAAATTCTCAATTAAATTTGAATTCTGAAATAGATTCTGTGAGTTATGCTCTTGGAGTTAATATAGGCGAAAGTATTCAGCAAATGCAGCTAAATGACCTTGATTTTGATATAGTCAAGAATGGAATGACTGATGCAATTGATCCTGAAAAATTAGCTTTAATTGCTGGTCAAAATGCTCAAAGTGTACTTCAAAACTACTTCACCAAACAGCAGGCAAAAGCTGGTGAAGGAAGTATCCAAGAAGGACAAAAATTCCTTGATGAAAATAGTCAAAGAGAGGAAGTTGTATCTCTTGAAAGTGGTTTGCAATATGAAATAATCACAACTGGAGAAGGTGATAAACCTACTCTTGATGATCAAGTAACAACCCATTATCATGGTACTCTTATTGACGGAACAGTTTTTGACAGTTCAGTTGATAGAGGTCAACCAGCATCATTTGGAGTGACTCAAGTTATTAAAGGATGGACTGAGGCTCTTCAATTAATGTCTGTTGGTTCCAAATGGAAATTATACATTCCTTACAATTTAGCCTACGGAGAAAGAGGTTCAGGACCAATTCCTGCATATGCAACATTAATTTTTGAAATCGAGCTGATTAGTATCAACTAATAAATGTTCTAAATTTCTTTTTTATATAAAGTTTGGGTTGGGAAAGCAAATTCCAGCCCTTCTTTATTGAACCTTCTTAGAATTTCCTTATTGACTAGAGTTTGAGTATCTAACCAGTGCCCTTCAGGCTTTACATAGTATATAAATAGTATATTCAATGAAAAGTCTCCAAAACCATTAAATCCAGCAGCAAAATCATCTTTTATTTGCGGTTCATCCCTTACAATTTCTTCTAGTATGTTTATAGCTTTTTGCATGTCTTCTTCATTGGTGTCATAAGTCAGGCCCAAATTAAGCTTCACCTTTAGTGCTGGTTGTGAGGTGACATTAATCACGCTATTATCAGTAAAAGTACAGTTAGGAATAGTTACAATTCTACCCTCTAGTGTTCTTATTCTTGTACTTCTGAGACCAACCTCTTCAACAGTACCATCATGGCCATTGATTTGAATTCTATCATTTAATCTAAATGGTTTATCTAGAAAAATCATAATTCCCGCAAATATGTTTTTAACCGAATCTTGAGCTGCTAAGGCTAAAGCTAAACCACCTATTCCTAGGCCTGCAATCATAGCAGTAATATCAAAACCAATATTATCTAAACCAATAATGATACCTAAAACCCAAATGATAGAACGAACTCCTTTTTGGACAACTGGAATCAATTGATTATCAAAACTGCTTTCAGATTTTTCAGAAAGAGGAAGGATAACTTCTGAAATTAAAGCATCAAAAATTCTAGAAAAAATAGCCGTAATATCAATTACAAGAGCAAAATAACCAGCATTTTCTAAAATTGTAGAAATATCATCACTAAACTTTAAATAGTGAATGGCAACCCAATAACCACCAACTAATACCAGATAGGTCAATGGTTTCTCTAACTTAGATAAGAGCACATCATCTAAGTTTGTTTTAGTTTTTGAAGTAATTCTTTTAAATACATTGGAAAAAACCCAATACAGCATTTTAACCAAAATAAATGAACCAATTAAAATAGCTAAAGCAATTAACCAGTTTTGTATGGTGTTACCATAGAACTCTTTGACTAAATATTCCATTTTTGATTATTTTAAAGATGTAAATTTATTATTTTAATATTACAGATAAAAATCAATAATCAAAAAGTGATGAAATTACTTTTTCTACTTTTTCAGCATTTGGTAAGTAGGTTGATTCTAATGTTTTATTCAAAGGAATAGCTGGAGTGTTTTCTGATCCAACTATTTCAATGGGTGCGTCTAAATACTCAAAACAATTTTTTTGAATTAGGCCTGCAATGCCTAAAGTAAAACTGGAGGAACGGGGTTCTTCTGTTAATAACATTACTTTCCCATGTTTTTTAGCACTTTCAAAAATCATACTTTCATCGAGAGGAGAAAGTGAACGAAGATCTAAAATTTCAATTTTATCTTGGTACTTTCTTGCAGCTTCCAAAGCCCAGTAAACTCCTCTTCCATAGGTGATAATAGTCATAGAATTACCAGCTTTTATATTTTCATCAATTGCATGAATAACTTTTCTAGCTTTCCCAAAAGGAATAACATAATCTCCATCTGGCTCGATTGTTTTTGCACCCTCTGTTCCTGGAATTTTGGACCAGTATAACCCTTTGTGCTCCAGCAACAGAACAGGGTTTGGATCAAAATATGCAGCTTTTAACAAACCTTTTAAATCTGCACCTGTTGAAGGATAAGCCACTTTTATACCATTAATGTTAGTAACAATTGATTCAACACTAGAAGAATGGTATGGCCCACCTGAACCATAAGCACCTGTTGGAACTCTTAAAATCATACTTACCGGCCATTTTCCATTAGTTAAATAATTTGACCTACTCACTTCGGTAAACAATTGATTGAGTCCAGGCCATATGTAATCCGCAAATTGTACTTCAACAATTGGTTTAAGTCCCACTGCTGACATACCAACTGTACTACCAACAATAAATGCTTCTTGAATTGGAGTGTTGAAAACCCTAGCATTTCCAAATTGTTGAGCTAAAGTAGCTGCTTCTCTAAAAACTCCTCCTAGCCTCCCACCAACATCTTGACCATATAACAAACAACGTTTATCAGCTTCCATTAGTTCTCTTATAGCAAATAAAGCAGAATCAACCATAACCGTTGGCTCTTTTCCAACTGGAGATCTTTCACCTCTTTCCTCAATTATTTCTGTAGGAGCAAAAATATGATCATAGAGCTGATTTGAATCAGGGTCTTTTTCATCTATAGATTTTTGGAACTGATTTTGAACTAATTGCTCAGATTTTTTTATGATATTTTTAATATCAGCTTTAGAAAATCCATTTTTTATCATCAATTTTTCCATTGAAGGATAGGGATCTCTGGATTCGTGTTCTTTTAGATCATCTCTGTACCATTCCATTCTAACACCAGATGTATGGTGATTTAAAAGAGGAACCTTAGCATGAATCAATACCGGACCTTTTCTATTTCTAACTTGATCAATTGCAATAGATGTTCCTTTAAATGCATCTTCAAAATCCTGACCATCAATTGAAATAACTTCTAAACCTTTGAATCCTTTGGCAAAATGTGAAATATCCTGAGCTCTAATTTCTTTGGCACTTGCTGAAATATCCCATTCATTATCTTGAACAAAATAAATAATTGGTAATTTCTTAAGTACTGCCATCTGTAATGCTTCTGAAATTTCACCTTCTGTACAAGAAGCATCACCAAGTGAACAAATAACTAAGGGAAACTCATCTTTATTATCAGAAATTCCCATAATTTCTTTGTATTGAATACCCATTGCAGCACCAGTTGATGGAATTGCTTGCATTCCTGTAGCTGAAGATTGATGGGGGATTTTAGGAAAATTAGGATCATTTAAGCTTGGATGAGAATAATAGGTTCTCCCTGCTGAAAAAGGATCTTTTTCTTTAGCTAAAAGCTGAAGCATTAAATCATATGGTTCTAAACCCATTGAAAGTAACAATGCATCATCTCGGTAATAAGGATAGACATAATCATAATTCTCAAGCTGAAGACCCAAGGCAATTTGAACAGCTTCATGTCCCTTGGAAGTAGCATGAACATAGGTTGCAGTAATTGATTTTTCTTTTTCAAACAGACTGCTCATTGATCTAGCAGTTGTAATTAGCTCGAAGGCTTTAAGTAAAATGTTTTTATCCACTTTTAATAAATGATTGAATCAAATATACAAATTAAAATAATCGGCAATATAATCTTGATAACATGTTTTATTATTTTATTATTAAATATCATTTCAAATTAAAATATTGCATAAATATAAAATTCTGAATTTTTATTTTGAAAAATAACTCATTAAACCAAGTGCCAAATTTTTAAAACATTATTGTTATTGATACAAGAGAGAATTTTTGAAAAAAAGATTAGTTTTGTAAACCAAATTCATAAAAATGGAAGAAACAAGCACGTTCATAAAAAAATTCATATTTCCTATTTTAATAAGCTTTTCGGGTTTAATGCTTTTATACACTGCCCTTTTTAGTGGAACAGGAAGTATTAATCAATCGGGTAACTTCCTTCTAGGTGCTTTAGTGGTTTTTTTAATGGGTATTGTCACTTTTTTGTACATCAAGGAAATCATAACTAAAAGCCTTCACATTATTTTACTAGCATCTATGCTAGTAATTTGCTTATTCCTAAGTTATTCAACCTATTCTTCTGTTACAAATACCATTGCTGATATTGAATTAAAAAAAGAAACTGATACTTACATTAAGCAAGGCTTAAGAGACATAGAAATAACCCAGCTTGAATACAAAAAAAAATATGGATGGTACTCAAATAATTTTGATGAACTTAAAAGATTCCTTGTGGAGGATAGTGTTTATTCTATAAGTACTTTAGGAATAGTACCTGATTATAAAATAACAGCTGAACATGCGGAAATTCTTGGTTACGATCCAATTCAAGATTATATTCAAATGGAATCATATGATGAAAAAGAGGCTTTAAAATGTGGATTACTAACTAAAGATACTTCTTGGATTAATGTCATGGATAAACTTTTTCCAGCCAGTTCTGATACTGCTGATAATAGAATATACCACTTTAATGTTGATGAGATCAGTAAGGTTCCAATGTCTGAAAAGAAGAATTTTGTACTAAATGCTGACATTTTAGAATCAAGTGATGATATTTCTTTTGAAGTATTACTTTTTAGAAATGAATCAGACAAACACTTTACCACAGCTAATCTTATTGACTTCAATGGAAATGATACCATTTTTTATGGTAGAAATATAAAAGGACTTGTTGTAAAGGACTCCATTCATCAGATCAATGAATTAAAAATTAATGATATTATTTCTTCAGTTAACGGAGTAACTTACAATCATTCAAACGATATTCTAGAACTTATAAAATCAAGTAAAAAGGATACTATAACTTTTGATATCAAAAGAGGAAATAATAACCTATCTATATTACTTACACAAAAAGATATTATTGGTAAACCATCAAGGGGAGCATGGTCAGACTTAGCTGACATATTTGAATATAACTTATTACCATCATTTTACAACCCAAAAAATTATAGTCCTTTTTACGTTGGGAAAGACATGGTAATAAAAGAAGATGAATTTTCTAGTCCCAAGCTTGATTTAAATAAATTTAAAAACTTTATTATTTTAAGAAATATTGATACTAACAATATAAACTTTGAATTCAGAAAAGGAGATATTGTTAATTTTACTAATGCCAACAATGAATCAAATGAATTTTATCTATTTTCAAAAATAGGAACACCTGTTTTTACTGCTTACGATCCGTTTCCCTACGACCCTCTTAACGAGAGAGATACACTCAGAACAGGTTCTATGACTGAAGTAAAAACCAGTGGAAACTGGAAATAACTTTTTACCTTTTTGAACAACGATAAAGAAATCATATTCTTTTTATATCATCAATTTTTTCAAATTGATGAATCCATGGTTTGGCAACCAATAAGTATTGATACTTTTGAAATTAAAAATAATGATATTAATGTCTATCTGGATAGCAGTCATTTTAGTTTAATACCAGATGAAATTTTTGATCAACTTTCTGAAGAACAAAAAGAGAATTTTTTAACTCCTAGTCCAAAAGATTTTTACTTTTTCAATACTGCAATTCCTCAACTTTCTGGAGTGCTATTTTGGTGTGAAAAAAAGATAATCATTGAATCCATCAAATCAAAACTTCCTGGATGTAACCTGGATCATTTCATTAGTCCGATGCTGACCAATAAACTAAGTGAAACTCAACTTAAATATTTTCTTAGTAAAGACTTTATTTATATTGTCTGCATAAAAGAAAAGCAAATTAAAATAGCCAATAGATTCAAAATTAAAGACACAGATGACGCCCTTTATTTTATTTTAAGTTTAATAAAAGAATCGAATTTGATAAATACCAACTTTAATTTTGAATGTCACGGAGAAAATAACGAGAAAATTATTAAAAAGCTCCAAACAATTTTTCCAAACCATCAGTTTAACATTCATCCAAAATCTGACTTAAAAAGTATTTTTAATTGAGAATAATCGGAGGTAAATACAAATCAAGATCAATAGTTTTCAACAAAAAAATTAAAGCAAGACCAACTACAGATTCTGCCAAAGAAGCTTTATTTAATATTTTAGAAAACAAAACTGATTTAGATGAAATTGAAGTGCTTGATCTTTTTGCTGGAACTGGAAGTATTGCCTATGAATTTATGTCTAGAGGGGCTAAAAAAGTAACATGTATAGACCAACAATTAAATGCAGTAAAATTCATTAATGAACAAGCTGAAAAGTGGTCAATGAATATCAAAACAATTAAGACCAATGTTTTTCCTTACATAGCTAAAGAATCAAAAACTTATGATATTATATTTGCCGATCCACCCTATGACCATGAAAAAGTTTATGAAATTCCAGAAATTATATTTAAAAGACAACTTCTAAAAAATGAGGGTTGGTTAATTTTGGAACATAGTAAAAAAATAAACTTCTATAAATCTGCTAACTTTATAGAACAAAGAACGTATAGTAATGTAAATTTCTCTTTTTTTAATATTAAATAAAATGAATAAAAGAGTTGGTATTTTTCCTGGATCGTTTGACCCAATAACTAAAGGTCATGAATACGTAATTTTAAAAGCTGCTCAAATGGTAGATGAGTTAATTATTGGAATCGGAACAAATTCCACAAAAAAATATTTATTCCCAATTGAGAAAAGAGAAGCATGGATTAAAGAAACATTTTCTAAGATTTCGAATATTTCTGTACAAAGATATAGCGGATTAACAGTTGATTTTGCTTCAAAAATAAATGCTAAATTTATTTTTAGAGGACTTCGTTCAGGAGTTGATTTTGAATATGAGAAGCCAATTGCTGAAACTAACTTAACTTTAAATCCTAAAGTCAACACTGTTTTTTTGCTAACTAACAAGGAATTTGGCATGATTTCTTCTTCTATAGTTAGAGAAATTATAAAAAACAACGGACAAGTAGAAAAATTTCTTCCCAAATGCGTGAAAATATAATTAATAGGACACTTCAATTTGTACTGTTATTTTGCATCATTAGTCTTTATAAAATTGGTTTTGCAACAACAATAAATATTTCTGCACCTAGTTATAGTTCTCAAATAATTTCGTGGTCAAAAAAAACAGATTTTATCACTAATTCTTATAACATTATTGATGAAAAAACCATTGACAGCAATGGCAATGCTCTACTCATAGGAGAGTTTGATAAAATAGAATTAACTGAAATATCAATTGGAAGAACGCATGGTATTTTATATGTAGATACAGCCACCAAGAACTATACTATTTTCTTTCCTGAGGATACACTCATGGATTCAGCCTCACTAAAACAATCTCAAATTCAACTTATTTTTATTGATATACCTAAAAATGATATTAATAAATTACTTCTTGATTTTAACTTACACTATGACTATTTCCTTTATGGAGACACAACAAAACTCATAAGAATGGCTCGTCACGATGAGGAATTCCAAGACAGCCTAAATGAATTCAAAATTTTTGTAAGTGATCGTTACAGTTCAAAAAAAATTAAATATTTACACCACTACATAAGGTATGAGATTGCTCTGTTAGAGCAGATGGCACACCAAAGTAAAGGAGACTTGTACCGAATATATCTTTATAATACCTATTTAAAACAGCATTCAATAAAGTATGAGAATAATGCATATATGAAATTCTTCAACCTTTTTTATTATGAAACTTTCAGACTAGGAGGTGATCAATCTTATAAGCAAATTTTATTCACCATTAACCAACTTAATGATTATCAAAAGCTGGATAATATTTTGGCTTCCATTCCTTATTTTTCCAAAGAAAAAATAAGAGAACTAGCAACTATTAAAGGGCTTTATGATAGTTACAGCTCTAATGAATTTATTGAAAAAAACATCATATCATGTCTTGAACATATTTATTTAAATAGTCGATGGAAAACACATAAAAATATTGCAAGAAAATGCATTGATGAACTATTAAAATTTAAAATTGGAGAGCACTGTCCTAATTTTGATTTAAAAAATCAAAACAAAGAAAGAATTAATTTAAATTATTGTAAAAACAAATACACTTATATCAATTTTTTTGCAACATGGAACCACAGGAGTCTTCAGGAAATGGTAATTATTAAAAAACTGAATGAAAATTATGATTTTATAAATTTTGTTTCAGTAAACTTGGATAAAAATATAGATAAATACAAATCTTACACTGAAGGAAATACCGACTTTAACTGGGATATTTGTCAAGCTTCAAATATGGATTTAATTATCAAAGATTTTGATCTTGATCATTTACCAACTTATATTCTTATTGATCCAAATGGAAAAATTGCTCAATATCCTGCATATCCTCCGAGCCCACTATACAACAATCAAAGTATTGATGTTACTTTTTTTAACCTAAAGAAGAATAATTCTGTGAAAAGCCCTTTTGGAATAGGTGGTAAAAATTAAACTTTTGATGCATTCCAGACTTCTTTGATATTTTGATAAGAAGAAGATGCTAAAGACTCACTTTCACTAAAACTTACCCA
>MDTC01065531.1_pt1 | contig 11794 bp, 17 predicted proteins | sample 811181 | NCBI WGS metagenome assembly MDTC01 (sample SAMN05326644, study PRJNA326480) | marine metagenome | isolation source: seawater | place: Pacific Ocean: North | collected 2011
AATAAAATTTCCCTATTAAATGAAAAATAAATTAAAACTACTAATATTAGATATAGACGGTGTTCTTACAGATGGTAAGAAATATTATGATAAAAGTGGTATGCCCTGCCTTAAAACATTTTGTGATAAAGATTGGACTACTATAAAAAGATTTAAAGCTATAGGTGTGGATGTAGTATTTTTAACTGGAGATCCTTTTAATGAAAAAATTGGCAATAATAGAAATATTCATACTATAGTAAATCGTAAAGATGGGTACCATAAGGATAAGCTTTATTATTTAAGTGAACTTTGTGAAAAATATAATTGTAATAAAGATGAAGTAGCATATTTTGGAGACGATTTATTTGATATAGGAATTATGAAATCTTTAAAATTATCCTTTTGCCCTAAAGACTCTCCTCTACTTGTAAAAAAACATGCTAGAATAGTAGACGCTAAAGGTGGTAAAAACGCTGTACTTAAGTTATATGAGATGTGTGAAGAATTAGGATTTATACCTAAATATTCATACACAGACATTATGGGCAAAATATATGAATTAGATGTTAAAGAATCTTTTTAATGGATTATACTTTTGATATATCACTGTACGGCCATTTAACTAAGGATATTGTTATAAATAATTTTTCTCAAACCTTTACTTTAGGGGCAATGGCAAATGTTTGGGAATGTTTAACTTCTGTAAATCCCACTTTATCTATTAATTTAGAACCGGTGGCTTTAGGATCTGCTTTAATATTAGTTGATGAAAAGAACTCATCTAGAGTATCTAAACCTAATATGAATCAAATCTTAAAACCAGACATAAACACAGATATTACTTCTAAATGGAGTCATATTTTATATTTAAACCAATTACCAAATTTAGAATTTATAAAAAACTTATCTAATATTTCTAAATATATAAGTGCAGATATAAGTAGTGGGGGTAAAATCCCTTATGAATATCTAAAATATATAGATTTCTTATTTATATCAGAAGAAGATTTAAATATACCTCTTAAAGAATTATGTAATAAAACTAAAGGATGGGTAATATTACATTACCCTAATGGTAGTACTACTAGTAATGGTAAAAAAACCATTAAATGTAATAATAAAATTATAAAGAATTTAAATGTATTAGGAGCAGGTGATATATTTGCTTCTAATTTTATTAATCAAATGCTAAAAACTACAAGTATTAAGGAAAGTTTAGAGTTATCACATACTCTAACTTATAAAGCTTTAAAACAAAAAAATGATGAAAAAAAAGTTTAATTTACTACTTCCTATAGCGGGGGAAGCTCAAAGGTTTAAAAATGAAGGCTATGATGCCCCTAAACCGTTAATAATGGCTAAAGATAAACATGTTATAGATTGGGCCATGGATTCTATAAAAACTGATGAATGTAATATTATATTTGTAGTTCGTTCTGAACATACTTATACCTTTTCATTAGATAAAGTTTTAAAACAAAAATTTGGAGATGATATAAAAATAGTAAAAGTCCAAGAAAAAACAGATGGAGCACTTAATACGTGTTTATTAGCCCAAGAATATATTGATAACGATTTACCTCTAGTAATTTATACCCCGGATGTTTGTTTTTCTCCTCAATTAGATCCTTCTTCTATAGATACTGAATTAGATGGTATGTTATTAACTTTTAAAGCCAATAGCCCCGCACATAGTTATTTATCTATCAATAAAGAAGGATTTGTAACAAAAACAGTAGAAAAAGAAGTAATCAGTACAGATGCTGCTGTAGGTGTTTATTATTATAAAAAAGGTAGTGATTTTGTAAAATATGCACAAATGGTTATAGATAATAATTTAAGAACTAAAGGTGAGTTTTATATATGTCCCATGTATAATTTTTTAATAAAAGATGGTTTAAAAATAGGTTATAAACAAACCGAAAAAATGCACGTATTGGGTACTCCTGAAGAGCTTGAATTTTTTGAACAATTTGTAATAAGTGATTTTGGTTCTAAACCTATAGGGTTATGTTCTGATCACTCAGGTTTTGAATTCAAAGAACAACTAAAACAAGCCTTAACAGATGAAAATATCCCCTATATAGACTTTGGCACTTATATCAATAAAGATTGTGATTATAATAGTTTTGTCTCCCAGGCTATAATGGCAGTAGAAAAAGGAATATGCGATTATATCATAGGAAGTTGTAGAACAGGAAATGGTGTAAATATATGTGCTAATAAACATAAAAATGTTAGGGCATCTATGGTTTTTGACACTTATACTGCTGAACACGCTATCAGACATAATGCTGCTAATTTTTTAAGTATGCCTTCAAAATATACTTCTGTAGATGATTTAAAAAATATTATTAATACTTTACGTAAATCTACTTTTGACGGGGGAAGACACATGACCCGAATGAATAAAACTCTTAAAGGAGGATAATATTAAAAAATGATCAATAAGGATGATATAACTGTTTTAATTCAGGGACCTTTAGATAAAACATCTTTAAGGGCAATTCCTGATTATCTAAAAGTTGCTGGCCATATTATAATCGTAACTTGGGACTGTAGTGCTGAAAAAGCATTTGAATTAATAAAAGAATCAGCTTTTCTAGATGTATCTCCTGAAAGAGATAAAAAACTAGTAGTTGATTTAAATAGAATAAAGTTTTTTTCTAGACCCCTACCTGATTATAAAAAAATGATCAAAGAAGGTAAACTACAGGGGGTTAGTAAGGATACAACATTTTACTGGCAAATAAAAGGTTTATCTAATGGGGTAAATGTATGTGAAACTCCCTATATTATAAGAACTAGAAGTGATGAACATTATAAAAATTTACAACCACTTATAAATAAAGCTACCAAAAATAATTTTAAATTTACATGTGGTAATATATTTTTTAAATCTAGTAATGATAAGGCAGGTCCTCTCCATATAGGAGATCATTTATATTTTTCTAAAACTAGTATTTTAAAAAAAGCTTTAGATTCTATTTTAGATGCGCAGCATGGAAAACTACACCCCCACCCCTATATTCAAAGAGAAGCATTTAAAGATGGGTGGTGTGCTGAACAAATATTAGGTAGAGCAATTTTATATGCACACGATTATGATCTCGAAAAAGTAATGGAGCATAACCACTATGAAACAGTAGTAAATACTTTTGATATAATAGATATTAATGAATTAAAACCAATCCATTGGTCATGGAAAGCCGCTAGTAAATCATGGACTGATTTCCCCCCGCTTTATGAAGACACTATACAGGATATAAAACAATATTAAGTATGATAATTGATAATGAAAAAAAATTTATTTTTATTTGTGTAGCTAAAACAGGATCTACATCTATCAGAAGAATGCTTGGCTTTCCTGGTGATAAAGACCCTCTTCCACACATATATCACATGTCTTATAAAGATGTTTTAAAGGATAATCCCCAAGTAAAAGATTATTTTAAATTTGCTTTTGTTAGAAATCCATATACTAGGTTATATAGTGCTTACTGTAATTTTAAATATGATGGTGGTCATGATTGGGCTACTTTAATAAAACAAAGATTAAGTTTTGAAGATTTTATTTTAAATCTTAAAGAATCTGGGTTTGGTAATTATATTCACCTAAAACCCCAAAGTGAATATCTAATTAATGATAAAGAAATAAACTTTGATTTTATTGGTAGGTTTGAAAACTTTAAAACAGATTGTCAGTTAGTTTTTGAGAAATTAAATATTCCTTTTACTAATGTTCATGAACGTATATCATCTAAAAATGAACCCTATCACTATACAAATGAAATGAAAGATATAGTTTATAATTTATATAAAGACGATTTCAATAACTTTAGCTATGAGCCATAAAAAAACAGGTTTACTTTTTAGCCATTTTCATGTTAGTGAAAATGAACATTATAAATTTGATATTTTAAAGTATAATATCGATTATTTTAAATCATTAGATAATAATTTTTTTATTGTATTATGTGGCCATGGTTATACACCTCCTTCTTTTATAACTGAAAAAATTGATAAATTATATTGGGAGGATAATATAGATCATAAAGAAATAGGAGTAGGTCACCCTAAATTTTGTATAAAAGGGTATAATATATTGCTTAAAAACAATATTAAATACTCAATTAAACTTAGAGGTACTGACACTATTACTGAAAAAAATTTGTGCTATGATTTAATGCAAAAATACCCCATCAATATCACAGAACAAACTTGTATAAATAAAAAAATTATTGGTGATTTATTAATGTTTGGGGAAACTAAATCTATGTTAGATTTATGGGAAATTTCACCATGGGATTATAATATTAGTGGGTTATATAATTTATATAATAATGCTGAACTTATAGCAAATAAAAATAAATGTAGTTTAAATAGCTTATTTAAGTTTATATCACCTAAAAAAATAGGTTGGTATTCACTTGAGAATAATTGGGATAAATTAAATAAAAGTCTTTTAGGACCCCTTACTGAAGAACATTTGTGGGGAATTAAAAATAAATATGAATATTATGGGGGATTTTAATATTAAAGATACGGCAATAATATGTTATTCACATTCATCTTATAATGATGTTTGGGATATGTTTTTTGGGCAATTAAATAAATTTTTACCAAACTTAAAAAAATATTTTTTTATAGATAAACCTATAGAAAACCCACCCCCTAACACAAATGTTATAATATATGATGATCTACCTTTTTCAAATAAATTTTTAAATTGTTTAAATCAAGTAGAAGAAAAATTCTGCATATACCATCAAGAAGATATGGTTTTATATGATTCACCTAATTTAAACCACTTAAATCAATTAGTAACAATTTTAAACGAATATAACATAGATTACATTAAACTTTTAAAGGGAGGACACACTAATGATATAAAACTAGACAATACGCCATTAGATAAGTTATATTATATCCCCCATACTGGATTATCTTATGCTAATCAGCCCACTATTTGGAAAACAAATGCATTAAAACAAATATTCAAAAATACCTCTAATACTGATATTAGAGAATTTGAAACGAAAGCTTCAAACTATCTTAACACTACTAATATGGTAGGCATGTATTGGTATAATAATGAAGATAAAAGAGGCATTTTCCATTATAATTCTTCTATTTACCCCCATGGTAACTTTATATCTAAAGGAAAGTGGGTATATTCAGAATATGAAAATGAATTAAAAACATTACATGATCAATATAAAATAGATAAAAATAAAAGAGGTATAGTATGAGATTAATATCACATAGGGGAAATATAAATGGTAAACAACATAGCTTAGAAAATCAACCTAACTACATATTAAAAGCTATAGAACAAGGATACGATGTAGAAATAGATATTTGGTATACTGATAAATTTATGTTAGGACATGATAAACCCCAATATGAATTTCCTTTTGATCTACTAGAAAAATTTCATACAAAATTATGGATACATTGTAAAAATATAAAAGCTATAACTAAAATAAAACACAATTATGAGTTAAATACTCGCTTAAATTATTTTTGGCATGAACATGATACTATTACATTAACTAGTAAAGGTTATATATGGGCTTATCCAGGTAAACAACCTATAGAAGGTAGTATTGCGGTTATGCCTGAATTAGGTAATGATGATATTTCTCAATGTAGGGGAGTTTGTAGTGATTTTATTATAAATTATAAAAAATGAAAAAAGTTGTTTATATAACAGGTTGTTTAGGGTTTATAGGTTCTTATATAACTCGAACTTGCCTAAAAATGGGTTGGTATGTTAAGGGTATAGATAAAATGACGTACGCCGCTAACAAAAATCTTTTATCCGAATTTAAAAAATTCCCAAATTTTTCATTTGTACAATGTGATATAAATGATTTAGAGTTCCTTTATGAATGTGATTACATAATCAATACCGCAGCTGAAACTCATGTAGGTAATTCTATAGTTAGAAGTGAAGATTTTCTCCATTCAAATGTAAATGGAGTGCACAATCTGCTTGAATTAATAAGAAACTATAGAGCAGAAAGCGATAAAAAACCCGTCCTAATCCATTTTTCTACAGATGAAGTATATGGCGATATCACACAAGGTGAACATACTGAAATTGATATATTAAAACCTTCTAATCCATATTCAGCTACTAAAGCGGCAGCTGACCAACTTATACTAGCATGGGCTAGAACTTATAATCTACCTTATGTAATTGTTCGACCAACAAATAATTATGGTATTGGTCAATATGTAGAAAAGCTAATACCTAAATCTGTTAAATACTTAAGTTTAGGTAAAAAAATCCCATTGCATAATAATGGAACCCCTACTAGAAACTGGTTACATGCCCAAGATACAGCAGATGCTATTATTACTATAATAAAAAATATGGATACCCATACCGTTAACCATATTTATAATATTTGTGGGGGATTTGAGCAAACTAATTGGGATACTGTAGATCAAATTATTACATTATACCACCCTAATAGAAAAAAAACATCTAATTATTTAGATCTTACTTATTCTAGACCTGGGATAGATATTAGATATGCTTTAAATGATAATAAACTAAAAAGTTTAGGATGGGTTCCTAAAAAACAATTTAATCAAGAACTACCTAATATTGTAAAATATTATAAAGAAAATTTTATATGGTAAACTAAAAACAAATAAATGGAAGATAAAAATTTAAAAAAAAGACTATTAGAACTACACTACAAAAATAAAGAAGAACATGTAGGTAGCTGCTTTTCAGGATTAGACATTATAGATGATATTTTTTCTAAAATGGATGAAAAAGATATTTTTATATTATCCTGCGGACATTTAGGATATGCTTTATATGCTGTGTTAGAAAAATATCACGGTATAGATGCGCAAATGCTTATAGACAAACATGGTGGTCACCCCCACCTAGATGAAGAAAATAAAATTTATTGCTCATCGGGTAGTTTAGGGCTCGGGATAACAGTAGCAGTAGGAAGAGCTTTAGCTGATCCTGAAAGAACAGTTCATGTACTAATTAGTGATGGTGAGTGTGGAGAGGGAACAATTTGGGAAAGTTTACGTTTTATACATGAACATAACTTAAAAAATATTAAAATTTATGTTAATATGAATGGTTATGCTGCTTATGATGCTTTAGATACAAATTATTTAGAAAACAGACTTAAAGCATTTTTACCTGATATTAACATCATAAAAACTAAGGTAAATCATTTTCCTTTCCTAAAAGGAATTAATGCGCATTATCATATCTTGAACGAATCAGAATACGAATTAGGATTAAAATTATTAAAATGAGTGTAAGAAAAAAATTTGTAAACCTTTTATACGATGAAATGGCCCAAAACGATAAAATCGTTTTGATTGTAGGTGATTTAGGATATGGCCATTTTGATAAACATAGAATAGATTTCCCTGATAGATTTATTAATCCCCTAGCGGCGGAACAATTGATGGTTGGGATGGGAGTAGGATTAGCTCTAGAAGGAAAAATTCCTATATGTTATTCTATTACTCCTTTTGTAATTTTTAGACCTTTTGAATTATTACGAAATTTCTTAGACCATGAAAAAATCCCTGTTAAATTAGTAGGGGCAGGTAGAGATAAAGATTATGGTGCCTTAGGTTTTTCTCACTGGGGGGTAGATGACAAAACTCATATGAATTCTTTTAAGAATATAGTAAAAAGTTGGCCTAAAGATGAGAATGATATGGAAAATAAATTTAAGGATTTATTATATAATGAAAAACCTGTATATCTAAATCTTAGTAGATGAAAATTTTGATCACTGGCGGTAACGGGTACATAGCTAAAAGTCTAGTTAAGGGTTTAAAAAACCATAATATAACTACTATTACACGACAGGATTTTGATTTAACAGACAGAAAATCTACTGATAAGTGGTTTAATGGAAAACACTTTGATGTTGTAATTCATACGGCAGTAAAGGGAGGTAGTCGCCTTAAAAAAGATGATAATGAAGTACTTTCACAAAATTTACAAATGTTTTATAATTTATATTATAATAAAACATGGTTTGATAAATTTATTTATTTTGGATCAGGTGCGGAATTAGGTAGCCCTAGTAATCCCTATGGGCTAAGTAAAAAAATTATCAATGATTTAATTAAATATGAGCATGGTTTCTTTAATATCAGGATATTTGGGGTATTTGATGAAAATGAGTTAGATACTAGATTTATTAAAGCTAATATTAAAAAATACCTTAATAAAGAACCTATTATTATACATCAAAATAAATTTATGGATTTCTTTTATATGGAAGATTTAGTATCTTTAGTAAACATGTATGTTTTAGGGAATCCTTATACATCTTTACCAAAAATATCTGAATGTTCTTATAGAGAAAGTATTACATTATTGGATATAGCTAATATGATTAATGAGTTAGATACTTATAAAGTTCCTATAAACGTAATTAATCCGGGTATAGGTGCTTCATACTCAGGCAATAACACGCCTAATTTAAAATTAATAGGTCTTAAACAAGGTCTTAAAACTACATTTAATAAATTAAAAAATGGGACTATTTAGAATTACACATAATGATTTTGAAAAAAAATTTGATACAGATGGCTTTGACACAATGCATCCTGATGAATGGGAAAACGAAGCAACTAAAAATGAAGGAATAGATAGATTAAAAGAACCTGGTTGGGATGATAGATACACTTATGAAGCAGGATTAATAAGTGGATTAATTGAAGAAAACCCCCACATAAAAAATATATTAGAATTAGGTAGTGGTCCTGGTGTTTTATCACAAAAAATCCTTGATAAACATCCAGATTTAAATTATCACTTAGTTGATAAACCGTTTGCTAAACAGTATTTTGATAAAAATAATTTTAAGGGAACTTTTTTTGTAAAAGATTTATCCTGTGAGTTTAATACTGATGGATTATTAGATGAATATGATTTAGTTATTACAAACGATTTTTTAGAACATGTTCTTAATCCATCTATAATAGTTCAAACTATATATAAACTAACAAACCCAGATTCCTTTTATTTTATCAGTAACCCTAATTGGAGAATGGCTCACCAGTGGGTATATAGGGGGTTATTTGATTTTGATAATTTTATATATTTTCTATATACTCATAAATTTGGATTTGAAGGGTTTTATGGGTCACCTTTAAAAACCCCTAACTACCCTAAATTAGGTAGCGAATCCCTTCTTCCAGATAATCACCTAACTGATTGGAACCATTATATGCTTTTTAAACACAGAAAATGATACTCGAACCTATTAGTTTTTGCATTAACACAGCCGTTAATGAATTAGATAACCTTAAATTACTTTTTAAATCTTTAAAAGATAATTTAAGATATGATAAACATGAAATAATTGTATTTATAGACTCAGATAATGAAGGAACATATGAGTGGCTTTTAACCCAAAAAAATGAGTTTCATGACTTAAAAATACTTAAAAACCCACTTCCAATTTGTTATGGATATGCTAGAAACATAAATGAAATGTTTAAATTTGCAACACATGATGTTGTTTCTTATCTCCAATCAGACATGGTTATAAGTAAAGATTATGATTTTTATATTTCTAAACATGTAAAACCTAATGTAGTTTTATCTAGTACTCGTATAGAACCCCCATTACATGATCCGGGTCCCGAAAAACACACAGTAGATTTTGGTTTATATCCTGAACAGTTTAAATATAATGAATTTCAGGAATATTGTGAGAAAAATAGAATGGATAAAATTACTAACTATTTTTTTGCGCCATTTACAATGTATAAAAGTGTATGGAATGATATAGGTGGACATGATACTCAGTTTAGAAGATCTAGAGAGGATTCAGATGTAGTAAATAGATTAGTATTAGCAGGTAATAAAATAATTCAAAGCTGGGACGCATTAGTATACCATTTTACTTGTACTTCTAGTAGGGGTAAAGATTGGTTTAATCAAAAAAATACTAAAGCTCAAGAAAGGGTTAAAATGCAACAACAAGCTGATACCCTTGAAATGAAAAAATACATTAAAAAATGGGGTGTTCCTATTAGACATGGTGATCCTACAAATTATTTCTATAAAATAGATGCTTATCTAACTATAGATGTAAATACACCTGAAAAGCTAGAAATTACAGAACCCTATTTTAATACAGTATACCTTAAAGGAGATGTAAATCTCCATGCTAATAGGGATTTTGATACATTACCTAATAAGTTACTTAATATTGATCAAAAAGATTGGGATAAATACTCTTATCTTTATAATAAAACTTCTTTATATAAATTTGATAAATCACCCCCTGATAGTGACATATTAGTTACTTTTAATTTAAGTGCAATTAATTTAAATAATTATCATAATTTTATAGAAAATTTACAACATATAATTCATGAAACCGAAGATTTAGGGGAATTTGAATATGGACCTTTTAAAATTAAAATTAATAAAAAAATTAATACTATTAAAGATAAAATAGTAGTAACTAACCCTAGTATTAAATCTAATGATCTTTACCTTATTTCTTGATATTTATAATAAACAGTCACAATGAAAAAAACTGAATTACACGATATGGTTCTTGAAACCCTTAACGAATACATTACTGAGGCCGAACTTAAAACGGGTGATAATGAATTTACTATAAAAGTAGATGTTAATAGAAATCCTACTAAAAAAGGTATTAAAATACAACTAATACCTAAAGGAGAAACCGTGTTAGTTGATCCAGATGAAAAAATTGATGTTAATGAAAAAGTACAATCAGCTATGAATGCTAAACTTAGAAAATATGACTTACAAGTTAGTATTGACCCTGATATAAAACAAGCAACGGATAACCCTAACGTGTTAGGTTACTACATTCCCTTGAACCAGTTTAAAAACTTAATAACGAAGGCTCTTAAAGGAGAATAATAAGAATTTTGATTTTAGGAGCTTTCTTCTTAAATTTATTATAATGAGAAAAAGAAGAATTATCCCTACGTTACCAGCTGACTTTTTTGAAGACGCAACTAATAAGGTAAAGTATCAAAAAATGTTATATTCTAGTATATTAGATGGTATTGAACAAACATTAGCTAATGGCAAACCTAGTTTTGTAATGGCTAGAGTATCTGATGGTAGAAACGTCAAGGATGTCTCTATCCTTAAAGAATCATTTAAAACCAACCTGGAAACAGTATTAGACTTTTATGAACAAGTAGAAGAATATGAAAAATGTTCTCGTACAGTTAACCTTATTAAACAAATAAAATGAGTAAGACAACTTATATTCTAGAAACCAAAACAACACAATCAGGTGTTAGAGGAGAAAGAATAGGTAAGGTGGTAGCTGAATCTCTTTCTGAAGCAATTCATATATTTGCCGGAATTAAACAGTTACGCCCTGATCAATTAATAGAATTATTCTCAGTTTATGAACAACCAAGTGATGGCAAATGACCAATTAAAAAAAGACCTTAAAGATATACTTAAAATTAAGGGCAAAGTAACCAAAGAGCGCCCTGTAAAAGGTTTAATCAAAAAAGAAGCATTTATTCGTTTTATAGATAATTACAAATATGCTAATGATAGAGCATTAATGCTTAAAACAGAACACGCTATTGATTTTGTTAATTTTGAAGAACCTTTTGTACAAGCAATAGAAGCGTTACTCCAATTACATTTCAATAAAAACCAAAAACAAATCATTGAATGGTGGTTATATGAAAAGTGGAACCAATTAGACGGTAGTGTATTACAATTAAATAATACAGAAACAGACGAAGAATTACCTTCGGATACTCCCGAAGAACTTTGGGAATTAGT
>MDTC01143200.1_pt1 | contig 11794 bp, 17 predicted proteins | sample 811181 | NCBI WGS metagenome assembly MDTC01 (sample SAMN05326644, study PRJNA326480) | marine metagenome | isolation source: seawater | place: Pacific Ocean: North | collected 2011
CGGTTTGCATCAAAATAGTAGCAATTTTCCCTTCATGTATACCAGCATATGTGGATACTAAATTCCAAGGACCGCAATCTTTCATCTCACAACGTGACAAGGCCTTTACAATTGCTCCTCTATCACTGGCTGTGATATTATCCGATTGAATTCTCTCGATAAATGTTTGATAGTCAAAATCTGCACCAGACATAATGTCCGCAGCGCATCTCAAAGCACTTTCATCAGCATGCTTGAATCTTCCAGTATCAGTTATCAAGCCTGCAAGTAGAAGTTTCCTTACTTCATTGGTAAGCACGTCTTTAGAGTTCTCATCTAGGTAATTAAACACTATCTGAGTGGTAGACCTTGCATTAGTTCTAATCTCCAAATCATTCGGTTTGAATTTCCAGTCTGATGTGTCGTGATGGTCAATTACGCAAATTGGAACATCCCTTGGAATATCTATTCCTGTTTGGCCTTCAGAAGCTGCATCAACAATTATAATTCCACCCAATGGCTTTGGCCAGTTTGGTTTTTCTCCTATTTTTTTGAATGGTGCAGAGAGATCTTCACAGATTTTTTTTGATACTCGACTTAGGTGTAATCCACAGGCAAGCATATTTTTTTCAGATGCTGCTAATGCGATTGCAGAACCAACAGTATCCATGTCTCCATTCCTGCCAGTGATTACAGGAACCGCTCCCCTACTTGTGGCAGCATTGATCCACTCAGCGAGATCCTTCAAGATCATCCCTCTAGAGATTCTTTGAGTTTGTCGTAGGTTTCCACAAGTTCTTTCTCTCTCTGTGACATGCTCTCAACAGCACTAGCCATTTGATTGAGTGTCAATTTCAGGTCCTGCATCAACTGCTCTCTGTCTTCCACTTCTATTAGTATACTACCCATTTGCCTATGCAAGGCAAGGTCATCTGGTTGTTTACTAACTGCGACAATTGTTCCTTCAAGTTCTCTAACCTGAGCATTGAGTGATGCGATTTGCTGTCTAACGGCTTGAACTTCACCGACAACTATCTGTAATTGTTGTGCAATTTCCATTTTGTCATTCTCCATTATTGTTTGATGTCGAATTTATAACTCGAATCATGTTATCCGCAACGATTAGTGAGCGCATTCTGGTGTTCCACATCGCCCTTGCATCTTTAGCTCTGATTTCTTTCAAAGTAAATGACATTTCATTGCCATTCAATTCAACAATCTCCTCGCTAGCCAAGCTTGCTGCAAAGGATTTGGCATAAGGTGACTCCACCATAAGGCGGATGCTCCACAAGGTTATCACTCCTCTTCGTCTAATTCACCAGCATTTAGTGCTCGCTCATATTCGATTGCGGCCTGCTGTGCGATGTAAGCCATGTCAGCAGTAGTTGCTCCGTCGACGTTTCTTCTGATGATTCTACTATTTGCGTCAGAAGCTCTTGTGAAAGGTTCCCAAGCACCTCCAGCAAACGTGTAATCACATTTACTGCAATGCCAGATACCTACCGATTTTCTTCGGACTTGTCTATATTGACAGACAGGGCAGGTGTATTTCGAGGATTTTTTCTTCATTGCCATGCCAGCATTACGCCTAACACTGACACCATATCGAGCACCAAATCGTCCGGTTGCTCCTGCTTTTTGTGTTCGTTTTGCCAATGTTATTCCTCCTGGGCATTAACTAAATCTGCTAGTTCTTTGCAACGGTTCTGCGCGACTTGCAATATCTCGTCGAATTCGGCCGGAGTGAAAGTTCCCTTTAACCCCTTCTGAAGGGAATGCAAGTGACCTTGGTCTCCAAGGGTTATGTGAATTCTTTCTTCGCCACCTAATTCTTCCTTTTCATTTGCATCAAGAACATACCTACCACCAACTCTTGTGAAAGAGCACATTGTGGGAGTCATCGATACTGATAAGGGGTAATCCTCTCCAATGTCAAAGCGTTCTGCTGGGACGATTGCTGTTCTTAGTGCAGCAATTGCGCCTAGTGCACATGCATCGAATATGTTTCCTTTATCTGAAAGAACATGGATGTCAATCATAATTCCCAAAACTTTCTCTCCGGGAATAATACACAGAGAATCCATATCAATACATCCAGATTCTCTAATACCTCGATCAACAACTCGTCCAAGTTCAATAGACTCTGGTGAGGGTGGACCTGGTTCATACTTTCTACCAGCTACTGGTCGTAATTCTGCACCACACATAAGTGAACCTTGAGTAGGGCGGTCAGGCCATGGAGTTCTGACTTCGAATTTCACGCCAGCATAGATTACGGTTTCACCCCAAACAACCTTTGCACTTCCTTCTGCGTTGTATAAACAATTAGTCTCTAGGGTAATTTCTCTTGACTCCCAGCGGCTTCTTCCATCAATTCTTTTGTCATTTTCAGCAAGCTTTTCTAACTCTTGCTTTAGAAGATTCGGAACTAATTCAACCATCACTTTCCACCTCCATTGCTTGATTGATATCTACGTTTTAGTGCATCTACCATAATCGCATGGATTTCTTTTGCAGCCTTCATATTGTATTCTACGCAGGTATTGTATTCGTCAACAGATAGATCACCATCCATCTGTAAGAATGCGATTTCTCCTGTTGTTGGTAAAATGCCCATTGGCAAATCAGCCTGACCATAGTTATCTTCTGCTTTGTCTAAGTCTAACACAACTGTGTCCTCAATTTTGCCACTCGCAACACCTACTATCAGATCTCGCATTGGTATGCCAGCGTCTGCAAGTGCGACTGCTGCTGCTGTTATTCCTACACATCTAGTGCCAGCCTCGGCTGCGAGAATTTCAATTTCAACTCGTATTTTTGACCTTGGATACCTCTCAACTAGAACAACGCTTTCCAATGCTTCGGCTGTAACCTTACTTATTTCTCGTGATCTGCGATTAAATCCAGGCCTTATTCTATCACTTGTTGAAAACGGAGCCATATTGTATCTAACATCTATCACAGCTCGGTCCTGTCGTTGTATTTTTCTTGGATGAGCTTCCATTGGCCCGTATATTGCGCAAACCGCGACATTCAGGCCGTGTTTGACCCATGCAGAACCATCAGCAGCAGGAAGAATCCCCGCTTCTATTTCTACTTCTCGCATCTCGTCAACTTGTCTACCGTCCAATCTCGAACCGTCATCTCTCAGTAGTTTAACATCTCCATATCCACCCATTATGCATTCCTCCTTTTCTCAATAAATTCTTGAATTTGATTTTCTGTTGTAGCTTTATGTCCTGAATCTTGAATCATTTCGATTACAGATCGCACTAATTCTACACCATCATCGTCTCCGTCAATCCACACTCGGCCATTCTCGGCGACAATTATTCTACAATCTGATGCATCTTTTAGCATATTCACAGTTGAGTTATTTTCACCTCTGAGTGTTTGGATGTTGTTAACAGAAATTTGTGACATAATGCCCTCTTTGAGTTTCCTTAATCCAACTCCTTTCATCGTCAAGACAATATTATGCGCCTCATCAACTTCTTGAACTCTGGCAAGCATAATGTCACCTATGTCCATATGTTCTCTTGCAGCCCCAAATTCAACTTTCCAAGGCGCCAATGACATGGGTAGCAGACCATTAAACGGACCGTTAACTTCTGCAAACCAGAGATTGTTTCTCACGCTTTCGATAACGCCAATAACCAAGTCCCCTGATCTAGGCATGTAAGTAGAATTTATCGGGTCTACTGAAGTTACCCCATTTTTTTGTTTTACCCAACCTAGTTTGGTTGCAATGATTTCTTTCCCCTGGATTATTGCTCCAGAACCTACTCGCCCTCCTGAGGAAGCCCCGATGGCTTCACCCGGAGTCACTAGGCGCAGCTCGGCGCCTTTTTGACCTCCTGACATATCTTTCTCTCCAAACCTGCGACCATCCATCCCATGATAAAATAGCCGATTATTCAAATTCATAATTCCTTTATCTCGGAGTTGTTGTCAATTCCTTTTACTTTACCTGTAATGTTAGAGGCCATTCCGGGTGGACATTGGATTATGCAAGCCCAGTCTCCGTTTGACAACCACTCTTCTTTATCCAGATATTGACGAAGGTATTTGCTAACCTTTCCATAACATGAACCGCTGATTCGAAATGCAATTCTTACAGGCTCAAAGGATAGAGGAATCAGAGGCTTCAGTAATTCTATTGCTTCTTTAACTTGAACATCGACTCGCTTGAAAGGGTCTGGGAAGAAACGACTTTCTTCCAATGCTAATTCGATTCTTGTCTTTGGGTGAGGAGTTTTTGCTTTTGGGTCAATCGCAGTAGAATGTATTTCTTGGATGATTAGCTGGCGTTTTTGTTCAACCATTTCTTTCCTCTGATTAGTAGTTAATTGAATACTTCCTTTCGAGAGAATTTCTGCTGCAATTGTTCCTATGTCCATTGTTCCGAATGTTGATATTATTTTTTCCTCTGTTGGCCTATCACCTGCTCGTGCATCATGCCATACTTCGTCGGTTGCGAGAAAATCGTCAATCGATACTGAATCTTTGTTCGCCTTGAATGCTTCAACTAAATCTGGATCAACGAGTATTTCATACCGTTTGCCACCGTGTTCCATACGAGCCAAGACAGCACTGTCTAGGCTTACCATAGAACAGTTCACTCCTCAAGGGGTTTCAACCGATCAATTTGCTTGTTGACTTCAGCTCTGTCCAAAACTCGATATCCTTCAGCATCTATTACTGCGACTTCAACAGCGTCACGATTTAATTCTTGATCGTTGGCATTTCTAAGCGCTTCAAGCCCTAGTTTCATTGCTGCGTTTAGGGTTAGACTATCTTTCCAGTTCTTCTCAAAGTATTCTATCACGGTGTTTCTTCCGCTACCAATAGCTCCTGCGTGGTATGATTGATAAGCACCTGAGGGATCTGTCTCGAAAAGGTGTATTCCGTTTTCATCGACACCACCTATGAGCAAGGCTGTTCCGAATGGACGAGAACCGCCATATTGGGTGAAAGATTGCTTAAAGTCACAAATTTTCTTGGTTAGAATGTCGACTGGAACTGTTGCAGCATATGTGATACGGTTTATTTGTGCCTCAACTCTAGCTCGTGCTACTAACTGCCTAGCATCAGCTACCAAGCCACTCGTTGCTATTCCTACATGGTCGTCTATCTTGAACATCTTTTCAATAGATTCAGGTATTATCAATCTGCTCGCAATTCTCTTGTCACAAACCAAAACAACACCATCTCTGAATTTCAAACCTGCCGTTGTAGTTCCTCTTTTTACACTCTCTCGAGCATACTCAACTTGAAACAATCTTCCATCTGGACTGAACGTTGTGATACCGTGGTCATATCCTCTTCCGCTTGGCTGCATTTGGCCCACCTACAACCGCTGGTCAGGTCGGGGTCTTATCAACCTTGGCGGCTTGGGAGTAATATGAGAGTTGCAATATTATCCAGTGGTGGCAAGGACAGCAGTGCCGCTATTTGGTGGGCTCAGTGCCAAGGTTGGGAGGTAACCCATCTTGTTACAGTTATAATTACGGGAGACGATTCTCTTACTTTTCAGATTCCAGGAACTAAATTAGTCAAATATCAATCGCATTTGGTTGATTGCGAATGGCTTCCGGTTCTATCCAGTGGGCTGGAGCAACAGGAAATGAAAGATTTGGAGGTTGCGCTTTCAAATCTTGATATTGACGGTGTTGTTACCGGTGCATTGAGATCAGATTACCAAAAAAATCGTATTGAAATAACTTGTGAAAACATAGGGATTTGCTCTTTTAGCCCTTTGTGGCACCAAAATATTAGAGCGCACATGGAAGGCTTAGTTTCCAATGGATTTGAAATAATGATAACAGCTGTGTCGTGTGAAGGGTTGTCAGATAAGTGGCTAGGAACAATATTGGATAAAGACAAGTTGAGAGAATTGGGCGAATTATCCGAAAAATATAGATTTAATTTCGATGGAGAAGGTGGTGAATATGAGACTCTGGTTGTTGCTGGCCCGCACATGAGTGGTCGTTTGGATGTAGATTACACCAAACATTGGGATGGAAAAAGAGGGTATTTGGAGATAAAAGTGGTCTAGATATATTTCTAACCCACACGGAATGTTCATTTCCCTAATTCAACAGCAGCGACCATGGCCTTCTGTCCTCTAGACTACAGGTATGGTTCGCAGGAATTCAAGCAAATATGGTCAGAATTAGGTCGACATCAACGCCAGCTCGAGGTTGAAAGAGCTCTAATCTGGGCGCACAAGGAAATGGGAAAAGTAACTGAATCAGATTATGAAATTGTTGCAAAAATTGCAAACCCAGAAATCGTTACGAAGGAGAGAGTGTCAGAAATTGAAGCCGAAACTAGACACGATATAATGGCTTTAACCAAAGCCATGGCAGAAGCTGCTGGTGATGCTGGTTGGTGTATTCATCTTGGTGCGACATCTAATGACATAGTTGATACCGCGGTTGCTCTTCAATTAAAGGATTCAATCAAACTCTTGCGTAGTATGTTGTGCCATCTTATCGCAGTTACAGCAGACTTGGCCGAGCGGGAAAGAGATACTGTAATGCTTGGACGAACACATGGTCAAGCTGCAGTTCCAATCACATTCGGGTTGAAGGTTGCAGTTTGGCTTGATGAAATGCGTCGCCAGCTGGTAAGGTTAGACGAAGCTACCCCCAGAATAGCAGTAGGAAAATTTCTGGGTGCAGTCGGAACTGGTGCGGCACAGGGTGAAAACGCAAGGGAACTACAGCGATTGATATTGACGCACCTAGGCCTAGGAGTACCTCTAGCAACGACTCAGGTTGTCGGTAGAGATCGCTATGTTGAATACGTTTCATGGCTGTCAAATGTGGCATGTACTTGCGAAAAAATTCTGCAAGAGGTTCGTAATTTGCAGCGTTCTGAAATAGCTGAGGCTGGTGAAGGCTTTGATGTAAAAAAGCAAGTAGGATCTTCAACAATGGCTCACAAAAAGAATCCTATCAAATCAGAAAATGCCTCAGGATTAGCAAGAATTGTTAGATCATTCATCATACCAACATATGAGAATTCACTTCTTTGGCACGAAAGGGACCTTGCTAATTCTAGTAGTGAGAGGTTTACGCTTTCACACGCCTCGACACTTTGCGAAGATGTAATGAAAAAAACAGCTGATGTGTTGACAAACCTTTGGGTTGATTCACAAAGAATGTTAGAAAATATCTCAAATCAGAAAGGTCTTGTTATGGCCGAGAAAGTAATGATTGAGTTGGTTAGTCACGGAATAGGGCGTGACGAGGCTCACGAGATTATGAGAGCAGCTTCATTTGAAGCAATAGCAAACGCTGAAGAGTTAATTGATGTGTGTTCTAGAACTCCTGCGGTATCTGCGGCGTTTAGCGCAGAGGAACTTGAGTCTATGTTCGATCCTGCAAATCACATTGGAGTTTCTGGAGAAATAGTTGATGAGGCTGTTTCATTAGCAAGGAATGCAATCAATCCGTGATTTGATTCGGCTGCTTCATGGAATATCTTACCAGTAGCATTGCGGTAATGGCCGAAAGTGTGAACGCAATTCCTACCATATCCGACATTCTATACCACAAGGCGATTACACCACAAATTGAGATGTATGCAATTACATGGCATAATGAGGAAGCAAGGTTTAACCTAAACATCATGTCTTCACTTAGCTTTCCATCATTTTCTAAAAGAAATGTGTAAATCAGAAAGTAAATGCCTTGAAATGGTATTGCAGCAGCTATTATTGTTAATGCATACTCCCTAAGTTTCGAGGGATTGTTTTCTTGTTCAATTCCTTGAAATAGCAATATGGCTGTGTTTGTTCCTAATAGTGCAGCCATTATTGTCCAGCGTTTATCCTGTGAAGAAGTTCTGCTTTCAACATTAACCGAACTATCGCTCATGTATCACTGGACAATTAGAAGGGGTTTGTATATTACCCTAAATGATTATTCAAAATGTTAGTTTCTTCGTCAATCAAATGTATTTGAAAAGTAGTAAGATACCACCTGTTAATGTAGCAACGATGACTAGCATAATTATCATGGAATGCGGACCAAATTCGTTGGTGTCTTCAAGTGATGATTTGATTAGCCCATCTCGAGATATTGCAGCAGCCAATGATCCAGCCTCCTCAAATTCTGGTAGGGGTCGACGTGGTATCCGTTCGCCTTTTCGAAGTTGTCCGGCCATGATTGTCGTAAATGTAGATAGGTCATATGAGTTTTTATCGAATTGTTGATGGGAAATTAATATGTCATAATGTCTTACAGCCAATGACATGCAGGAACCAACCATAGCAGATATGTCGATAATGGATGAGCATATTGTTGTTGAATCTAAGACAAGAATTAGTTCGATTTGCAATAATTTGTCTGTAAATCCAGGTAATGCTGTTTTGGTCAAAAAAGGTTCAGAAATACTGGGTGTTGTTACAGCAAAGGACATATTTCGAGCTATGTCAGAGGGGGCTAATGCTGCTAAGTTGCGTGTGGACAAAATTATGCGTAAAGAAATACTTGCAATTCGTGGAGATACGCCACTCTCAAAGGGCCTTGACAAAATCAGCGAGTCCAATCCAGATGCGATAATAGTAGTTGATGAATCAGATAATTTTGTTGGATACTTTTCTCTAAGAGACTACCGAGAATCCACAAGGAAGTTGGAGGCATATCAATTGATGGCTGCAAGGCTAAAAAGGTCAAAATCAGCCATAACTGAGAAGATTGAGAAAGAAGAATCAAAATCCGATTTGTTGAACCTTTTGTTGGGCGGCAATGAAGATGATGATGACGACGAAGTGGACGTGCCATCGATGATTTCATTGGAATAAGTGGTTTAATGAGTCTGTGGAATACTGAACTTAATGGGTCTTCAATACACTTGGCTGTAGAGTCTTCTTGTGGTGGAACGTCACTTGGAATTCAATTAGCAAGACAAGTTATTGAGGGCGGAGGCAGAGTCCTGTGGGCATCTCCTGAAATTCCTAATCCAACTAGATTCTCTCAGATATTTTCTGGCATAGATCTCACTGCATCTTCTAGATTTCATGCAACAAATTTAGTTGGTAATGTCGATAAGGCGTTTAAATCTCTATCCAACTCAGCAAAAATATTACCCAATGTAGAACTTGTTGTGATTGACGATTACGCACCCAAGATTGGTGTGATTCCAAAGGACATAATTGTAGCCGTAAATGATTTTGTGTCCCAAGCATCATGGACAACATTACTGATTTCTAAGGGTGGAGTTTCTATGAGCGGGGAGCCCTTAGTAGCCAGAGCAGCAAATAAAATTAAGACGGATCAAATTTGGCTGTTAACTAGGCCTGATAGCGATTCTAAGAGAAAGCTATTCATTGGAGATGAGAAAGTAGATTTGATATTAAAAGAGTCTGGATTCCACTGTTAGTCACTCTTCTTCCCCTAGTAATTTTGCCATTTCATCTAAAGCATCATCATCCGGTTCATCAAATTGTTCAGGGTTCTTGGCAGCACCTTCAATAATATCATCGCCAGCTATTGCGGGTTTTGCATCATCACGAGCTTTTTCGATATTCTCTCTTCCTTTATTTGTGATGTACCACAACATTACTAGAAAGGTTACGCCGAATGCGATATAGATAACTTCAGTGGTAGAAACCATGACAGACCCTAAGTCAGTTATGTTATGAACATTTAGGGCGTTAAAGTAGTAATTTGGCTAGATGTCTTCTTTTATCAGGAGCCGGCTGAACCCATCCTTGAATTGGGATTTTCCTTTTCTTGAACTCCCAACCCTCAGTATTTACTGCTTTACAAGCAGGACATCTCGCACCCTGAGACCTTCCCATGGATTTCATCCTTGTGCCACATGAGCAAATTGGTCTTGACTTCTGTGTAGAATCCAGAATTTGCAATCCTTCAAGATGAATTTTATTTTCATAACTTAGTCCAATACATTCGAACCTATCACCCGGCAGAAGCCATTGGCAAATTTTGTTAAGCTCCCCGGACTCTGAGAATGCTAGATATTTTTTGTTAATCAAAACATGTCCACCCGGCATCACTTCTTTGTCCAGAACTGTATCGATTTCTGTTCCCTCTATATGATCACCACTTGCTTGATTTGTAACAAACACACGGCTACCAATAGTTGGTTTACTACCATCAATGAGTAAATTAGTCGCATGCGATGCCACATCAAATGATGTAGCTCTTACCCCGAACATAATTGGACAATTCCCTCTAGGAGAAATCAATCCACGCTTTGTTCTGGGGTCCCTACACAAAAATGTTCCTTCAATTCCATCTACTTGAGCTAAAACATCTTTGTCGACGCCTCTTTCCCCCTCTCTCCAAGCAATCCCTTCCCATGTGGTGCTATGTTCTCTCCACGCACATGATGCTGCGGCCCCAATTCTGCCAATACCACCCCATTGATAGCCGCCTTGATAGAATGTAACTTCTCCTCTCACAGCTTTCCAATAGTAGTCTTCATCGGGCTGTTGAGTAAACAAAGTCATACCAGGATCTGAAGGATATTGCTTTCTGTTTGAATGTTCAGAATTGGATACCTTTCCGGCAAGTGGAACTATTTTTTCATTCCAATATTCTTCAAGCCACGGTAAAATTGTATCTTCATCTGTAAACAGTTCGACTGACAACGAAGCATTTCCTCTAGTGCGTCTTGATGCAAAAGGCCACAGTCTCGTCAATCTGGGTGTCCCATATTTGCAAGGCAAGGCATTCAATAACTCATGGAAAACTAAGGTTGTGCAACCGCCATCTAAGTAATCAGTGTCGTCTAAACCTAACCACATGCTTATCACACCGGACTGAAATCGTCACCAGAATCATTGTTGATTATCCTCTGTAATACTTCTGCTATTCCATATTTTTCGTCGACTTGGAATAGCCTTGCTCCAACAGCCCACCCTGCACTCATATCCGAGTCTCTGTCTCCTACCATTAGGTCAAATTGATTGATAGGCAGTGGCTTTTGGCCATACCAATTTACACTACTATGTGACCTACCTCTGAGTGTTTCTGATACTGCGTTTAGCATCCCTGGCATAGGTTTCCTACAATTACACTTGTCACGATTTCGGTGAGGGCAGGTTGCAATGACATCGATTTGTCCGATTTCTTGCTGCAGTTTTGCATGAATTTCATGTATCGTGTCATCCTCCCAAAGGCCACGCATTATCGCTGACTGATTAGTAGTGATAGCAATTTTGTATCCTAATTCTCTGAGCTTTGTTACTGCCTCTTTCGCTCCGGGTATTAATCTCAATTCTTCGGGTGAATTAATGTAATTTGGACTACCATAATTTAGGACTCCATCACGGTCTAAATATGCAATCGGTCCACTCCATTTTACCGCATCTTCAGGCAGATTAATCTCAAGAATCGGCCCTTTCATGTTGACTCCCCAAAACATACACCTCTATGTGTATTAAGGATAAGCCATAACACGGAGTTGCGTTTGGAGTGATGTGTGGCAAGCGATTATTTGATTGACAAATCCATAGCGACTGTAATAGGAGCGTTGGGGTTAATCATACTGTTTATCGCTTGGAAGACTAGTTCAAATTTGTTCGAAAAAGTCGCTCCTGCGGGTTGGCTAATGACTGGATTATATTTCTTTAATGACACATCATTTTATTATAATCAGCCAGATTATGTGTTAGCTACAATGTCAGCTTTGTGTTTACCTGGTAGTTTGGGGATTGCATACTGGGAAAAAAAGGCTACAAAGCCTAGGTATGTCGACGCACTGAAATGGTTTAGAGGAACTGTATCTGTTGCAGGTCTTCCATACTTGATGATCGCTCACATACCAATGCTGAATA
>MDTC01208059.1_pt1 | contig 11794 bp, 7 predicted proteins | sample 811181 | NCBI WGS metagenome assembly MDTC01 (sample SAMN05326644, study PRJNA326480) | marine metagenome | isolation source: seawater | place: Pacific Ocean: North | collected 2011
CGTTTTCTCCTCTAAAGTTTCCGTCCACTTAGAGAACCAATTTACCTCAAGAAACTGGCCATCTGAAAGATTAGTTTCAACAAGGACACCATGGCTCGGATGAGTGATAGAAAATTTTTGATAATTCTCGTCGATTTGTACTGCATCCTCTCCCAGACCATAATACGCAAGTAGTGCTTCGATCCCTAATGCAAAAATTTTTCCTTCTTTGTACAAAGGGATTTGATTGGGAAGTGAATCAACCAATTCTCCCCCGAAAACAGTTTGATGACTGCCCTTGTAAATGAGTCGTAATGTATCATTGGTCTCGAGCAGCTCCGTTTCTGTTTGTCCTTCATACCTCGCAAGTTGTTGGTTCTTACTTGTTCGCTCAAAATCCACTTTATCCATTTTTTCTTGGATCAGCTGTACTTGTCCAATTAGCACTGACCGTTTGTGGGCATTTATTTCCACTGATTCTTCCAAATTAATGATTTTTTGTTTTAACAAGCTTTTCGCTTCCTCCATTTTCTCAATGGAAATTTTCTTAAATTCACTATTTTGTTTCAACGAAATGACTGATAGCAATTCATCTCTTCTTTTGATCCGTATATCCAATTGCGGACTAATGACATCAGATAGGGCTGGGTTGGCACTTAAAGTATTTTGAAAATTTGATATTTCGGTTTTTATATTTTCCGCCTCGATTACTAAATCCTCTATGGTTTGTAAATCATTTGCTTGGTCTAAGTTTCCTTCCACAAAATGAAATAAAATTTCTTTGATTTCTTCTTCTCTGGACTTGATTTGCGGCTCGATAACAAGTCGCAATGCCTCATTTGCATTGAGGGTATCTCTAAAGTTTTCAACCTCGGTATTTAACGAAATTATTCTTTCACTTAGTGCAATGTGCGAATCTAAAATGGCTCTTTCACTGGCAAGTATCTCGTCAATTTCAGCTAATTCTTCCGAGATAGAACTCAGTTGTAATGTGAGGTTTGATTCTCTCTCTTCGATCTCTTCAAGACCTTCTTGAAGCATAATGATGTCTTCTTTATTATCTTCTGGAAGTTCGAAGGGTAAAACACTCTTTTTTCCGCCAAGTAAGTTGTAAGCATGGGCTTTTCCACCGGACTGATACCAAAGGGGTACCCATCTAGGGATTTCATCAACTGCCCGGTAGGGGGTTACGGTAAAAGAACCTATCCGTCCAATATAAGATTCGTTCAAATAACTTAATAATGGGTAACTCGGTGATTCTGGGTAATGAAACTTTCCAGAGTCCAATGAATAACCATCCTTTATAAATGGAGGAAATGCACTTACCCCAGTCGGCTTAACATAAGGAGTCTGAACACCTGAATAAAGGCACCCGAGAACTACCTGATTAGGGTATTTTCGAACAAGCTCCGCAAGGGCCATATCACTACGATAGGAATTTTTCTTGGGTACCATTCGGGACATACTTTTGGGGGTAAAACCAAAATCGAAACCCAATGACCTTGCTTTCCCTTTTTCAAGCAGAGCCAATGCGGTATCTCTAAAAAATGCACGATCCCATGGTCTCTCTCCCACTCCATCCATTTCAAGAGTTGATGAATCAAAATTAACATACATTAATTTTGGGACACGTGGAACAGCCACCCCTTCGGAGACTTCAATTTTATCCTCTTTATCAGTATAATTATTTTGGGGAATCTCTCCCCTGAATTGTAAACGCCAATCCAAAGTTTTGATCTTAAGGTAATCGAGGTAGCCAAAATGATTAAGGCCAATCCAAATAAATGGGATAATCAGCAAGCCTAAGAAGGTGATTTTTGATTCTTTGCTAAGTTTAGGCATTGTTAAAATGAATGAAATTAAGGGTACCCGAAGCATCCTTTATGGAAAGGACAGTGCCAAGCCGAAAAACTTATTAAGCAGGAAAGTCCTTTTCACTTGGACAAAATATCTTATCAGATACGCTAATTACTTTTAAAGCATTATGAGCACAAATTTCACCTCTTCACCTCCCTCTCCAGAAGAACAAGAGAAAATTAAAAATGAAGCCTCATGGGTGAGCCTGTTAAAGCAGGAAATCGGTCAAGTGATCGTTGGTCAAAAATATTTAATCGACCGACTAGTTATTGGCTTACTTGCAAATGGACATGTTTTGTTAGAAGGTGTTCCTGGGTTAGCAAAAACCCTAGCGGTTAAAACCTTGGCTGAATGTATTCGTGGTGAATTTAAGCGAATTCAATTCACGCCAGATCTTTTGCCAGCAGATGTGATAGGAACTTTGATTTATAGCCCAAATCAAGGAGAATTTACCACTAAGAAAGGACCCATTTTCACTAATTTTCTTTTGGCTGATGAAATCAACCGTGCGCCAGCAAAAGTGCAAAGTGCTCTGCTTGAAGGCATGCAGGAAAGACAAGTAACAATAGGTGATGAAACCTTTCCCCTCCCCTCTCCTTTTCTCGTTTTAGCCACCGAAAATCCGATCGATCAGGAGGGCACCTATCCCTTGCCTGAAGCTCAAATGGATCGCTTTATGCTCAAATTGATAGTTGATTATCCAGACCGTTCGGAAGAGCTAAAAATTCTCGATGCCAATGCCAATGTTTTAGTGGATCACCAAATTAATCCAGTTGTAGATGCTGAAACAATCTTTCGATCAAGGGCATTGATTGATCAAATTTATGTGGACGATAAGTTGAAAGGCTACCTAGTGGATCTCGTTCTGGCTACCCGTAAACCAGGAGAGCATGGTTTGTCTGAACTGGAAGCCTTCATTCGATTTGGTGCTTCACCCAGAGCAACAATTAGTTTGGCTCTTGCGGCCAAAGCGGTTGCTTTTACACAGGGACGCAGTTTTGTGACACCCCAAGATTTAAAAGACATAGCACCAGATGTACTTAGACACCGTGTTATTGTAAGTTATGAGGCTGAAGCCGAAAATGTAAACAGCGATAAGATTATCCAAAGAATTTTGGATACGGTACCCGTGCCTTAAATCATTCTTGTTCAGATTTGTACCACATAACTAGAGATTTGGGATGATCGACCAAGACCCTGAGTTTACACGAGAAATATTACGTAAAGTCAGACAAATAGAAATCCGTTCAAATCGGTTGGTGTCTGAAGTTTTTGCAGGCTCTTACCACAGTGCCTTCAAAGGACAGGGCATTGATTTTGAGGAAGTTAGGGAATACCAACCAGGAGATGAAGTCCGAACAATCGACTGGAATGTAACCGCCAAAGCTGGTGCCCCCTTTGTGAAACAATACCGCGAAGAAAGAGAACTTACTATCTTGCTCGCAGTCGATATTTCCAAGAGTACAAATTTTGGATCCTCACACCATAGCAAGAGGGAAAAACTGGCGGAATTAGCTGCCTTACTTGCCTTTTCTGCCAATCAAAATGGTGACAATATTGGCTTATTGTTATTTTCGGATCAAACTGAACTATATCTGCCACCGACAAAAGGTCAAAAACATGTCCTGAGAATATTACGAGAAGTACTGTTCCGGCATTCAAATAGTCAATCCACTAATTTAAGTGAGGCAGTTCGGATTATTAACCAAGTAACCCGTCGTCGTGCGGTTGTTTTTTTACTTTCCGATTTTATTTTATCCCAGAAATTCTTTTCTGGATCTGAATCTTCAACAACCAACCTGCTCCAACAGCTTTCCTATACCCGCCTCAGGCACGATATAATTTGTGGAAGAATTGTTGACCCTAAAGAATCTAAAATTCCCAATATCGGTCTGCTTAATTTGGAAGATCCAGAAAGCGGGGAAAAGATTACCATTGATACCTCGGATGCTCAGATCAGAAAACTTTATGAAGATTCTCACTCCCGCATTCAAGATGAGTTTTCAAGAGAACTTATGAAAAGAGGAATTGACGAGTTTCATTTTTCCACTGACGGGGATTTCTCTAGGGACTTGTTTACCTTTTTTAAAGTAAGGAGGAAAAGGAGGTATTGATGCATAATTATGTATCCAATCAAAAACCTTACCTGCTTGATCCAAATGTATTGGTTGATACCCCAATGCCAGTGTTCAAGCCTTTCACCGATTTAATCAATGAAAACCTATCGAGCATTTTAATTATCCTCTTAATTCTTTTCATCGGAATTGTTTTTTTTATTTTTAAAAAAAAGAAAATTGCTGAGATACTTCCTGAGCCAAAGCAAGCCCCCATCGACCCATTCAAAGATGCCCTCAATCAAATTGAAGGCCTTGCCCAAACCTTCCCACGGTTGCCAGCAAAACCATTCATTTTTAAACTATCGGAAATTTTACGCCTTTATGTAGAAAGACAATTCAATCTCCCGGCACTTGAATGTACTGGTGAAGAATTCATCCGAAAAGTCAGCCTTCATCCATTATTGAGGCAAAAATTCGAAACTCCATTGAAGCTTTTTGTTCAGCGGGGTGACAGAATCAAATATTCCACGGAAAATTCAAATGAAGATGAAATCCTTGAGCTACTCCAGTCGGCTCGCGATTTCATCAACCAAGCACAAATTGAGCACGAATCTCAAATAAAGCAACAACGGGAAATATTAAATTCTTATACCAATAATTCGCAGGAATGAATGAGTGGTTAAACAGCTTTATTTGGGCAGAGCCATTATGGGCGATTCTTATTCTTTTAATTCCACCCTTGATCTGGGCGAAAAGAAAAGTTGCAAATCCCAAGACATCCCTCCTCTTCCCCACGCTTACCTTAATCTTTAGTTCCCACGAACAACGCTCCAAAAGGTGGATTTGGTTACCATCCCTATTACGGCTTTTCTCGTTGTTATTAGTTATTGCAGCCTTATGTAGACCACAGTTGGATCGAAGTACTAAGACCATTTTATCAAGTGGGGTGGATATTGTACTTGCGGTTGATTTGTCTGCATCAATGTTAGCTTTAGATATGAGCGAATCCGAGTCTACCCCAGTGACCCGTCTGGATGTAGTCAAGGATGTCCTTAAAAAGTTCATCAAGCAAAGAAAACATGATCGAATCGGAATTGTGGCCTTTTCGGTCGATCCTTATTTAGTCAGTGCACTGACATTGGATAAAGAACATTTAGATAGGAATATAGACCGGTTGAGAGTTGGACTTACTCACCAAACTGGCACCAATCTGGGCTCTGCACTCGCAGAGGGCATCAATCGACTCAGACCTTTGGAATCAAAGTCTAAAATTCTTATTTTACTAACGGACGGGAAAGACGAACCTGCTCCACCCCACAGTCCCCTCATTTATGCTAATGGTGCAAATACCGATGGTATAAAGATTTACACCATTGCAATAGGTTCAAATGCCCGTACTCTTACATATCTTTTTGATTCATCCACCAGAAATATTATGCGTGGATCAAATGGAAGACCGATTGTTCGATATGCTAACTATCCAGTCGACAAAGATATTCTCTCGAAAATTGCCGTAACAACTGGATCCCAATTTTTTGAAGCCAAAGACAAAACTGCTCTTCAGTCAATTTATGATAAAATTGACAGACTTGAAAAAACGGAAGTTGAAATGGGGGTTAATGCATTTTTTGAAGAACTCTATATCTGGCCCCTTGGTGCCGCTATCTTTTTACTTTGCTTGGAATTTATTCTGCACCGAACCCTATACCTCAGAATTCCTTGAAGTATTTCGTTCAACCTGAATTTATCTACGGCATTCCAGTTATTCTGGCTTTGCTGCTGATAATATACTGGCGAAGTTTACTGAAGGCAGATCAAAAATTGAATCAAATGGTGGCAAAAAAGCTTAGACCAAAACTTATCCCTGGATATTCCAAGGGCAAACAAATCTTGAAGTTCTCATTGTTTGCATTAGGGCTAACTTTTTTAATGCTTGCATGGATAGGTCCTCAATGGGGTAACACCAAACAGGTTATTACACCAAGAGGAATTGATATTCTAATCGCCGTTGATGTTTCGAAAAGCATGCTTGCCAGAGATGTTCGACCCAATCGATTAGAACGGGTCAAACTTTCTCTTTCTAATGCTCTTTCAAAAGTAAAGGGTGATCGGTTGGGTCTTATTGCATTCTCTGGGTCTTCTTTTTTACAATGTCCCCTCACCCTTGATCATCAGGCATTTGACAAGAGCCTAGAGGCCTTAGATGTTGGCTTAATTCCACGGATGGGCACAAACCTTGCATTGCCAATTGAGGAAGCTATTCGTTCGTTCTCCCCAGATGACACCGATAAATTTTTGGTCTTAATTTCAGACGGTGAGGACCTAGAGGGACAAGGTTTACAAATGGCCAAGCAAGCGGCCAAAAAAGGGGTTCGAATATATACTGTTGGAATTGGATCACAACAAGGTGCATTTATTCCCACCGATAAAGTTGACCAGAAAGCACAGAACTTTTTAACCGACAGGCAAGGGAAAAAAGTTGTGTCTAAATTAGACGATTCTGCCCTGTCAGACATAGCCTTATCGACTGCCGGACAATACTTACCCATTGGTCCAACCGGTGAGGGAATTAGTCATATTTTTTCCGAACTTCAAGCCTTTGGGCAAAAAAAACTACACGAACAACTTTCTACTGAATTACCAATTAACCGGTATCAGATTTTTATTCTGTTAGGCTTGGTATTTTTAATTTCGGAAACTTTTACATCTTCGGCCAAAATTAATTTTAGTACCCAATCTATACAGTCCATCGTTATCCTTTTCCTCTTTCTTACAGGTTGTTGGAAATCCGAAAATATAAAACTTGCAGAGGAAGCTCTCGCAACTGGGAACCCTGGTAAAGCGGCAGAATTTTACACTCAGGAGATTGATAGAATTGAACCAGTTAACGAAGATGATCTTTGTATTTTACACCTCAATGCTGGATTGGCTTTGGGGGATGCCGGACAGACTAATAATGCTGAAAAACATCTGCGTCTTGCATTAGAGACAGCTTCAAATCTACCCGAAATTCAATCTAAAGCTCTCAATGGCTTGGGAAATATCTACTACCAAAAAGCCAATGCCATGTTGGACCGGCAAGATGTCAATCAGGCGAGAAAAGCCTGGGAAAAAGCCAAAGGCTTTTACACTGACGCTTTTTCAATAAATGGAAATTTTTTGGCTGAGGAAAATTTAAATTCTTTAAATAACCAAATTCAAGAAAGAATCGAATCTTTGCTATGCAAAATTGAAGGTATGGTGTGGCGGGATCTTAACGGAAATGGACAAGTGGATAAGCGAGAGCCAGGTCTAGAGTCGATTGTCTTTTGGGACCGTGATGATGACGGAGAACTCAACAAAACGAAAGAACCCTACATTTTCACAAATAATCAAGGTCATTTTGCTTTTGAATGGATTTCAGGAAACTTTCCTACCAACCTGTCCTTATCTTCTATTTTAAAAGAGCAAAATCAGACCAAAGAGAGTAATCTAATTCCACTCTTTCCACTCCCACCCCCTCCCATTCAGGCAAAATCAGTTAGAAATCATTATATTTCTCTGGAAAAACCTGGCTTACACAATGTGACCATTCCATGGAGAAAAGCTCCTGTCTTAAAAGGTAGAGTTTGGAACGATTCAAACGGTAATGGTAAATTGGACAGTAACGAGTCTGGATCCGCCGCAGCCACCATCTTCATAGATTCAAATGGTAACTTTCAAATCGATGAAGATGAAACCTCATTCAAACCAAAGGAAGACGGTTCTTTCTCGCAAGTTATAGATCCAGGCCAATATTCAATAAGTATCATTGCAGACAATAAAGAAGCAAATATTACCTGCCCCATTGATGATCATAAAGCATACCTGACATGGCTCGATTTTGAGCAAAATCCTCAACCTCTGATGTTTGGTCTTCAAGATGACGGCAATAATAGTAGCTCATTAGAAAAACAAAATAATCAATCTAACCAACATGAAGAACCCGAACCATCTGAGCAAAATTCCAATCAGGAAAATATGGAAGCTCAATCTCAAGAGGAAATGAACGCACTTTATGAAAGATTGCTTCAAGAGACGGAGTCTCAAAGTGAGCCCCTAGAACTTGAACCTGTCTTTTCTGTTCCTGCGAATCCTGGTCGTGATTATTGATGTATCAAAAACACAAAAGTATATTTTTGGTTCTTAGCTTCTTTTCCTTTGGTTGTTTGGGTTATGCGGAAATTAAGGTAGAAGCTACATTTGAACCGGCAACAATTACTTTGTCCAATGCCTCGGTGTACAAAATAGTAGTTCATGGTAGTCAACAAGGTCCAGTTGGATCTGTGCCCCATATCGAAGGTCTTAACTTTGCATCTCCTCCAAGAACTTTACGCTCTGCTTCTTTCATCAATGGCGTACCGTCAATAAGATTCGAATTAAGCTTTACAGTAACCCCAGCAAAGACCGGTACTTTTACCGTCCCTGCTTGGACTTTCGAAGTTGAAAAAAAATCATATCAGGTACCGCAGACTGTTTTAAAAGTATTGCCCCCCCATCAGGAAGATAAAATTCGCCAGGCACAAAAACAGCAACAACAACAAGACCTCAAACAAGTTGCGTTTCTAGAATTTATATGCCCTCGCCCTTTTATATTTCTCGGGGAAACTGTTCCCGCCAAGGTTAGCCTTTATTTATGGGACAGATTACCGGTTACTCGAATAGAGCAAATTCCTGCAAAAACGGGCTTTGGCTTTTCCATGACAGATTTGGGCCAACCAACAGAACAACGTAATGTTAGAAAATTCAACAAATCTTACACCGTATATTCATGGGATTTTGGATTAACTGGTGCATTAATCGGAAAACAGAAAATCTCTTTCGATTCCATGATTCGAGTACGGGTAAAAAACAACCGTAATTCACCCTTCTCTAATCCCTTCTTTAGTGATCCCTTTTTTGGTTTTGGACGAGAGGAAGGGCTTAAGGTAAGCTCCGAATCAACGGACCTCGAAGTTCGCCCAATACCATTGGAAAATCGTCCCTCCAACTTTCTAGGTGCTATCGGAGACCTATCTATTTCATCGGCTATAGATAATAATCGTGTATCGGTAGGTGACCCTGTCCGGTATACATTTCTTATTAGTGGTCTTGGAAATTTTGGGGCCATGCCTTCACCAAAATTACTTTTGGGAGATAAATTCAAAGTGGGTCCACCCGCATTTTCTTTCGAAGGTAATGAAAACACGAAGCAGCAAGGCACACAAACATTCGAATTTATTGTCACTCCATTAGAGGCAGGATTAATTGAAATACCACCCGTTTCATTTACCTATTTTAATCCTGAACAAGAAAAATACTACGCTTTAAATACTAACGCACATAGCTTAAGGGTTGACCCTGGAGAGAAGTGGACTGTACCAGAATCAAACGGCTATTTGTCCACACCAGAACCTTTGATGAAATCTTCTCAGGATTTGTTTCAAACTGATTCCGAACCTGGGAAATGGATCGATTCTTTATCTACTCCCATTCCTTACAAATCGAATATCTTCTGGATTATTCAATTCATTTTTTTCGCCCTTTTTATATCCGCATTATTGACTAGATTGAAAAAAGGTAATCCACGGAGGGAAGCACAGAGACAAAAAGAAAGACTTCTCGAAGGAAAGGCCCGCGATGCTCTCAAGCACAAAGATCCTTCAGGTCTATATCAGGCTCTTCGCAGAAGAATTAGGTTGAGAGTCGGAATTGCCTGCAATCAATCAAATGCATCCGCTCTTTCGAGTACTGAGATTATTACTTTATTACACAAAAAAGGATACAAGAAAGAACTTATCGATGAGGTTGTTGAACTTTTGAAAATTTGTGATGAATCAGAATATGCTGGTACAACCAATGGATCATCAAATATCGAATCCACTTTTCAAAGGACTCTTATCATTCTGAAGAGATTAAAATGAAACCCTTACATCCAAATATTCTTTTTCATTTTATTTTTCTGGTAGGAATTGCCTTCCCTCTTTTGGGGGAATCAAAAGATATGATATTTTACGATGCGGTACGGGCAGAAGCATCCGGAGACCTAGAAAAAGCCATTAAAATTTACAAGACGCTTTCAGAAAAATCTCATTCCGCTAGTTTACATGCAAACTTGGCGAATTTATTTTTTAAAGTGGAGGATTATGCCAAGGCCGTTCTTCATTTCCGAAAAGCTATTTGGATTGATCCTGGAAACCGTGATTACATCGCTAACCTATCTTTGGCCCTTGAGATGAGTGGTGTTACTCCCCAAAACCTACCCGAATCCTCCCCAATTTTCTCTCCCCGCTTTCAGACTATTACCTTAATCATTTTCAGTTTGTTTGCTTGGAGTGGGATTCTTACTTTCACTCTTTTTTTTCGTCGACCAATAATTAGTAAAAAGCCCTTCTGGATTGCAGCCCTATTTCTTATCGGATCTTTTACACTCAGTTGGATTTTTTTGAAGTCTGCTGAACACACATCACGCTTGAATCGTGAGGTAATTGCGATTCAATCCCTTGCCCAACATAACGAAGCAGAAAATGCATTGGCTTTACGGGTTTTTGCAGGGAACGGAAGTTCGGCAAATACTATAATCCCTCTGGGTTCGAGCCTCTTTTTGGATTTAGGCGAGGACGGACTACCCCGTGTTCATAAAAGTCCAAATGGAGACAAGTGGTATCTTGCAAGAAGTTTCTCTGGTTCTGATAAAGGTTGGATACAAAGAAATGAATTTGAGCCTATTTTAGATTTGGAACTCTGATATTCCACATCTTGATTGATTAGATCAAAATGTTCCGATCAATCCGCTCGATGGCAAAATACTCCCCCCGAAATTTTTCATCTATGACTTCGCGAACTTCCACGGGCAAGGATTGGATACGGTCGAGAATTTTTTCTGGGTCAGTTACCCGTAGGGGTGGTTCGGTATTGCTTGGAACGATGGATTGGACATCCTCTGTTTTGATGGAATCAGTAAGGCTTGTTGCCGATAATTGCTCAGAGTACTGATTGGGTTCCAGATCTATTCTTGTTTCACTATCTGAAGAAACCGTAGTATATTCTTTAACATTAGCAGGGAGAGGTTCCTTCTTTAGATCTTCAGTCTTATCACTTGATAAAACCCGAGTATTCAGAACATTCGAAGGATAATTTAAATTAGTTTTTTTTTTACTGTCTTTTGGAATAACTTGGGAGATTCTTCGTATCACATGATCAATAGAGCGGGTCTTTCCAGCTTCAACTGCCCGGAATAAAGTAACTTCAAAGTTTGCTTTTTCTGATAATCCTGACCGAACCAGTGCTTCCCCTTCCCGCAATTCATCCAGAATTCTGGCAATTTGCTCAGGAGCAACGGATTGTTGAGGCGAATTCAAATAATCCACTAAACTTGCCCTGAACTTTTCTGAAAGATCGAGTAAGGCACGATAAAAATCCAGCCCATCATGGGAAAATTCATCGGTAATTTGCAGGATTTGTTCATAACTGCCTGACAACACTGCTTGTTCCAATTGTGCGATTTTTTCGGAAGCAGCTAATCCATAAACTTCCAGCACATCGCCTTGTTTGATAGTTTTTCCACAAAAAGAAATTAATTGATCCAAAATACTTTGGGCATCACGCATACCTCCCATCGCCATTCGGGCAATCGCAGAAAGTGCCTCCTCTTCAACTTCAATTCCTTCTGCAACACAAATTTCGGACAATTTTTGTACGATTAAGGGGGCCGAAATCGAACGAAATTCAAAACGCTGACATCTTGAAACGATTGTGGGTAATACTTTGTGAGACTCAGTGGTTGCGAAGACAAACTTTACATGAGGTGGTGGTTCTTCCAGGGTTTTTAGTAATGCATTGAAAGCTTGTTGGCTAAGCATGTGCACCTCATCAATCACATAAATCTTAAACCTACATTGGGA
>MDTC01278970.1_pt1 | contig 11794 bp, 10 predicted proteins | sample 811181 | NCBI WGS metagenome assembly MDTC01 (sample SAMN05326644, study PRJNA326480) | marine metagenome | isolation source: seawater | place: Pacific Ocean: North | collected 2011
ATATCGTGCACATGTCCTCGGACATTTTTATAATTAATAACAAAGGTAACTTTCATGGAAACTGGTGTAGTAAAATTTTTTAATCACGATAAAGCGTTCGGCTTTATTACTCCTGACAATGGTGGAAAAGACGTATTCGTTCACAAGAACGGCGTTAAATCAGGACCTCTTCAAGATGGACTGAAAGTTCAGTACAGCACTGAAGATACACCGAAAGGCCTTAGCGCTATTGAAGTGGAAGTGATCTAAGAATTGATTTGATCATCATAGATCTCATGGCCGAACCAATTGCTAACATTCGCACTTGGTTCGGCTTTTTTTTTTGCCAATTTGATGATAAAAGGCTTGGATTGTCCATCTTTCTGTTAGCGTATCGATCAATCATAAGAGGTATTAAAGATTATGTTTCACTGTAATCATGATCGTGACAGCACAGACTACGTCAAAGTGATGGGTTTTTTAGGTATGCTGTTTTTTTTTCAGGTAGGGCAAGACCATGTTTCCTCAACGCTACCTTATTCATCAAGAAAGTTGTTAAAGGATATTTGCACCGTCTGCTCATGTGTGGGCGCTTATCTAATGTATCGCGGTCTTGGTGCATTTTTGTCTCGTTCCAATCCTTTTGTACCCAGGATGTTCAGAGCGTCTCATAATGAAAATCAATTCGACACGCTCAAGCTTGTTGGTGAGTGTGGTCGCCACTTACTATCGTCTCGTATTTTTTTTACAACGTTGTATATGTGCGTTAATTATCAGCGTTCAGGGACTGCACAGATTCCCTCATATTCGGGTGATTTGTGCCTTCAGTTAGGCCTATTATGTCTCTCAAGAAGGTTGGCTTTAAAGGGTGTTTCGATGTGTGTATCAGATGATCGTTTACTACCAGACTTTCAAGTGTTGCGCCATTGATGACCTGAATGTTTTATGAGGGTGGTCTTGCATGAAAAGTTTTTTTAATCATGCCTTCTGATTCTTTTATCATTTTATATTATATCTGATATTAGTAATATCAATTTTACTGATCAATATTTGTCCTTTATCATTATGTCATTGTTAGATATTAATGAGGAGGAAATCAATGAGAAATACATCATCTTTAGTTTATTCTTGGGCCATCATTGGCGCGGGTCCTGCAGGGTTAGCCTCAGCGGGTTTATTACTCGATGCGGGCGTTTCTGCCTCTGACATTATTATCATTGATCCTGAATTTACAGTGGGAGACTTTGGACAGTATTGGGGTGAGGTCTTTAGTAATACAACCGTTGAGTTGTTCATGCGATTTTTTACTGATATTCAGTGTTTCAATTTTACAAAAAGACAGCAAGTTTTTCCCATAGAATCGATGCCCGCTGATGGGTATTGTCAGTTGAAGGCGGTGCGTGAGCCTTTACAGTGGATAACCAATAACTTACGAAAGAGGATTGACTCATTAGAGGGATATGCGTCGGACTTAAAGGTCCATGATGGGGCTTGGAGTGCGCGAGTTGGTGATAAATCCATACGCGCTCAAAAAGTCATTTTAGCGACGGGTGGCACCCCAAAATCATTGACTCATGAAGGTGTTGATGAAATATCGTTGTACGATGCTCTTAATCCCAGTCGTTTATCACAAGCAGTAAACCCTAGTGATAAGGTAGCAGTGTTTGGATCATCACATTCATCAATGATCATCATGAAGAACCTTCTAGATGCCGGTGTAAAGCAGGTGGTCAACTTCTATCTAGCACCTCATCGTTATGCAGTACCTATGGATGGATGGACACTATACGATAATACTGGATTGAAAGCGGATACAGCTAGCTGGGTAAGGCAACATATTTCCAAACAGCTCGATCCGCGTATCGAACGTTATATTTCGAATGAAAGCAACATGAATGAATATCTGTATGATTGTGATAAAGCCGTTTACCCAATAGGGTTCAAATCTCGTACGCCTAACCTAAAAGATCTCAATGATCTGCAATACGATGCAAACACCGGCATCATTGCTCCAGGTTTATTTGGTGCAGGCATAGCTTTTCCTCGTCAGGTGGTCGATCCATTTGGGGGAAGGGAATTAAATGTCGGACTGTTTAAGTTTATGAATGACATTAGAGCGATGGTTCCACTCTGGCTTCAGTACGGCTTGTAAGTACGATCTCGTGTTGGGCTATTGATCAATGTGCTCTTTAAAGGCTATCAATGCTCTTGAGGGGTATTTATGTTGATGAGTGACGTAGCTGAGTTGCCTGGCAGAGTCAAAGCAACGACTGGGTACTATTGTGAGTTTTGATCGATAGGAGTGTTCAAGTGCTGATTGAGAGATACAAGATAGGCAGTCACTGTGAGCAACGTAATTTTTAATGGCTTCAAAGTCGTTGAGTATGATTTCAATATTCAGAGTGAATTGATTGTAGGCTTGTTGCTGTAGCCAATCAGCAGTTCCAGAGCCAGGCTCTCGCATAACCCAGGAGTATTTACCCAATTGTTTGGCTGAGTTTTTCTGTTGTGAAGCCAGCGGATGATTTTTTCGTGCAATGATGACCAGCTTATCTTCTTTCCAATCTAATGATTTGAGAGATGGATCTTTAGGTACTTGACCTTCAATCAGCGCACAGTCTAAGGATAAATTCGAGAGTTGTTGGATTAATCTCTCAGTATTATCAATTGATACATCGATGGTGAGATTGGGGTGTTGTTGTTTAAATGTCGCAATGATGCTGGGCAAGATGTATTTACCAATCGTGCGGCTACAACCTATGTGCAATGTGCCAGTGAGCTCAGTGCTATCGCTTGAGAATAGCCCAGTAAGCTCTCCCGCTTGATCCAGTAGTTGGCGAGCTTTTGGAAATAAAGCTTTGCCGTTGTCATTAATCAGTAAGCGTTTCCCGGCACGATCAAATAACGGTACGGCAAGCGCCTCTTCTAAATGCTGTAAGGCCATGCTCGCAGCAGGTTGTGTCATAAAACAATGCTCTGCCGCTATTGAGATTTTCCCATGTTCGACTGTTTTTACAAAAACACGAAGTTGTTTCAACGAGATAGCTAGCATAGTTTTCGTATCATATATACTTATATTGTTATAGTTATATATCATTATAGCTGATATTTCAACGTGAGGCAGCGCAATCATATAAGCCTGGAAACTTAACACAAACACGATTATGCTCATGTGCATGATACATAAGGAGTGATTATGGCTGAATCTAAAACTTATCGGCGCAACGTACTGGGTACTCAGCTTATGCTGTGTTGCCAATCTCCATTGACGGGGTTTTACAGGGATGGCTACTGTCGCACAGATCAGTATGATCAAGGGCGGCACATCGTGTGTGCTGAGATGACCGATGAATTTTTACAGTTTTCATTATCGCGTGGCAATGATCTTATTACAGCGCGACCGCAGTCTGATTTCCCAGGCCTTAAAGCTGGAGATCATTGGTGTCTTTGTGTGTTGCGTTGGAAGGAAGCTTGGGAGAATAATGTCGCACCGCCGGTTATTTTAGCGTCTTGTGATTACTCTGCTTTAGAGGTTGTTCCACTCGATACTCTGAAGCACTACGCAACACTCTAGGAATTGATATGTCGAAGCCATCATCTTTTTGTTTTGATAATACCTTTCTAACGTTACCTTCTTGTTTGTACACGAAGCTTAAACCCTCACCGGTAGCATCGCCTAACATAATCGCTTTTAACCAGGAGCTATCAGAGAGTCTAGGATTAAAGCTAGATGCATCATCACCATGCACGGCGGATATTCTTTCGGGTAATGTATGCCTTCCAGAGGGCGGTTATTTTTCGCAGGCCTATGCTGGCCATCAATTTGGTCATCTAACATTATTGGGGGATGGGCGAGCAATGACCTTAGGCGAGCACCTTACTCCTCATCATCAACGTGTTGATATTCAGTTTAAAGGCTCAGGCCCGACACCCTATTCACGACAAGGTGATGGACGAGCAGGATTAGGTCCAATGTTGCGTGAATATCTCATATCAGAATCCATGCATGCACTAGGTATACCAACCACCCGCACCTTAGCTGTGGTAACAACGGGTGAGAAGATTAGGCGACAAGAGGATCTACCTGGCGCAATTCTAACCCGAGTGGCTGCGTCACATATACGCGTAGGCTCATTTCAATTTGCAGCCTTGCAAGACGACCCCAAGGTGCTCTGTGACCTTTTAGATTATACGATTCAAAGACACTATCCTGATAAGGACCCATCATTGAATCCTGCCATAACCCTATTGACCGCTGTGATGGAACAACAAATCGCTTGCATGGTGGAGTGGATGCGGGTTGGTTTTATTCATGGTGTGATGAATACGGATAATGTCACGATATCGGGTGAGACGATAGACTATGGCCCGTGCGCCTTTATGGATAGCTATGATCCTGAAACTGTATTGAGCTCCATCGATACTCAAGGACGTTATGCGTTCGACCAACAGCCCATCGTGATGCAGTGGAATATAGCGGTATTTGCGCAGGCATTATTACCGTTGATCGATACTTGCCAAGATACAGCCATTGCGATGTCACAGGCTGTGATTGATCAGTATCCGTCAATCTATCAAGAACGCTGGCTCAACATGATGCGTAAAAAAATCGGTGTGTTTGATACTCATGATGATGATGGGTTATTGATTGATGATCTGCTGCAATGGATGCATAAGCACCAAGCGGATTTTACCAACACATTCCGCTATCTTTGTCGGCCTGAGGTATCGTCGGATCCACTTTTGTCATCACCCAGTTTTAAACAATGGCATCAACGTTGGATAGCTAGGCAAGTAAAGGATTCTCGTCCGATCGACGATGCTATCGTTTTGATGGACAGCGTTAATCCTTTTGTTATACCGCGTAATCATTATGTAGAACGGGTATTGCAAGCGGCTTATAATCAGGATATGACCCCGTTTTACGAGCTTGAATCAGTACTCAAGCAACCTTACAATCAAAATAGTGCGATCAGTCAATGGACAGTCCCTCCAACAGATTCAGAGCGTGTGCGGTACACCTTTTGTGGTACGTAACAATACTCAACGTCATTGTCACATGGGTGTGTTATGTGTAAGTATCCGAAGTAATGGTCTTTCTTTATTTTCCCGTAACAATCACAGATATTCTGTTTTTAGAGATAGTAGCAGAATATTAAACACACGAATCACTCATAAAGACGAGTATGTCTAATTTAATTGACGCTATCATCTTCAAATATATAAAAAAGATTTAATATGACTTAGAGCAGGGTGCTAACTCAAACTCTATTATTGATGCTTCAGAACTTTATGTTATGCGTTGTGCATGTCGATCTACAGTTGGCATTTTTAAATATCACTTTGAATTTTGTCACTTAATTTTCAATAGTGCTGTTGATAAGTACTAGTTATACACTAAACGTGAAAAAATAATAAAATGAGTGGCTTGAGTGTGAGCATACCAAAAGAAATAAAAAAAGCTTAAGGGATGTATCATGGTCTTAAGCCTTGTTCTCTGATTTCACCTGTTGAATTTAGATAAAGGAAAAGTCGGTAGGCACTACATTTCAAAAAACATTCAAGTGCCATCAACTAAATCTAGTTGATAGCACTTGGAAGCAATACCTGGATGCCCGCAGGCACTACGCAGATACATTAAGTAAACCTATTGAAAATTCAATAGGTGATCCACCGACTCCATTTAATATTAGCTAATAATTCTAAAAATTCAAATACCGTATTCACAAATAAGGCAGACGTAGTGTTGTTAGAAACTTGTCTTTTCGTTCACCCATTAATCTTTGTGCACCTTAGCCTAGCATGCCTCCTGGGACAACGAGCTATGGCTTAGCTTAGGGTTAATTTTGAGTATCAGCTAGATTGGAGTCGTCATGAGAGGTCTTTAGGGGGCATGACGAGATCACGATTATCACTTATGGGTTATTAATTGAGTTGCAGGTCTTCGAACCATAACTATCAATCATCATTGAATTCAATAATGATGCGGCGAGGTGCTTCTCCGAGCTGCATTGGATGAACTATGGCTATCGTTGTCACTACCACTGTCGCTACTACTTAGACGACTGTCTGGGTCGAAAAACCTTACACCGAATGGTAATACGTAGTTGGGTATGCGAGGGGATAGGTCATCAATCGTGATGCTCGTTTCAGTCGTGATACTCGTTTCAGTCGTGCTCACTTGAATGGATGTAGGCTCCGGTATTTCATCAATATTAAACATAGGAACCTTTGCTGAGCCATTTAGGTCTCTTCGTAGTGCCCCCTGTGGTGCCTGCAATTGATGGATGGAGTCTTGAAATACAGCTTTTGCTTTTGTGTACTGAGCCTGACCTGAATGAGCTTCAATCATGGCTAGGTAGGTTTTATCTTGCTGAATATTAGGGATGTAGGTTTTACTTTTCGTGATTTCTTCTATCCGTTTAGGATCGCCTGAGTTTATGTATCTCATTAGAGTATTTGCTATTTGACGTGGTTTATCTAACGAGTTTTCAATAGCTTGCACCATGGGTTGACAGGCCTGTCTTTTGTCATATCGATTCTTATTGGCCTCATCAGGGTATTGTGCCGGAATTCTTCGCATGATGGCTTGCCTTTTTTCCCCACCACAATCGACTAATTGCATCCTAATAGCCTGAAGTTCCTCGATCTCCTGACAATCGAGAGTAGATAGCGGTAACGATGACCATTGCTGATTCTGAAGTTCGTGGGAAGGTAAAAGACCAAAAAATCTGCCTAGTGGTATATCTAGATTGTATTGACTGAACGTAGTTACGATATCCTGATGAATGAATTGCTGGATGGTATCTAATACTTCAGTCTCGTGCGCCGTTGTTGTTATGGTTTTAGCTTCATCAATACAATCTAACACCAATGCCATGCGGTGGATTTTGTTAATCTCGGGTAATACTAAATGATAGAGATAGGTTGATGCGATGCGTTGAAAGTTGATACGGGTTGCTTTTGTCGCCACTTCCCAAATGGGTGTTAGAGAGTCAAGAAATTTTGGAACCCAGATATCATTCAATAATGAGTGGAAATTTGAGCTATCCAGTTCTTTTTTCCAATGTTGTCGAATAGAGTCAATCAGTGAAGCAGGGGTTGTATCGCTTATCGTGTCCGTTTCAGAGGTTTCTAATGATAGATGTTGTTCTAGAAATAATGCACCAAGTGATCGGTAATGCTGTTCGTTAAATTCATAGATAGCTGTTGTAATCAGTTCTTTACATTCTGTAAACATCAGTGAGTAAGTGTCTTGAAATGAGGATTTTCTTCTTTTCGGTTGCCCTTGTTTTAATGGTGATGTTCTGTCTTGCATCTCTTTACAACAGCTAATTAACGCCCTTCGAAGAGAGAGTGCGTCCTCTGAATCAAAAAGACTATAGGCATGATTATCAAGATATCGGCAAAGTATTAACTGAATGAGTTGAGTAAAACCTGTATTGAGGTCAAGGTATTTTTCTAAAGGGAGTGAGCGCTCAAGCGTACAGTGAAAGTGGTCTATGCATATATCACGAGTTATTTGGATCATTTGCATTCGATCACTCATTGATACGTTGGGTCCTCGAACAAAGTCATCAAGGTACTTTAACTGTTCCAAGATAATAAGGTTCGCACATAGGCTATGTATTTTCTCATGGCAGCTACTGAGGTTTTCTTTTATCAGTGAAATATAGTGATCTAAATCGTTGAGTAGTGATTGGTGATAGGCATGAAGTGAGGATATCGGATGATGAGTTTGTTTTTCTAGAGTAAATTCGTATAGCCGTCCAATACGACGATAATAAGGGTATTTATTTTGCCACTGTTTGATCTCGGCTTTAAAAGTTTCTGTGGAATTTATGGTGTAAAAAAAATCCTCTCGAAACAGTTCTGAGTCAAGGTGAGCTAGAGATTCCCGGTCAAGGTTTTTCAAGGCATTGCTGTCAAACGACATGACATTATTTATCGGACTGGATGCATGTTCAGTAAGTTTCAGTGGGGGAAGACCAGCGTGAACAAGTTGTGAGTTGAGTTGATGGAGAAGTTGCGATGATAAAGCATGGGATCTAAACAGCTGAATAAAGTGCTCAATCGACTTAAACAGTATTTCTCCATGGCGCTGATGTTTTTGTTGGTAGATATTGTCTCGCAGGAAGTCGATGCGTTCTTGGTAGTGTTCTGGGGTGAATTCTGGCATAGCATTGTCCTAACAGTGAATCTAATCGGATAATATGGCATATCCCAGATAAAAAAGCCCGAAATCGGTGAATTAACATGGATTTTGCACCAAATTAGTATTATTAATCTTTAAGTGATTCTTTAAGGGAATCATTGAAGGGTTATTTAAGGTTTTGCATTAAGATTTGGGTTAATTGATCTATGTTGTTAAATTTATCTGTTGTACTAGTTGAGGTTCTTGTCACGACAAAAAGATACTTTGGTGTCATTTTCTGATCCATAAGCATCACAGCAGAACTATCATTGCGATTCTGATAATCAATGGGGCATGCTGAATCTTGATTATAAAAAATCTCAGATTTATAGGATTAAATGATTTAATTAGGCGGTAGTGACTACGAGGGTTTCGCTGTTTTTCTCCGATAGTATGGTTTTTTTGTACTATAATAAGAACAGGATTGATAGTTAGGGGTATTTTCATGAAAGCAATTATTTTATTGATGATCATCATGGGTAATTTATATTTACCGGTATCGGCAGCAAGTACATGGTCAGATGAGTGTTTTACATGTGTGGGAAAGTGGTGTACAAATCCTTATGTCGATACATCCCTTCATTGTAATCCTAAATGTGCAGATCTCTGCGTTCCTTAACCTAAATCTTGAATGATCGTTGGTGCTTCCACCTCTCAAGTGGATATAATGGTATTACTTTAAACACAAATCCATATTAACTAAATACATTACATATGCTCATTAAGTTACTGTTTTTAAATAAATAGGGAGGCTTATTTAAGAAAACATTAAGCATAATATGTTATCCTGTCTCTCTATCCGCCTGATGCATGCTTCAGGTGGAGGGAGTGATATTTTATGTTAAACAATTGCTTGGACAGTTTGTCCTTTTGGTTTCGAGGTTTTCAAGAGCAGTCATTTCACCAGTCAGAAAATACGCAAATACGCATTATTCTACTCTTATGGTTTGACGTTCATCATGACAAGAATAAACAGCCATTCCAAGATTTACGCTCTGAGGATGATTTTCATAACGCGCTTAAGCACGCGCTTCAGCCTTTCTTAGGTTCAACAGAGGCCTATACATTGCCTTGCGTTGACGCAACCCTGCATGAAGTTCAGGCGATCTTGGATAATGAGACATGTCAACTAACTATCAATACAAATGGGACTCAGAATCTTGTCATTATTATCAATAATTTAGTGTACAAAATTCCCTATAACGAATTATTTTCCAATGGTAAACCTAGTAGTAATGGCAAAGATCGTTTTATTCAAGAAATGAGTAATAAAAAAACACTGAGTAAGAAAGATAAAATAAGTCAAATGATAAGAGGCAGGATAGATCATGGATGCAATAAAGGTGAGCTATGTAAGTTTCGTGTGTATCCAAAAGCAAGCTCTTTTTCTACGAACGGGGGCTTAGAAGATCAACGCAAAGTTGCTCAAGCCAATATCGATTTGATAGGTCAAGGGTATTGGATTGATGATGGTGATAATGCTGATAATTGGGGTCTCTATGACGATCGGACAGTTTTGATCGATGCGGATGGCAAATTGCTATTATCTGAGTTATTTGACAGTGAAGTAGATGATAAAACAACACAAAGTAACAATAAGACTAAAGAAGTTAATTATTTGATGCTTTTAAGCTCATTTTTGATTAAGGATTATGGTTTTTTCAATGTACTTGCGATTATTGATTATCTAGCAGAGTCACCGAATCAAGATAACTTCCATATCTCTTGGATAAACCATTTACGTGATAAGAATACAGAAACGATAAGTGGGCTTAGCATTAATTCAGATCTTTTTGCTTTATTCGATGATAATAATAAGCAATTGCTTTTGCATGGTTTGGGTCTCTTATTGAAGCATTGGCCTGAATTTACTGATTCGCTAGATCCAGAGTGTAGGCAATCTTTTATTGCCGTGTTAAGTACGAGTTGCACTGTGGATAACTCATTGAAGGGTATTGTTCAAATAATACAAGCATATGTTGAGCGGCGCAGACGTGTATTTGCAATAGAGGGCGTTGATATTAAGTCTGACAATATTGAAAAAAACCTTATCCACTATTTAGCCAACAGGAATCAACGCAACCTCGATGGATTAAAACAATCACTAGGTGAAAAAGGTGATGAGAAAAAGGATTGGTGTAGAATCGATTTCATGACTTCTCGGCTTAACCATTGTCGTGAAACTCGGGGTGCTGATATTGTAGCAATGATAGACAGATTATCTTCAGAGATATCAATTCAACAGGGTTTCAATAACTCGTGATGGTATTGTGATGATATCGGTTTGTCTGTGTTGAACATAGTTTAAGGTATTGCTTTATATATATATATTTTTTGAAAAACATCGTGCTGCTGTATGCGTCAAAAAATACTGCAACAGCATCACTTTTTTTGACTATAATATGGGTATCAGCCATAAATAGGAGATCGCGATGATAGCCGTAACATCTAATTTTTTTCGGGGAAGCCTTGTTATGATGGTTTTTTTGATGTTTTCACCTTTAGTGATGAGTTCTAGTTGTAATGTTAGCTTTCAGAATTGTTGTAGCAGCTGTACACAATGCCTTGTTCCCCACACGAAGGGGAATACTGCTTGTGAAAATGATGATTGTGTAGAAGTCTCGGCGGGTTGTGGCAACACAAACTGTTACTTTTGTGTCACCAGAACCTCATATGATACTGGTGATAAACATATGTGGGAGGCATGCACCTGCTCTAATACAGATTGTAATAAGGATAGTAATCCAGACTGCTCTTTACAAAAATTAGAAAAATCAAAATCAGAGGAAATCAGAGAAAAATTAAAATCAGAGAAAAATTAGAAGAATAAATTAGGATGAGTATGCTATCAAATATCCAGTTGCAGTCGACTAAGTGCAAACATTCACGATGAAATGCTTGCATTGTGTGGGCTTAACCGGGTGTGATAGTTATCGGTTGTATCACTCTTTCAATCGTGATGCATCACCCGTGCATCATGAGCACTTTGAATAGGTATCTCCAAGGCATTGACTTATTCGGTGTCGCCATGATTCAGATAAACGTGTTTCGTTGATTATGTTTACTCAAGCTTGCACAGTCGATGGTTTAAAGTCATCGGTGGTCGTCAATGATTGCCCCAGAGCACGTCTAAGGAAGAGTAGTTGATACAAGCCGCGTGAGAGAAAAAAGCATAAAAAAGCTGACCACAGTGCCACGTTACTCGATGAGTCAGTGATGGCATGCAATCCGATAAAGATCACAAAAGCAACGATGGCTGAATTACGCAAGTGTCGTTGTTGTAAGGCAGCAACATAGATCGCGTCCAACCAATAACTCAGGGCCGCAACACAAGGCAGTGCTGCAGCGAAAGGTAGGTAGTGTAGAGCAATCACTTGGATGCCAGTAATGGATGTTAGGCCTTGTATGGCAAACTGGCCCAGGGTTAGGTAACACAGCCCGATCAATAAAGCACAGACTGCCATCCATACACCGGTTTGAGTCATCATTTGATAGGTAGCATCACGATCGCCTTGACCTAGGCTGGTGCCGATTTGACCTTCGGCCACATTGGCAAAACCATCGAGAAAATAGGCAGAAAAGAAGGTTAGGTTGAGTAATACCGTATTAGCGGCCAAGGTG
>MDTC01037817.1_pt1 | contig 11792 bp, 1 predicted proteins | sample 811181 | NCBI WGS metagenome assembly MDTC01 (sample SAMN05326644, study PRJNA326480) | marine metagenome | isolation source: seawater | place: Pacific Ocean: North | collected 2011
ATCTACACTTCACATTTATCTTGTTAAATAAATCCATCCTTGATAATCAGGTGTTCCATTAGAGTCAGCATCTACACGATATAAATAACTCGCTTTAGGCAATGGATTTCCATTTACAGTACCTTGCCAATCATTAGTGTATCCTTTTGTGTTAAATACTAGATTACCAGCACTATCGTATACCCAAACTTCATTATTAGGATAACGCTGAATTTCTCCAATTTCAAAATAGTCATTTACTCCATCCCCATTTGGAGAAAAGAATTCTTGGAAAATAAGGCCATAATGATTTTCATCCTCAAGGAACTCTTGATCAGGATTATAAAGGTCTGGTGCATTATCAAAGTCATTTGAAACACCATCTCCATCTCGATCTGAATCGATAATGTCAGGAACAAAATCTCCATCAAGATCTGCAGGATAATCATTAGGATCTAAAGGATCTGTTCCAACTGACTGTTCATCAAAGTCAGAATAACCGTCATTGTCATCATCAAGATCTGTATTGTTCCCTATAGAATCATTATCCGAATCTAACCACTCATAAGGATTAAAAGGAAAGGCATCTAGATTATCATTTACTCCATCATTATCGTCATCTGGATCGCCATTGTCACCTACTCCATCTCTATCAAAATCTGTTGACTCATTTGGATCATTTGGGAATAAATCCTGAATTAAATAGTCTTCTCTCCAGTTTACATATATATCTGGAATTCCATCGTTATCATCGTCCCTATCAGCATTATCAGGTATACCATCACCATCTGCATCAATCCATTCTAAAGGGTCAAATGGAAACTCATCATTCTCATTTAAATAGCCGTCATTATCAATATCTCCGTCATAAAAATCTAAAATCCCATCTCTATCAATATCTGTAGGATAGCTCCTAAAGTCAAATTGGTCGGTTCCAATGGCAATTTCATCTGCATCTACAAAGCCATCACCGTCTGAGTCTATGAATCTGGCATCATAAGGTAGAACCTCATCGCCCGTATTGATTTCTTCTACTGAAAGATTTCCAACCTCGTCAGCCATAACCTCAAACTGTTTCTCTAAGCTTAATCCTTCCCAGTCCGTTGCACGAATAATTACTTGATAAGGTACAGTTGCCTTACTAGAAGAAGCATCAAAATAAAGTTTTTGATTTTTAACTACAAACCTACTTGCATTCGGAGAATTTGAAGGAACAGTTACAGTTAGGATATCGTCAATATCTGGGTCAGTTACTGTGATATTAGCAATAAATTGTTCTCCTTTTTTACTTATTTTACTAGAAATACCTTCCAGTATTATATCAGATGGCTTTTCATTGACATCAAGAATATTGAAAGTATATGGAGTTTCTTGAGTCATAAGGCTCGAAGTTTCCCCAATTGCTGATTTTCCGGAATAACCTGTTTTGGATTTTTTAATTTTCCATTTCCCTACATTCTTTCTGCTATCTGGACTGCTTTTACTTAGCTTTAAAGATGATGAATTATTGCTTTGAGGAGCTTTTTGAACAGTTCCTCTTGAATTTGAATTAAACTGCTTTGTTGTACTTGCAGTTCCAGAGTATTCAAAATTATAAACTGTATTTAGATAATTTACAAATTCTTTGGTAGCAACGAGATATTCCCCTCCATTTAAAGATTCAATTGTGCCTTGAGATTCAGTTAAATTTGTTGCCCATACAATATCATCTCCCTTAACTTTTCCTAGTGCCCCTAGCTGCCCAAATTTTCTATAACCCCATCCGTAAGGTTTGTCATTTTGGCCTAATGCAACTTGGAATCTGAAACCACCCAGATTTGATTTCCAACTGATGTTCCCTTTTACAAGTGTTGGCTGGTTTTTATCTGAGTAATCTCCAACAGCGAGCGTACCTAGGTCATTATCTCCCCATGCGTACATTGTATTACTTGTTGTTATTGCAAAACTTACCTCAGCAGAGGCGTCAACAGCTCTGAAGGTTTGGGTTGCAGAACCTGATAGTACAGTTGGTATTTGTGTGGGTGTTCTTTTTGTTTCCCATCTTCCCACATTATTCCCTAACCCTAATTGATTTTGATCATTTCTTCCCCAGCTAAATATTTGTCCTGTATCTGTTAAGCCGATTACATGTTTGTAGCCCATAGAAATTTTATCCCAAGAATTACTTGAGTCAAAAATTTCAACCAAGTCATCAACAAAATACGGATTGCATTCAACACTTAATCTAGATTGCGTAGATGTTACTGTAAAAGAACTAGAGGATGTATTCGAATTTTGTAATTCCATACTAACGAAGAAACTATTATTCCAAATATTTTCTATTAAAATAGAATTTGTATTTGTAACTGTTAAACTATATGATGAAGCATCAATTTTATTAGATGTTTCTATTGCATTTTTAATATTAGCAACTGCATCAGTCAAATTGCTTGCCGAAGCTTCAATTCTGCTTCCACTTAAGTTAACTGAGTATGTAACAGTCCCTGAAATATTCTTTACTGTATCTCTGAAACTTATAGGCCCTGAAAAAGTTGGCGATGATTTGTCCGTAAGTGAAAAAGAATATTTATTTTCTTTATAAGTTTTTGATTTGAAGAGTAAAGTAGAGCTTCCAGAGCCTGTTGGAGTTACAGTAATAGTAAGTGCATTTGAAAGGGTAGAATTTGCATTAAATAAGGTTGTTATACTATTCACAAAGCTTGAAGAATTTGTAACATTTTGGACAGTTAAACTAATATCGTTTAACTTTAAAGTTATCGTCGCGCTGCCTGTTATCTGGCCAACTTCAAAAACAGTTTCCTGATACTGGTTAGGGTGTGTAATTGTAATTTTTTCAATCTGATTTTTTGGATCAGGACATGGATCTTCAGTTAAAACACTATTCCAATTCGCACCAGCACCCCAAATTGATCCATCATCTTTTTCTATAAGTATGTTTAGTTCACTATTCATAAAGTCGTGGAAATGTGACCAATCGCTATATCTACCAATTTTCCTTGGTGAACTAAGTGGAAACCATGACCCGGTATAAAAATTAGCTCCAGCTCCCCATAATTCCCCATTATTTTTTATGTAGACAAATCCTCCATTTACTGGAGAAAAATCTTTCATTTCACTTTTTAATACACCTGAAACCTGCGTTGGTGTTGCTACATATTCACTTTTAAATCCTAGGCCTAAATCAAAGTTTTTATTTTTCCCCCAAGCCCAAAGAGTACCATCAGTTTTAAAGGCATACACATGCTCAGTTATTGCATATACTTCACTCCACCCAGTAACATCAATTTTTTTAGCTTCAAAATTTTCTGCTTTAGTGTCGCGAGTGCCTCTACCTAATTGAGCATATAAATTATCCCCATATGCCCAAATTTCATTTTGATCTGTGATTATTTGAGTTTCAGTTTCTGTAACCTTTACCTGTTTAATATTTCCTGTTATATCATCCCAATCCAATTCTTTAGGTGTGTTATCATTTGTTGAACCAGTTCCTAATTGCCCTTGGTCATTAGAACCAATCATTCTCATTTTACCATCCTGGTTAATTATTCCAGCTTGTTGTTCACCTGCGGTTATCTGTTCTATTTTACCTAAATATATTTTTGGTTCCGAAAAAGTTTCATAAGTTGTTGGCTTACCCTTACCTAGCTGACTACTTAGGTTTCTACCCCAACTGTAAAAAGTTCCATCAGTGGCATAACCAAGTCCAAATTTATACCCAAGTGTTATATTATCCCAAGCCTCATCTGGTCTAACCTTTGTAGGTGAAGAAATTACAAAACCATATTCTTCACCATTTTCCCAAGCACTTAGTGATTTGCTATCATGAACAGGAAGAGAACCGTAATTAACTCCCCAAACATAGAGTTCATTATTTGTATTTATTGCAGCATAGGATGCCCCAGATTGACCGTAATTCCATGTACTTATTTTTTTCCAGTTGCTCTGACTGCCTATCTGAGTGGGAGTGAACATATTATTAAATTGGGATTGACTCTGAACCCTACTATCAAATGGAACATAATCATATGGATCTAATGTTCCATCATCATCCGAATCAGAATCATATTCATCTGTCCCATAATAACTCTCCCACCAGTTAAGAAGTTTATCTCCATCTATATCAATATCAACGTAATCTGATATATAATCGAGATCAGAATCATAAAAACCTCTTCTATCATATATTGCCATATCCCAACCATCATCGTGACCATCACCATCAGAATCCCGATCTAAATGATTAGCAACACCGTCTCCATCTATATCGTTAAAATCAATTGTTTCAAGATGGTCTTGTGTTCCGTTATTATCAGAGTCTAAATCATATTGAACACTAGTACGGCCAGTAGCTGCTCCATTCAGATAATGATATTCCTGTTCGCCTGTCCAAATAGCTCCATCAGTTGAGTACCATGGTCTCCATAATCCTTTGGTACCTCGATATAGTTCTCTTTTCACCTGGTTACTCACAGAGTTATATTTAGCCTGATATAATTGTTTTAATTTATTTTCTAAAGTGTCAGGGACACCATCCCAATCCTCATCGTTTGGAAGTGATGTTTCATGATCATATATTAATGGGTTTAGATCCCATAAGTTCAAATCATTTCCTAACTTTTCAATAAAATCACTTAAATGATCATTATCATCATTTTGGTCTTGATTATTACCTTCCCCATCATTATCTGAATCAAGCCACTCATTTTCATTAAGTGGGAAAAAATCTATTCCGTCTTTATATGTGTCGCCATCAGTATCCGCTTTTGAGGTAGAGGTACCAATTTTTGCCTCATAAGCATCAGATAAGAAATCTTGGTCTTGATCTCCACTTGGTTTTTTTGACGCATCTAAAGGATCTGTTAAATTAAACGCTTCGTCAAGATCACTAAATCCGTCTCCATCGTCATCATGGTCAGTATTGTTGCCAATACCATCCGAATCAGTATCATACCATTCCTCATGCCAAACAGGAAATTTATCTACTCCGTCATCATATCCATCCCAATCAGAGTCAGGTTGATATCTGTCTGTTATACCATTGTCTTCATCTGTATTTGATATTCCATCTCCATCAACGTCTGGATCTATATTAGTTGTCGCATCTGGGCCTCCCCAAATATCAGGATCATAATATCCATCTCCATTTGTGTCTACAATTGTGAAGTCAGGAATACCATCACCGTCCATATCTTCAAAAGAATTAGTATCGAATGGCATTTGATCCCAGTCATCTCCCCTTTTATCTCCATCTGAGTCCCAATACCAGGGGTTTGTTCCTAGAGCAAGTTCTTGGTTATCAGATAATCCATCATTATCATCATCAGTGTCTTCATTATCGCCAATACCATCCCAATCACTGTCATACCATTCGTCTTTATTATCTGGAAATCTGTCTTGATTCCACCAAGACCTAAAGCTTGTATGAACTTCAAAGACTGCGCCATTATATCCCCAAATATCGAAATCTACATTTGCTCTCCTATCATTACCCTTGATAATCAATGACGAGCCAGAAACTACGGCAGAAATTTGTTCGACACCAGGTAAATATTCTCCCTCGTAACAACACGCTCTATATTCAACAGAGTTTTTATTTTGATTAATTTCTGTAGCAAATTGATTCAGAAGCGAGTTTATTGATATCGATGAAGATGTTGTTATGCTAATTTCGATTCTAGCTTTATCATCATTATCCCAATCATAACTGTTCCAACCATATATTCCGATATTAAAGACTGCCCCCGGTACAGTTGTTGATACTGTATTCGAAGGTACTCTTATTGTTTCTTGCCAATTACCCTGACTATCAACGCGATTAAATCCAAGACCATATTCTCCATCAGAAAAACCATCCCCGTCAGAATCAACATTATTAGTATTTAATCCTTGAGCTATTTCTTGTAAATCTGATAACCCATCATTATCATCATCATCATCTTCATTTTCGTCTCCTCTAAAATCACCATCAAAATCAATTGACTCTTTATCGTCCCATGGAATGGCATCTAGTTTATCGTCAACACCATCAAAATCTGAATCAACAAGGTATGGGCTGGATTTTGTATATAGGTTAAATCCACTTCCACTTGAATTTGGCCTTTTAGGTGTCATTTCATAAATATTGGTTAATCCGTCACCATCAATATCGGTATCAGCATTATCACCAATTCCATCTCCATCAGTATCCCAAAATTCATTTGGATCTTTAGGGAAGGCGTCAATAAAGAGTTCTCCTGCTGCTGAGCTTTGTGTTCGACCATCGCCATAAAAATACCAACTGCAACACAAGTTAGGGTCCCTTTCACTAAAAAATTGACTATCCCAATCATTAACTTCATCTGATAGGATAAGTTTAGACCCGTTCACAAGAGTTACAAATTTTTCTACGTTTAAATTTGCTCTCGAATCATTCCCGGTAATAATTAATTTAGTCCCTGAAACTGATGCTGTAAAAGTTTCTTTATAATAGTAGCCGTCCTCCTGGTATACAACACTAGCTGTTGATGAATTTAACTTGTTTTTTAAACCCTGAAGAATATCGTTCGCTGTAGTTGTACTTGTCACTACCATAGAAACCTCAAAACAGGCATCCCAATTATTATATCCACATAACCTCAGTTCATATTCATCACCGAATTGTGGTTTGGCAGTTGTTGAATTAATATCAACTATTACTTTCCAATTTGGAGCATCACTTTCAGAATTATGATATTTGTGAGAAGGATACTGCCATCCGTCACTTACACCATCGTCATCTGTATCCCAATCGTTTGGATCTGTACCTATTATTGCTTCATATTGATCTGAATAGCCGTCTCTATCGGTATCGGCACCACCGTCGTCATTTGTATAGACTAAAGGATTGGGATCATCAAAATCAAGAAAATTATCTCCATCCTTATTCTCATCTAAACTATTCCCAATCCCATCACCATCGGTATCTAAGTTATCTCTAGAATCATAAGTAGCCTGATCATTTTTGTTTGTATAACCATCGCCATCAATATCATTATCACTATTATCCCCTATTCCGTCTCCATCGGTATCCCAAAATTCATTTGAATTGAGTGGGAAGGCATCCATTAAATAAATAGGGGTATTGTAAACCATTTTGCGGCCATTAAATTTGTAGTAAGAACAGCAATTAGTGCTATGTCTCTGTTTGTAAATCTCTGTCTTCCATTGATGAGAGTCATGATCATGACCATTTAGGTAAATTACTCCGTTATCAAGTACAGTTTTAAATGCTTCGTAATGGAATTTTCTGTCGCTATTGTCTAATTCTATGATCAAGCTTGTACTAGATACAGTAGCGGTAAAATCTTGTTCCTGACCTCCATCATATAAAACACTACCTATGTTATTTAACTGCGTCTTAAAGTAATTTAAGAGTTGAGAACCATTAATTGTTGAAGAAACATTGTATGTAATCTCGATCCTATCATCCCATCTTTGATTATGACCATCGAGTCTAATAAAATATAATCCTGAACTAACAGTAGCACTAATACTAGGAATGTCAATAAAGATTTTTTCGTTCTGATTGTCAAGTCCAGATGGAAACTTCCAACCATCACTAATTCCATCATTATCAGAATCCCAATCATTTGGATCAGAACCTAAATCATTCTCATATGCATTTGAAAGACCATCATTATCACTGTCATCACTTGGTGCTGAACTACTTAAAAGAGGATTAGTATTATTAAATATTTCATCTATATCAAGCCAACCATCATTATCGTCATCTGGATCAATGTTATCCAGAAATCCATCTTCGTCAGTATCGGCAGCCTGCGAATTATTAAATGGAAAGGGATCAACTGAATTTAAGATTCCGTCTCCGTCTATATCGGTATCTGATTTGTCTCCGGTTCCATCTCCATCTGTATCCCAAAATTCGTTTGGATTATTTGGAAATGCATCTATTAACAGGGAAAATTCATTATTATCACTCTCTTGCCTTTTATTTAACCCAAACCTCCAATAGTTATGGCACATATCGTTATAACTTAAATGAGATCCTGATGGGTTATCATATATTTCTGATTTGAAATAATGGGAATCATGATTATGATCAACTAAATGTATTGTATTATTACTTCCAATAACAGTGTTGAAAGCTGTGAAGTAAAAATTTCTCTCGGAGTCTCCTAGTTCAATAACTAACAAATTATCACTTACTGTAGCTGTGAATGTTTCTGTCTGGCTTGTGGTATGAGTTAATTGTCCAACTTGATTTAATTTAGTAGCAAAATAATTTAAAAGTTGAGAACCATTAATTGTTGTAGAAACATTATAGGTAATCAAAACTCTATCGTCGTCGGACTGGTCATATCCCTGTAGATTTATATAGTATGTGCTATGACTAACAGTTGCTGTGGCGTTAGGTATCTCAATAAAAACCTTATAATTACTTGTCCGATCGCATTTTCTTGGATACTTCCAACCATCACTTATTCCATCTCCGTCGGTGTCCCAATTTTTAGGATCAGTATTATTGGCAATTTCATATCGGTCAGAAACTCCGTCCCCGTCTTGATCTCTATAACTAGATCCTGGAAAATCGTCTTTATCTAATGGATCAGTTCCAACAGCAATCTCATCAACATCCAAGTATAAATCACCATCATCATCTAGATCTTGATTATTTCCAATAAAATCAAATCTTCTTCTGTCCCCAGTGACCTCTTCAAACCATCCATCATTATTGTAATCCTCACCATAAACACCATCACCATCACTATCGATTAGGTAACCATTTGCAATTGTAGGTTTGTCAGTATTTGTCTGTTCATCAGGATTATAAGGGAAATCATCTTGCGTGTCTATAGTTCCGTCATTGTCATCATCCGTGTCCGCATTATTGCCAGTTCCATCCCCATCACTATCTGCCCACTCACTAGCATTAGTTGGGTATTTATCTTCTATCCAAGAACTAGGGTAAAATTGCCAGTCATTACTACTATTTTGAGCCCAATACCCGTCACATTCTCTCCAATTGTTTGTCCACCATGAATTTCCACTATCAGGATCAGTATAGTATATTTCTTTATTCCTATCACAAGGGGCATCATAATATCCATCACCATCAGAATCTTTCGAGTTTGGATTCATCCCACGAGATGATTCATAACTGTCTGATAGTCCGTCTCCATCAGAATCTTTAGATTGGGAAGAATCTAATGGGAAGAGGTCAATATTATCATTTACACCGTCCCCATCAGTATCTGCTTTTCTTGGGTCAGTCCCTAATCTGTTTTCTTCAATCCAATTTTCTAGTCTATCCTTATCCGTATCCCATGCAATCGATGGGTCTAAAGGCCATGAGTCCTCTCCGTCTGGAGACCCATCTCCATCTGAATCCCAATTAAATGGATCCGATCCAATAGATTCCTCAATTGCATCAGGAAGTCGGTCATCATCAGCATCTTCAGGTTGACTATCCCAAGTTTTAGAATCTGTGCCTGAGAGAACTTCAACATCATCTGAAAAGCCATCGTTGTCGTCGTCAAGATCAACATTTTCACCAGTTATCAGATTTTCATCCGCTAGACCGTCTCTATCAGTATCTAATGCATATGAAGAATTTGATGGATAATCATCTCTGGGTTTTAAACCTTGACAAGCAGGGCTAATGCCTTCCCACTCTTCCCAAGATACCCATCCATTTCCATCACAATCATATTTAATATCCCAAAATCTCCAGAAATAAAGCCATTGGTCACATCTTTCCCAACCCAAAGAACAGTCTAAATCATCTGCAGCCTGCCTGAAAGTATCAAATTTCGAAGAAGCAATTGCATCATTATAACCGTCTCCATCACTATCTGGATTGTTTGGTAGTGTTCCATTAACTATCTCAAGAGCATCAGGCAGTCCATCACTATCACTATCTTTTTGATAATAATAAGTTCTTGGATATTTATCATCTTTATCGTTGACACCATCTCCATCAGTATCTAATATACAAGGATCTGAACCTCGTTCCCATTCTTGTTCATCACTTACTCCATCTTTGTCACAATCCCAGCGTTTTGTGCTATCTGCTGGATCAGCATCCTCCCCATCAGGAACTCCATCTCCATCACTATCCCAATTATCATCATTGGGGTCTAATTCGTCAGGTAATCCATCCGAGTCTGCATCTAGATAATAATTTCTATCCAATGGAAGTTGATCTTCAGCATCTAAAACACCATCTCCATCTGTATCTGGATTTTCTTTTTCAGTTCCTATTTCATCTTCTATTTTATTGGGCAACCCATCATCATCATTATCATATTGAAATGCAGGGTCCCACTCAAAAGCATCGTCTATGTCTGGAACTCCGTCATTATCTCTATCTAGTGTAGATGCATTGGCTGAAGAGGGAATTTCCATTCCTATCTCGTGGATAGTTCCATCGGTTGCTAATGCGATTATTGCATCTCCTACTTTAACATCTTTCCATGTTTTTCCATTACTAACATCTACATAACTAGGAAGCATCAGCCCATCAATAACTCCCCAAACATAAAGTTTTCCATCCTCTGTTATTCCAGCTGCAGTGGTATCAAAAATAGTTCCTACATTATTAAGGTTTGGTATTTTAGGCGTTTCATAATTATTGGATATTGCTACCTTATCCCACCTCAGTAATGTATCAATAACGGTTGGAAAATCATTTAATACCTCCTGTCCAGAAAGTACCTCGGCAAGTGCGTAATTTAAAGGTAATATATTTGAGTCAGGATTGTCATTTAAATGTTGACTGTTTGTAAGGTGAGTATTTGAAATCCTAGAATTGAGGTGGATATTACCATTACCATCACCCCAATAATATAATATTTTTGAGGTTTTATCAATTGCAAGGACTGCAGTCCTTGAAACTGCAAAATCATGAAATAGCAGCTGATTAGTAGAGCTTACTATGTTTGTGATATAATATTGATAAATTTTTTGATCATCCTCCCAAGTTATTTCTCCGTTATTTGGATCAGTTCCTATTAAGGTTTCAAAGGCGTCTGAAAAACCATCCCCGTCAGAATCAGTAGGAGTGCTATCCTCATCTGTTTTGTCTGATTGGCCACTATTTAAATCTTCATCGACATCAAAATAGCCATCACCATCTTGATCAAAATCTTCGGGCTCTGGGGGCATAATTACTTGTAAGGGTTCATATACTACTTCTGATTGGCTAGCTGGATTAATAATAAGACGTTTGGCATTTCTTCCCCAAGCCCAGAGTGTGCCATCCGTTTTTAATCCTAAGGTTGTTTTGTAATATGTCTGGACCTTTTGCCAGGTTCCGTCAGTATCTTCATACTTAATGAAACCAATGGTATCTCCTTGTTTTAGACCTTCCTCTGGTATTTCGAATTTTTGATAAGGTAAAACGTCAAAGCTACTGGGTGTTGTAAAATTTACTGGATCAAGTTCAATTGTTCCAATACTATTAGAGTTTGTTTCTACCCACCATTTGTAAGTGTAGTTCGTCCCTGGTGATAAACCGTCTTTTTCAAAAGTATACTTCTTTAAGTTATAATTTTCTGTATTAGAAACGGTTCCTACGACATAAGTTGATAATGTACTAGAATTAGTTCCAAATGCAACTTTAACAGTACCGTCGAAATAGAGATCTTTTTTCTTATTAATTTCCAAAACTAAATCAACTCTCTTTGATCTTATTTCAGTAGATACGTCAACATTAATGGCAATTTCCTGAGAAAAGACATAGCTTGGGCTTGCCAACATCAAAATTAGAAGTTGAATTCTAAACAAATACATATATATTTTTAATCCCTTAATTTAGAATACATTTATGGATACTA
>MDTC01001013.1_pt1 | contig 11791 bp, 9 predicted proteins | sample 811181 | NCBI WGS metagenome assembly MDTC01 (sample SAMN05326644, study PRJNA326480) | marine metagenome | isolation source: seawater | place: Pacific Ocean: North | collected 2011
ACACGATGGGGCCCCAGAACAATTGACCTTGATTTACTCCTCTACGAAGATTGTGTTCTGGCTACAGATCGTCTTCAAGTTCCACATCCACGCATGAGCACACGGCGGTTTGTCCTTGAGCCAGCAGCCGAAATTGCCTCGGGCTTACTACATCCATTAGCACAGTGCACTATTGGCGAACTCCTTGAAAATATTCTTGAGCCTCATCTTCATATCGCCGTTGTGGGGATCCCAGGAAGTGGTGCACCTGAAATTGCAGATGCCATAGCAGATGTCACACTTTCAAGATTAATACACTCGCCTGCTCCTCTACCTTTAAATGGCAGTGATTTCTTATGTGACAACAAAATATCACCACGAGGATCACCTACGGAGCAGTTGCTTCACGTAACACAAGAGTATGCAACCCCGCTACTAGAATCACAGTGGCCCAATGATCCACATGGGACCGTTACCGATTATTGGATTGAAGCCATCCGGGTAGCAGCCGAACTGAATACTGAAATTAAAGCTAGTGGAGAATTTAAAGAAGCATTCGCATCAATTATTCAAAAAACAGTTCCACCGCATGTTGTACTCCTACTCAATGTAAATCGTCAGACACTTTCAGAAAGAGTTGCTTATCGGTCTCATGCAGCCCAGCAGAGTGATATTTTTTCTGATTTAGTTGCAGTACAAGCAATGACTACGACTGACCAGAGCATTACGACATTACTCACTCTCCAAGAGCATCTTGCGGAGCGTCTACTCAAGACGCAAGATAATCGCTCTCGCCCAAAAGCAATCATTGAAATAAAATCCGATGATCTCGGAAAGGCTGCTCTTGATGCCGTTGCTGCCATTGAGGGCATCTCCTAATCATGCCTACGCCACGTATTGTTCGGAAGCGCGCTGAGATGCGGGACCTGATAGTTACGAATCGGGCATTGGGAAGACGTATTGGTTTCATTCCTACAATGGGCAGCCTCCATCTAGGTCACACATCTTTAATTGATCGCGCAGCCTCTGAGTGTGACGATGTTGTCACGTCAATTTTTGTAAATCCAATTCAATTCGGACCCAATGAAGATTATGAAAAATACCCAAGAGACCTGCATGCTGATGTACATCTATTATCCCAGCATGGCGTCCGCTGGGTTTTTGCCCCTGATGTTCAAGAAATGTTTCCGCCTGGTGATTCAACTCGTGTTGAGGTATCCGGGCCAGCTAAACCGTACGAAGGCACATTAAGGCCAAGTCATTTCTCGGGCGTCGCGACCATCGTCTTGCGACTGCTCCAAAGTGCACCCGCCCACAACATTTATTTCGGCGCTAAAGATTGGCAGCAAATTCTTGTGATTCGCCAGATGGTACGAGACCTGGGGATCGACATTGAAGTGGTCACATGCCCGACAGTTCGTGACCAGGACGGCCTTGCAATGAGTTCTCGGAATGCTTACTTGAGTGCAACCGAACGAAAACGGGCTCTTGTTATCTATTCGTCATTGCGGCAGGCGGAAAAACTCTGGTGCAGCGGCGTTGCAATCAATCGAATCGAACAAGAACTCAAAAAAATGCTTTCTGCACAAGAGATTCAGATCGAGTACGCTGATATTGTCGATGCCAAATCCCTACTAAAAATGCATAAAAATAACCCGAACGCATCAGTAATTATTCTTATTGCCTGTCGAGTGGGTTCAACACGATTGATTGACAACCTTCTCCTGCCATCTCAGACTTTATCTTCGTGCTAACTACTCTTTTTCACATACCTTCAGAAATCTCACTCGGCTCAATATCTTTGCCGCTCTTTGGACTGGGTGTTCTCTTTTTCCTGTTGCTGGTTCTTGGTGCCGCAGCAGTAGCATTCACTGGATACCAAAGAGGATATCGGGAAGCTATCGGATCTCTTCTGCTTCCACTGGTAATGTGCGGCATTGTTATTGTGTGGGGGCTACCCGCACTTAACGATGGTCAAGGGATTCCTGTACGAGGTTATGGAACAATGCTCGTTGCAGCCGCTGCCGCTGGTACCTGGCTTTCAGTTATTCGTGGACGAAAAATTGGCATTGATGCAGATACAATTATTGCCCTCGGGCTAGAAGTTTTTCTCGCCGGAATAGCAGGCGCACGAATATTTTTTGTTCTTGAATATCATGAACAGTTTTTTTCGGATGATAAGAGCTTGCTGCAATCCATTCTCGCAATCATTAATATCCCAGCAGGTGGGCTCGTCGTTTTTGGAGCTATACCAACAGCATCCATTGCTGCTTGGATGTTTTCTAGACGACGAAAGATTTCTATTACTCAACTTGCTGACTGTGTGGCTCCGGGCCTCTTAGTAGGACTCTCACTTGGACGAATCGGCTGTTTCTTAAACGGATGCTGTTACGGTGGTCTTTGTGAATTGCCATGGGCTATGGAGTTCCCCGCGGGCAGTCCACCATGGTTTGATCAAGTCAGTCGAGGACTCATATCAGGACCAAGTGTTGATGGCAGCACTGTACGAACGCTTCCAATTCACCCAGCGCAACTCTACGCATCACTGGATGCTGCTCTCTTAGCTTTATTAACTATTGCTTTTACACCTTTTGCTCGCCGGGACGGTGAAGTCTTTGCTGTAATCATTACACTCCATCCAATCTCACGAATTTTGCTCGAAGAGATTCGAGTTGATGAACCACCTGCTTTAGGAACACCGCTTTCAATTTCTCAACTAATGTCTGTTGGGATTCTGGCGTGCGCAATGGTGTTCTGGTGGTGGCTCATGAAACAACCGTTGCAGACACGGCAACAGCAAACACTTCAGATGGACACGAAGGCACATTAACGTGACATTTCAGAAAACAGAAAATCCTGCCAACAACCTTCCTGTTGTGAAACTCCGATGTCGAAAAGACGGTCCGCTCGTTATTGAATTGCCGTACGACATAGATGGCGGGCTCTTGGCAACGATACAGGTTACAGATCATCATCGAGAGGCATTTACGGTGCCCACCCAAAAATTGGCTGTCGCGTTATGCCGATGCGGAAAATCCTCAAATCGCCCATTTTGTGACGGAAGCCACAAAATCAGCGGATTTCAGGCACACGAAACAGCTTCCTGATTCAGGCCGCTTGAAAAACAGCCCCAATCAGTGGCAACTCTACCGAAAACCACACGTTAGGGGGGCATTATAACGGCTCTGCCGAGTAACAAGAGTCTTCGGGACAGGAAAACCTTGCTAAGAAGATGGTTCAGCACGGATCAGGCAGGAAAAAAGCAAGCCATTTATGCAGGAAAGATATAGACTCTGATAGAGAACATGGTTAGCTTTCCGTGTGTCTTTCAGTTGCCGACCATTACCTACACGTTCTTGTTGATTGCAGTATTGCCTGTTCGATTACCAACAAAGCTTTATACGTTCGTTGATTGTTGAACGCTACAAATCACCACTATTATCCCTTAACTAGGTTCCACCAGAGCCCTTATGTCGCACCGACCCGGATTTTACGAGCGATACAGTGTTTGGATTCTCGCTGTTTTAGTCTTTCTGCTTCCCATGGTTGTTGTAGGAGCAATTAAGGCTAAAGGAAATAATCGCAACGATGTAAAAGGATGGCTCCCTCTGGAATATCCAGAGACAAAAACCTACCGCTTCTTTCGGGAAAATTTCCAAGGCGAAGAATTTATTCTCGTGAGCTGGGTCGGGTGCACGATGGACGATCCTCGTCTTGAATTGCTCGCGAGAAAATTGCTTCCGCCACCGGAAGAAGCTTCCCGTATTGACCGGCCCATCTTTTTCAAAACAGCTCAGACTGGCCCCCGAGCCGTTGAGCGAATGACCGAAGAACCGCTTAATCTCGATACAGAAGAAGCAGTCGACAGACTTACCGGAGCGCTCATCGGTGATATTAATTCATCAAATGAGCAGACGAATGGAGAAAATACTGCTGCAGATTTGACGGACGCAGAAGTTGATGACCTTCAGACCTGCCTTGTTCTGACACTTTCGGACGCGGCACGAGCAAATCTTCATGGTGCGATCGATACCATAAAAAATGTTGCTGTCGAAGAATGTGGTATCCCTGAAGAAACCCTACACATGGGCGGCCCACCCGTGGACAACGTGTCGATTGATCGCGCCGGTCAGACGAGCGTCACCCTACTCTTCGGTCTTTCTCTGATTGTCGGATTTTTTGTCAGCTGGTGGAGTCTTAAAAGCAAAATGCTTGTTGGGCTCGTTCTTGCGTCCGGCGTGTACAGTATGTTCGCTAGCCTTGCGATCGTATGGTATTCAGGATATCCCGTTGATGCGATTCTTCTTACCATGCCCTCTCTTGTCTATGTCGCAACAACCAGTGGTGCGATCCACCTTGCTAACTATTATCGTGACCAATTAGCCGAAACGGGTGTCCTTAAAGGCGCTGCCGGTGCTTCAGTGCGTCATGCTCTACTACCGCTCTCATTAGCAACAGGTACAACCGCTGTGGGACTGGCAACGCTCGCCGTGAGTGTTCTTGTCCCAATCAAAATGTTTGGCATCTTTTCAGCAATCGGTGTCGTTGTAAGTTTCATCATTTTGATTACGTTTATGCCTGCGTGCCTCGAGCTATTCCCGCCAAAACTTCGTCTCGGTACGGAATCAAATGAGGACACTCATGACACATGGCGGCCTATTGAAGAAAGCCCATGGTGGGGTGTCGGCCATTGGATCACACGACACAACATTGCAATCGCGACAATTTGTCTCATTGCCATGGCAGGTATTGGTTATGGGATGACCCGTGTCGAAAGCAGCGTTCAGCTCATGAGGCTATTTTCTCCTCAGGCGCGTATTCGCCAAGATTATCGCTGGCTTGAAAAAAATCTTGGGCCACTTGTGCCGATGGAAATCCTTATCCGGTGTGATCAGGAAAAGTGCGATCTCAACTTCCTTGAACGAATGGAACTCGTAGACGAGATACAACGCGAAATTGGCGAACTCGGTGAAGTTGGTAGTTCTCTTTCAACAGTCACTTTCGGTCGTAGTCTTGATGTCGGTGGTGGTGGGATTGGTGGGGCTGCTGGTCGAGTATTTGGACTCAACGCCAGGACACGACGGAGCGTGCTGAACCGAAGGCTTGTTGCCCACCGTGATGAATTTCTTGATGGGGACTACTTGCGTGAAGCCAAAGTAGAAAGCGAAGAAGGGATTCGTGATCAGGAACTGTGGAGAATCAGTGCTCGTGTGAGCGCCACAAAAGAAGTTGATTACGCGGACTTCAAACGGGACTTACAGTCAAAAATAGATCCAATCCTAGCGAGCCACAACGCTGACGGCACGCAAGGAATTTCAGTTGACTACACCGGTCTTGTACCACTGGTCTACAAAGCACAGCATTCGTTGCTTGATGGACTCATTGTTGGCTTTATCAGTGACTTTGCAATTATTGTTCTTGTTATGGTGCTTCTTTGCCGCGCTGCTTCAGCTGGGCTTGTACTCCTCCTTCCTGCTGCCTTTCCTGCCGTCGTTGTTTTCGGTGGGATGGGATGGGGAAATGCACTCCTTCAAAGTTTCGGTACTGGCAATCTACTCATTGATATCGGTACCGTAATGGCCCCATGCGTTGCCCTGGGTGTTACCGTTGATGATGTTGTTCATTTTATGCTTTGGTTTAGACGAGGCATCTCTGATGGCATGGATCGTAAAGAAGCCACCATGTTGGCTTATAAAGGCTGTGCTCGAGCGATGTACCAGAGTTGGGGTGTTATTGGCATTGGTTTATCTGTGTTCTCACTCTCACCATTTGGACCAACACAACGATTTGGTCACATGATGCTCGCAATGCTCACCGTCGCATTAGTCGGAAACCTTGTGCTGCTTCCGGCATTACTAGCTGGACCACTTGGTGATATTTTTGGATGGAGTGTTCTCCGTCTCAATCAAAAGAAATCTGAAAAGAATAGCCAACGTAGGGTTAAAGCTGAGGCAGGAACAGATACTCTTCCGCAGCCTCACGTGTTGCCAGAGCCGGCAACAAAGCAGGTTGTTCATGCCTGAGAATGATGTGGCCTCAGCGGCACTTTCCGAGGCCACTGTCTTTATTAAACCCAAGCGTGCCAGACCATTTTTCGGCAGGCATCCATGGGTTCTTGAATCTGCCATCCTACGCGTAGATGGAGAGCCAGCCAGTGGAGCAGTGGTCGATGTTGTCACACACGATGGCAACTTTATTGCCCGTGGACTCTGGAATGCATCAAGCCGAATCCGCATCAGACTCTACACATTTGTGGAGAACGAGGCTGTCGATGAAACATTCTTGAGAACTCGTATCGAAAACGCTTTCAGCTTACGGCAGAGTTTTGGACTACATTCTGAAAAAAGTGGGTGCCGGCTTATCAATAGCGAAGGGGACAGTCTTTCGGGCATTATTGTTGACCAATACGGCCCCTACCTCGCTTTGCAAGTCACGGCTCTTGCTATGGCTGAGCGACTCGACATGATCTGTGACAGTTTGGAGAATCTTCTTCGACCGAAAGGTATCCTACTTCGCGGCGCTGAACGCGGGCTGGGAAAACTTGAAGGACTACACTTACCCGATAGGCAACTGCGTGGTGAACGACCCGACGGACCAATCTTTGTTGAAGAACACGGCCTCCGTTTTGGTGTCGATCTGACTGAAGGGCAGAAAACTGGATACTACCTCGATCAGCGTGAAAATCGTCAGGCTGCTGCAGCTTATGCAGCCGGACGGCGCGTACTGGACATGTTCTGCTACTCTGGTGGTTTCGGAGTTGCGAGTGCTATTTCTGGAAATGCTTCTTCAGTTCTTTCAGTGGATTCAAGTATTAAAGCTGTTTCACTGGCTCGGGCAAATGCTGAACTTAACAATGCGACAACGATGTCAGTAGAACAGGCTGATGCCTTTGAAAAACTCTCATCTCTTCACGAAAAGGGTGAGAAATTTGGCATGGTCATACTTGACCCACCGAAATTCGCACGTAGTCGAGCGTCTGCCTCCGACGCACTTCGTGCGTATCACCGTATTAACCGCCTAGGCGTAGACCTCCTTGAACCTGGTGGAATACTTGTAACCTGTAGTTGCTCTGGAGCTATCTCACGTGATGATTTCTTGATGATGCTCTCGGCTGTTGGTCAGAGGAGTGGACGCACATTACAGCTTCTTGAACATCGCGGGGCTGCAATTGACCATCCGGTGAATTTGCATTGCCTAGAGGGTGAGTATCTAAAATGCTCTATCGTTCGAGTGCAGTAAAAGGGGACAGAAACGAATCTCTACGTTTAGAGTCGTTTTATCCTCGTAAACTCATCAACGGTAACAGTTGTTAGTTCACCATCATCCCTGGCAAGGATGAGTACATCACTGAAAACTTTGTCGTCACTGTTCCGCCGAAAATGAAGTCCGTGGCGACGACGCTCTCGCCTTAGAACCTTACCAATGGTCGTTGTACTCCATTTGGCACTTGAACCCACAGTCACACCATGAACTATCTCAATACGGTCTCCCGGCTCAAGATGATCATAGAGATCACGTAATTCCTGCTCTGCTGGTTTCATAATTGTGACTCTGGCTGCAAGTACTGACTATTCTCCACAGTCCATTTCAGTATCAATCGTCAGTATCTACTATAAATGAGATCAGACTTCTTTTGAGTCAATCCACTTCATCATCTTTCTCAAATGACGACCTGTTTCAGTCAGCTTATGCTCCCGTTCCCGACGACGCGTAGCTTTAAACATTGCAGCTCCGGCACGGTTTTCGAGAATCCAGTCTCTCGCAAATTCACCAGCTTGAATCTCTTCGAGGATTTTCTTCATTTCGGCACGGGTTTCAGCTGTAATCACACGACTACCTCGCGTGTAGTCGCCGTATTCGGCTGTGTTGGAAACACTATATCTCATGTACTCCAAACCACCTTGATAAAGCAGATCGACGATCAATTTCATTTCATGAAGACACTCAAAATATGCCATCTCTGGTTGGTATCCAGCTTCGACGAGCGTGTCAAACCCCGCTTTTATAAGTTCGGACACTCCACCACAAAGTACTGCCTGTTCGCCGAATAAATCTGTTTCGGTTTCTTCGGCTATGGTTGTCTCAATAACACCGCCCCGCGTACCACCGATACCTTTCGCGTAAGCGAGTCCAATTTTTTTTGTCTCTTCTGAGGCACCTTCACCAAGTGCAATAAGACAAGGCACCCCGCCTCCTTTTTCATACTCACTCCGCACGAGATGCCCAGGACCTTTGGGAGCAACTAAAAGAATATCGTGACCAGGTGGCGGTTCAACCTGACTAAAGTGAAAATTAAATCCATGACTAGCCATAAGAACAGCACCGGCTTTGAGGTTCGGCCTAATGCACGTTTTATAGACATCGCCCTGCAATTCATCTGGTAAAAGAATATTTACGACATCGGCTTGCTTTACAGCTTCTTCCACAGAAAGTGGATCAAAGCCATGGCTTTTGGCGAGATCAAAGTTTGGTCCACCGGGTCTCTGTGCAACAACTACTTGTAGGCCACTGTCACGAAGATTCTGTGCCTGAGCATGACCCTGACTCCCATACCCAATAACAGCAATTGTTTTGCCTGAGAGTACGGCCAAATCAGCATCGGAATCGTAATAAATTGTGGCTGGCACGAGGGGCTCCTTTTGAACCAAGGGTTACTTTTTAAATTTCCATAGTTTTAGCACTTACCGAAGAACCTTTTGCCTTTCAGTCTAAGCAGGTTCTTCAAATAAATTAATTGTTGCTCACTGACTCTATGTTGTTTTGTTCACAACTAGAGTTGCTGCCTCGAACCATTGCTATTCGGCCAGTTCGAACCAACTCGATGATACCCAATGGACGGATCATATCGATGAACGCTTCAATTTTCTTTTCGGTACCTGAGATTTCTACAATCACACTGTCGGCAGCAACATCAACAACTCGTCCACGAAAAATTCCTGCCAATTCTCTTACGTTTGAACGATCCTGTCCTGCTGTGGCTGAAACTTTTACAAGCATCAAATCACGTTCGACATAATTTCGTGAACTTATGTCGTCAACGCTTACTACTGTGACAATTTTTTCAAGTTGCCGCCTGACCTGCTCTTGAACTCTATTATCTCCACGTAGCACAAAAGTCATTCGGGAAAAATCAGGATCATCAGTCTCCCCAACTGCAAGGCTATCAATGTTGTAGCCACGAGAAGCAAGCATTCCCGAAATGTGTGCAAGAACACCGGGAACATTCTGAACGGTTGCAGATAGAACGTGGCGCATCGACATAGCCTCAGCCTGGGAATGCCATGCCGGCCTGCTGGCGTCTACCCTTCGGGTGAAAATTGAGTATTTGACCGAAAGAGTAAGTCTAATTTCGATCCTAGGCTAAATTCAAGCCACTTCCTGACTGAAAGAGGGAACCGGGCACATCCTATTGAATTCGCCCAGAGCCCCAACGGATTGACAAATTGGAGAAAACACCGATATTTGCAGTATTGTCCAGAGTATTCAAACCTGAATTCTGGGTAATCGTGTCGCCCAATGTTGGCACACGGATTTCTTAGTTACTTACAGAAAGTGCATTTTTACCGTGTCTAATGTCCTCGCTCAGGAACTCATTGAAGCTGGCGTTCATTTTGGCCATCGATCAAGTCGTTGGAACCCAAAAATGCGGCCTTATATCTTCGGCCGCAAAAATCTTATTCATATCATTGATGTCCGTGAAACAATTCGCGGTCTGCTCAGAGGCAAAAAGTATCTGAAACAGGTTGCCTCAACAGGAAGTCTGATTCTATTTGTCGGGACCAAGCGTCAAGGACAAGAAGCAATAGTAAGAGAAGCTAATCGCTGTGGAATGCCATACGTCAGCGAACGTTGGCTTGGTGGCACGCTGACCAACTTCCGAACAATTCGTAATCGATTGGCTCGCCTCGAAGAACTTGAGGAATTGCTCCCATCTGATGCCTTCCATAAATACTCAAAAAAAATGCAATCGTCCTTGCGACGAGAGCACCGAAAAATGCTTCGTAATCTTGGAGGAATTCGGACACTCTCCCGACTTCCGGAATGCCTCGTCATTTTTGATCCAAAGAAAGAAAAAAATGCGATCAATGAAGCAAGAAAAATGGGAATTACTACAGTAGCTCTTATTGATACTGATTGTGATCCAGACGTAGTTGATCTTCCAATCCCTGGAAATGACGACTCTATCCGATCTATCGAACTTGTCGCTTCTCGGCTCGCTGATGCCATCCTTGAGGGTAAAGCAGATGTCGCTGAGAAGAATCAGTCAAAGGATGAGGGCGCCACTCGTGATGCAAAACCTGCAAAGGCTGCGCCAAAAGCACGAGGTAATGTCGCACCACCCTCCGCGAAAATATAACTCCTACCGATCGACGCTACGGTGTTCTATTTTTTGGCTGCGTGTAACACGCTATGCAATTCGATTACGAACGTAGTACCGTATCTTTCGAATAGATAATTCATCTTTGCTTTTCATCACAAACTTCGACACGACATGAGGACTTAAAACAATGGCAGCAATAACAGCCGCCGCGGTCATGGCACTGCGGGAAAAAACTGGGTTACCGATGATGGAGTGCAAAAAAGCCCTCGCTGAGTGTGGCGGTGATACTGAACAGGCTGTTGATTGGCTCCGTAAGCAGGGTGTCAAAACACAAGCCTTACGAGCAGATCGTGAAACTTCAATGGGTCGGTTAGCTATTTTCACAGATCTCGAAAAGGGTGTCGGTACCCTCATCGAACTTAAGTGCGAGAGTGCTCCAGTGGCAGGTAGCCCTGATTTCAAAGATTTCGTAAATGACATTGCGAAAACACTTGCCCTTGGCCCTGGTGCTGCGTCTCCAGAAGAACTCCTCGATCAAAAAAGTCAGGCACATCCAGAAAAGACTCTTAGAGAACTTAAGGATGATCTGTTCAACCGTATGCGGGAAGTTTTCGAACTCTCCCGTATCTGCCGAATTGACGCACCATGTGGTGGATATGCCCATCATGACGGCTCGAAGGCTGCTCTTGTTGAGATCTCCGGTGAAACCACAGGATCAACCGTAGCAGAAGTTGCGAAAGACGTGGCCATGCATATTGTTGCCCTCTCGCCGCAGGCGATTGTCAAAGAAGATCTTGATCAAAAAGTTGTTGATAAAGAACGTGATATTCTCACAGAAGCTGCGAAGCAAGAAGGCAAACCTGATAATATTATTCAAAAAATGATCGAGGGTCGGCTTCGAAATTTCTTTAGCCAGTGTGTATTGCTTGAGCAGCCCTTTGTAAAAGACGACAAACAAAGTGTTGGGAAACTCGTGAAAAGTGCTGGCCTCGAGGTCAATCGCATGGAGCATTGGAAAATTGGTAGCGGAGATTAGTGCTTTGTATGGGCAGTGGGGCAGCTTCTTCGCTGATCTACTTGACTCCTTCTTTTATTCCGGTTGTCTACTCAGGTTAAACTACACTTCATGTCATCAGACCCTTACCGCCGCGTGCTTTTAAAACTTTCTGGAGAAAGTTTTTCTCATGCCGGAGAACGTGGCATTGCAATGGAAGAAGTTCTTCATATTGCCAATCAAACGGTACAGGCAGCTGCTCGCGGAACACAGCTAGCTGTTGTTATTGGTGGCGGAAATATTCTTCGTGGTGCCTCCTTTACGGCAGGGAACAGTGGTGTTCAAGAAGCAACCGCTCACTACATGGGCATGTTGGCAACCGTAATCAATGGACTGGCCTTACAGGATGCCATAGAGACTCTTGGTGTTGAAACCCGATTAATGACTGCCATTCGTATGGACGGTGTTGCAGAGCCATACATTCGCCGAAGAGCCCG